>ENA-OFCI01001372-OFCI01001372.1-metagenomes-genome-assembly--contig:-NODE-1372-length-10907-cov-4.941393_pt1 | contig 10907 bp, 10 predicted proteins | sample MGYA00153391_OFCI01 | MGnify analysis MGYA00153391 | reverse complement strand
CTATTTTATCAATAAAAATGATAATTCAATACAGGTATATGAACCGGGGTATTAAGTAAACTCTTAAAGTTTTTTTATTAAATCTTATTTTAAAATATGAAATACATTGTCATTATATTTTTGCTCGCATTTAATAATGCACCTGCCCAAAACTTAGTACCATATCAAGTTCAGGATTTAAAAAATTGGGATATGGCTGCACTCTATGGGTATAAAAGTTTGGATTTTAAAATTATTATTGAACCCAAAAATGAAGCACCTAATTTATTTGTAAATGGCTATGCTACATTTCAAAAAAATAAAAAGCTTGGTTTGATAGATACGTTAGGTAATATAATAGTTGAACCAATTTTTGAAAAATTAAGCGATGTTATTGGAGATTACGTTTACGTAAAAGAATTTAATGAGTTTGACAGTTATATACTGAACGTAAAGACTAACAAAAAATTTAAATATAAAACGACCAATATTAACCAACGAATTGAGCTTTCGGATATGCCCGGAATTTTTGTACTCTATTCTGATAATGCCACCTATAAAGATGCTTATGGATTAATGAGCAGTGATGGTACTACAATTCTAAAACCTCGATATTCTTTTCTAGCAGCTATTGATATTGATCTTTTTGCAGTAACAGACAGTTTGGGTAAAACAGGTATTTTTAATACAAATGGCAGCTGGATAATAAAGCCTACATACAAGAATATTGGAATGTTTAATGATGGGTTAGCAAGTTTTGAAAACAATCATAAATATGGATACATTGACCAAAACGGAAAAATAATTATACCTGCTATTTACAAAAAAGTAATCGGTTATTTTGAACACGGTTATGCTACAATGACAAACGGAGCGGAAAATATTTTTCTGAACAAAAATGGAAAAATATGTTTTGATGGATTGGATATAAAAGAAATTTTAGACTCCCGAGATAATTTATTAACTGTGAGGGCAAATAATGATTCATTATTTTTAATGAATAAAAATAATATTGGTTTAAACCAACGGGCAGCAAATGAAATAGCAATTATAGACAGCACAGGATTTTTGTATCGGATTGGTACAAATCTTTTTTTTCAATCAGCAGATACTGTAATTAAAATGCCCGGTACAAACTTTACAAAAATTTCTGCTCTAAATACAGGTTATTACTTTATAGAATCTAAAACAGACTCAAATACTGTTTTAAAAACTGCCACAAATAAATATTTAGAATCTGTTGCGCAACTAGATATGGAAAATGCTCATTTTGGCTGGAGCCGATCTATGGGTATAATAGCAAAATATATTTGGGATAATGAAAAACTTGAAGAAAATTTCGTTAATTATCTCGATAAAACAGGCAAACAATATTCAGATTTTAAAGAATAATAAATTCAGATTTTAAAAAATAATAAATGAAAATTCTTTTAATTCTACTGTTACTTTCTACTAAGGGCGTAGCCCAACAACTGGTGCCATACCAAGTACAAGTTTTAAATAAATGGGAAGATAAGCCTTGGGGCTACAAGGACATAAACTTTAATGTGGTAATACAGCCCATTAATGAAGCGCCAAATTTATTTAAAAACGGATTCTGCGTGCTGGTAAAGAATAATAAAATGGGGCTTATAGATGCAAAAGGAAATATAATTTTAGAGCCTATTTATGAAAAGTGTAGCAATTTAAATGGCGATATAGTAGAACTAACAGATACAGCTATAAAATATAAAGATGCATTTTCAAGTTTTTATGGAAATTCACAAATTTTAGAAAGCTATTTTTTAAATATTAAAACCAAGCAAAAAGCATTTTTAAATGATAAATCAAATGCAGGAATAAAGTGTGAAATGTCAGGTATAAATGGTGTATTTATTTCAAGAATTTTTGATACTGTTTTAAAAAGGAGCTTTTATGGTTTAAAAAATTTTAACAACGAAATTCTGCTCCCAAATATTTATAAAGAAATTAATAAGATGGATGATTCTCATTTAAGGGTACAAACAAAAGATGATTTATATGGATTTGTAAATGCAAAAACATGGGTGCAAATCCCTATCTACAATTATTTATATGGGTTTGATGATGGTGTTGCACTAGTAAAACAAAACAATAAATGTGGTTATATAAACAGTGAAGGGAAACAAACTATACCATTACAATATGATAATGCTTACCGTTTTAAAAATGGATTTGCAGATGTATCAATTAATCACAAATTTTTTGTTATTAATAAAGCCGGTCAAGCAATAATAGAAAGTGATAAAATTAGATATATGCAAGATGCTATAAATAATGTTTTTATTGTAAAGCACCTTAACGACTCCATCTACATACTTAATAAAGATGGGAAAAACCTGGCCGTAGGTGCAAACGATATTGTAACGGCAGATGGTAAAAGTTTTTTACTACTTGTAGGTAAACTGGTTTATTCCTTGGTGGATAATAGCATATCACAGCTTCCTATTGATAATGCGGTAAGTATTGGTAAAACAAAAATGGGATTTTATATTGTAAGTAGTAAGGCCGATAATGAGAAAAATGAAACAGTTTCCGTTTTATAATAAAAGCAACTACAGTAATTGCTAATCAAGAAAAGTTTTTTAAATACAGAGAAAATGAAGATTTACAATTACTAGAAGCATATTGGGAGGTTAAAAAACCGATAACAAATTGGGAAGATGATGTTATTCATAATGTGTATAGTTATATCTCTTTATCAGGTAAAACCTATTCTGATATTACTAAATAAAAATTAATTTATAAAATGAAAATATTGCCACTTTTTATATCGATATTAATATTAAGCAACACATCATTTGCACAGCAGCCAAAGCAAAAAATTGCTAAAACAGACACGAGTTTTTTGGCAGATGTACTTGCAAAATTATTGGACACTAATTTTATTGATTTTAAAACGGTTTTAGACTTAAATAAAAATGGAAATTCAGATAAACGCAATGTAATCTTAGATTATATGAATCAATCTGACTCAATAATTGGTTTACAAAATAGCATAATAAATATTTTGGAGGGGGGTACTAAGTGGTTTGAAAAAAATATTGGTAAGGTTACAACAAATGATGGTACGGCTATTTATTATGAGGCCACACCGGTAAACAATTTGTTTGCTCAACAACATTACGGACAAAAACTTTCACAAAATAATAGCTTGTATTACGCCTTTACTTACACTACACCGCAAGCTGTATCATTGGCAGTAAAAGCAATTGATGAATTGCCTGCTTTAAAAAATAGCCAATGGATGATTTTAAAAAGTATAAATAATAATTCATACGAAACTCAAAAATTATTTTTAAATGGTATAGATGTAGGTTATACCACTTATTTAAAAATTATAGGCAGATTTGAAATTTTTTTAAGAAATAATGGAAAAAAATAATATATGTTACAAAAATTAAAAATATTATGCTTCATTTTTCTTTTTGCTAACGAAGCCCATGCACAAAATTATGGTAGCCCAATGGCAGATTCGTTAATAGTGTGGTTGCAGCGTTTAAAGAACCAAGATTTTAATGGCATAGATAAACCCAATGCCACACCAATATTAGGAGCCGATAAAATGCATTTTGAAAATGGGAATTATACGGGATATGGTGAGGTTTATGAAGATGGGGCTTATATCAGTTTAAAATATTTGAGAAGCAATAAAAACAGTGAAAAAGTTTATAAAAAAGTAAAAAAAGCATTTACTGAAATTTTAAAAGACCCTGCATTTTTATCAGATATTGATTATGATGCAAATTATAATACTATTTTAAAAAATAACGTACCAGTATTACATTTTAGTGCTTCTTTAAAAAAAGGTGATAATGACGAAAATTATTTATACTTAGATATTCAACGACCAATATTTCCAAAAATATTTATGGTAAATGAGGCTAAATACAAAGGTAATTTTTCAACAATTATAAATGATACAAGTGAGCCACAAATATGGGAAGTAAAAGGATACAACAACGGCGAATGGTATCAACGATACAATGGAATATTTAAAGATGGAATTTTAATAAAAGGCTCCAAAACATTTAAAGGCTATGGTGATTTTTATGATGGTACTTGGTATGCCAAAGAATGGGGTAAACACTGCGAAGTAGTTTTTTTTCCTACAAATTCAAAAGATACAGTATGGGGACATTTTAATGATATAGACATGAACTTTTTTTACAGAGATGAAAGATATAGTAGCAATGCTAAAAATGCATATATGGGTTTAAAGCCTGAATGCCCTATGTGGTTGAAAACTGAATATAGCCATGTTTATCAAAATCAAGCACAGCATGATAATATTGCAAGAAATTTAATTAGAAAAACAGACAAAGACCATCTTGGATTGGGTAAGAAAAAAGAAGAAGAACTTGCGGCGATAAATGGCATACAACAAAATTTAATGTTGTTAATTGGCACCGCTGCACTTGGGTATAAGTCGTACATGCAAGCTGAAAAAGAAAGAAGTGGCGAATCTGTTTTTTATTATTCAAAAGCAAATCCATTAATGCTTAGCAACGAAGAAGTAATAGAATCAATTGGTACAAAAACCAATTACATAGGTGCATACAGAACTAAGCAAACCAGAGATATAAGTATGCAAGCATTTCTTGCATTACCATCTACTAACAAGTCTAGCATTGCGTTAACATTAGAACAAGATAAAACTGTAAATGCTACCGAAGTACAGCAATTTAATTTATACTTGGCAGATAAATTAGTAGCTTCTTATGCTAAATATTTAAAACAGGAGTTAAGTGTAATTAAAGTATATCAACTTAGTTTTTAAAACATATTTACACGAAATGAGTGATAATATTTTAAGCAAAGGATTATATTAAAAATATCCTACAGTATTACCTGGTAGTTTTTAAAGCAAAGTAGAACTTGATAAGTTTATGTATTTTATTGCATTATTTTTTTAATGTCTTAAAATTATTTTAAAATATTTTTTTGCTATCGCTAATAACTGCAGTAATAATTATATCTTTTTTTTTAGAAAAGTAAAATATACCAAGATATCTGTAAAACGGTTTCGGCGTTTATACATTTTTTTAAACAGCCGAGGGCTTGCAGTTATTTTTGGTATCAAAAATTAATTAATTCTTAAAACCAAAACATTTGTATCACAAGATAAATATTGCAATTAATCTTTTATTTGTAGTTGTCCTTTCTTATCTGGCAATTAATTATGCTCAAATACATGATTATAATTTACCAGCTTTGCAAAAAGTAAAACTTTTAAACAAAGCGGCAGATAATTTTTCTAATGTTGGTTTTATTATTTGCATAATAAGCTGGATTTGGACAAATGTGTTTGTTTTAAAAACCAAACAATTATTCTGGCTTTGCATTCCATTTTTATTTACTGTTTTTGTTTCATGGATAATGAGTTGGCAGGATGAAGATATTTTTATTTTTAATAAACAAAATGGTTTGTGGAAGGGAGGTTTTTCGCTCAGCTATTTTTTTGGTACAGCCATTATAATTTTTGCTGCGGTGCTGTTGGTAATAAATTATTTCATTTTAAAAAGTAAAATAAAAAAATAAAATACTTTTCTACAACCAAATAAAATACCCACTGGAGGGTATATGATTAAGTAAACCGTTGTGTAAGTTTATAAAAAATTAATTATGAAAAAATTATTTATTATTTCGATTCCCGCCTTATTATTATTTGCATCATGCAAAACAGAAGAACGTAAAGAAACTGCTGCAACCTTTAATTTAGATTCTGCAAAAGTTGCTATTGCAGAAAGTAACAAAACTTACGGATCAGGTTTTGCAAAGGGAGATTCTTCTTTATTTATTAGTAAATACACCAAAGACGGATGTATTATGCCAGCCAATGCACCAAAATTATGTGGAAGCCAGGCAATAGGTATGTTTTTTAAAGGAGCAAAAAGTAATGGCGTACAAAACATAAATTTAATTACTGAAGAGGTAATGGGTGGGCCTGAAGTTGTAGTAGAAACAGGCAATTACGAGTTACTGGGCGCAGCAAATGCCAGTATGGATAAAGGAAAATTTGTAGTAGCCTGGAAAATGGAAGATGGCAAATGGAAAATGCACAGAGATATTTTTACAACAAATGCAGCACCGGTTTCAAAATAAATTTTGTGTGAGGTTTTTTTGAAACAAACACTGTTAACATTTCAAAATTTTAAAATGAAAAAGCCTGTTTTAATAAAAGCGTTGTTGTTCTTATTTTTAATAGTTACCATTATATCTTGTAAAAAAACAGATAATGTTGCAAATGTTATGAGCAATAGCAGCAACAATAATCCTTTATTTTTAGAAAGTACGGGTTGGAAACGCGTAGCAATAATAAATTCTTATAATCAGGTATTGAGTTTAGCAAATTGGATGACCCCATACGATTTAAATATTTCAGGTGTTAATGTACAGCTAGTGTACGATCAAAATAATAATACAAATCAACCCACTATTTTAAAAGCGAGTTATGCGTTAGGCAGTAATGCAGATGCAAAAATTATATCTTTAAATAAATTGTACTACATAAGTAATGGCTCTAATGGTGTTGATTTTGGAGTTATCTTTTTTCGGCCCGAAACTTATGATATTGAAACTTTAGTATATCCTTATTATTCGGGAGGAGCACATATAACATTGCACAATGAGGTAGGCACAGAGCTTACCCAACAGTTTTCATCAAATTTTATCGATTTATTTTCATCTACAAAAATTTTATCTAATGGTGATATTTTAGCGGGTGGACTCTATAGCCAAAATGCTTTAGAATTAAACTTTTATACAAGAGCATCAAACACTTGGAGAAGAATTTTAGAAAGTGCATCAGATACTGCCTATCATATTGATTATACCCCTTTTCGAATGGATGATGGAACTGTATTGGCTTTCAGGCTTTTTAGTAAAAATAAAACCAAACAGGCTTTTTTATCAATTTCCGATTTTATTCGTACAGCAACTGCACCCTACCAGGCAAGGTTTATTGAAGAGCATTCTGAATATGCCCCTACTAATGTTACTATTAATCAATTCACACCAGATGTTATAGAATTTGCAAGCGATGTGAAAATTGTTAACTATGCAGTAGAAGGTAACAGCTTTACGGTAGTATTGCGTGAGAAAAATAAAATAACAAATAACTATACACTATCTGCCTATAAATGGACGATAGGAAATTTATCATTTCAAAAATTGTATCGGGGAATAGCTATCTCAAAAGTTCTGGGAGATAATTTAGGAAGGCGTGATTTAGTTGTTTGTAACATTGATGGCACTATTGCTACCTTGATAAATGAAGGTATTAATGGTAATGACCTAACATATAGTTTAGCCATTTTTAATGTAAATGGCGAAAAGCGATTGGGAGCCGTAAAAAACAATACTTACCCAAGAGCCGTAACCAAGTTAAGTTGCTTACGTTACATTAATGGTGCATATTATGCAGTGGCTTCCCCGTCATTATTTAGTGCAGCTAATGGGGAAGGACAACACTTAGATATTGTAAAATTAACCCCATAGCTAAAATAATATTTATCTTATTTTTTAATAAATATAATGTAATGACAAGGATATTTTTTGCTATTTTAATTTTATAATTTCTATCTACAAATGCTCGAAATTAAACGTGTTACAAAATATAGGTTTTTAAAAATGGGATAGAAAAAAACCTTAAGGATAAAAACATAAAAACTTTACTGCAGCTATTCGGCCAATAAATAATGTTTTAAATTTATTTTAAAATGGATATTGTTTATGTAAAAAATGGTAAAATGAGTTTGATGGTCAAGGATGAATAGTTATACAACCAAACTTAAAAAATGTGGCAACGTAGGAATAAGCCAAGCAAAAAGATGTGCACTATTAAATCTTAAGTAAAAAAAATAATGATCAAAAAACTCTACAACATAGTATTGAAGGTTGATTAATCTAATATGGAAAACGAAGATTAGGTGTTTGTATATAAATTAGAAAATACATTATCCGGATTTTTAGAAGCAATAGTTATAGTAAGGATAGTTAATGCTATAAAAAACAAATATAAATATCAATTTAATTTAAGCATGGATTATGTAAAAAAAGTTATAAATATTAATAACATGAACACAATATTCAAAACATTTGAAAATCTTTTAAAGGGATAGTTTATTTTTTCAGGGTAAAACGAGAAATAATTTATGGTCTAATAAAAAGTAATTTTTTCGATTCACACATCAAATAATATTATAAACAATCAAAAAAGAATGATGAAAAAAATAATAATTACAATAATGTTTTTAATTGTGGCATTATTAAATATTCATGCACAAAATAAATTAGATGTATATGTAGCAGGTAACTATGGTTTATATAAAGTAAAAGTAAGCGATGTTTATTCTTCCGCAATATCTAGTAAGTTTAGCGGTGGTATCGGTGCTCATATTAGCTATAAGTTGACACCTAACTTACGTGTAGTAGCTTTACCTGTAGTACAACAGCGAGGATATATGAGTTCCAACATACATCATATTTATGATGTAAGTGTTGGATATATTGATGTACCGATTGGTGTGGAGTATGATTTTAATATTCATTTATTTGTAAAGTCACTCAATCTTGGTGAAAAAGATGAAAAAGTATTTTTTTTAGGTGCAGGTCTATACGAAGGGTTTGCAATAAATGGAAAATATACTGATAAATTATATAATACCCCCCCGGAGAAAATTAAATTTGGAGAGTCGTTAACTGATAATCGTTCTAGTACAGATTTTGGATTAAACTTTAATGTCGGTCTACGCATTCGCAGTTTTAAAATTGGGCTACAAAAGCAACTCGGTCTTAAAAACGTAGTGCCTTCTGCAAGGCAAGCAAAAGATGGCAGTTTAAAAACTACGGGGTTCGGAATGTTTGTGGCGTATAAGATTAGCAACCTTAAAAAAAAGAAATAATATGAAAGAATTTATTTTGGTTTTATTATGGTTTGGCTTTTCTCTTAAAAGTATTGCACAAAAAGATAAAACCCTTACTTGGTTGGCTGCACAGCATGGAGAGGCGGGAATACAGGTAAGTAATCATTCGATAAAAGTTGGTGATAATTTTTATGAGCAATATTTAATTGCACCTAATCAGCTAAAAACTTTACACATTCATATTACCGCTAGTTACTTAAATGAAACTACTTTTAATACTCCATTTGCTATAGAGGTAAAAAATAGAAAGCAAGACTTTGGCACCAAAATAATAAATAGCGTTGGCTTTTTTAAAACCAATATTAACCTTACGCTTTTTGATACAATTGCAATAAACTGTATTGTGCCACCTAACAACAACGATGCTACAAAATTTAATATAGAATATACTATTGGCGATACTGCCGAATTAGATTATAGCAATAAAAAACCACAGCAAGTTTTCGAACGAATGCTAGAGCTTTGTGCTACAGGATTCACCAATTTTTGTAAGGATGATGGGCATGATTTTTCTTCTATATATTACGATAAAGGTCTCTTTGCCGATTTTAAGGCAGAGCGTAAGAGCATTGAAAAAAATGTAACACAGCCAACAAGTAAAAGATTAAATACAGAAAATGAGGCAACAAATATTTATGACGAATGGAATACAAAAATTACCAATTGGCTAAAAGAGTTTAATATAACAAACGTTAAAAAATTTACTTTAAAAAGTAGTCGACATAAAAAAGAGGAAATAACTGCCTACACAAAAAAAAATAACGCAGGGCAAATACTCTTTGTAGTAGAAGTATTTAAAGAAATAAATAATAATAATATTTTAGGAAATTATTTCGAAACAGGTGTACGAATAGCACAAAAAGAATCTGAATCTGCGGAGAAAGAATATGATATAAATAAATATGGAATGTTGTGGAAAAAATAGTTAATATAATGTTTAAAAAAATTAATTGTATGAAAAAATTAATAACCTTCGTTTTTGTGCTTTTTATTTTTGTAAATAATATTATTGCACAAGCCACATTTAGCAACGATGCAGATGCACCTAAAATTAAAGAAATCCAAAATGGTATAGCCAAATTGGTAAACTATGCAGCAGATAATTTTGCCAATAAAAAAGGAAATGTATTGACTATTTATAAAGCTTATGGTAAATGGGTAACTAGGTATGAACCTAAAGATTTATCTGTAAAAATGTATACTGATGATGCAAGTATTACTGAAGAACACGAAACAAAAAAAAATTATTATTCTGCTACATATAATAACAACGCATCTATAAAACTTGCCTACTCCGCTTTTTTAACCATGAATTTAAAAGGTAAGGAGTGGACAAGAACATCAGTACCGTCCACCGAAAAAAATACTATTAAAGATTTGCTTTTTTTAAATGGGCAGCAAGTTGGCGTGGCTACAAACAACCCCTCAAAGAATGAGCTGTACATAACAATTGAATATATTGACTCCGTAAATCAATTAAATAAAGAGTATTATACTATACTTGAATTCATGAGTCATTTTGATTCTATGGACATGGGCAAATGGAAATTTGATGCGGAAAATAACGCTGCCGATGTAAAAAGTTTACAACAAAACTTAATGCTACTTATTGGGCAAAGTGTAATTGGTTTTGATGATATGAAAAAGAGTATTCAAAGCAAAACGGTCGACCTGATTTTTTACAATACAGAACCAAATGTTTTAATGAAGGCAAGTACAGAATATATTGTTGAAAAAAACAGTAAAACTTCTTATTGTGCTTTTTATAATAATCAAATAAAGAAAGATTTAAGTTTACAAGCATTTTTAGCCATGCCGTCTGTTAATAAATCTACAGTTCCATTAAAGGTAGAAAAAGCAAAATTGGTAAATAATGCTATTGAAAAAACTAGATACAATCTATATCTATCTGATAAAATTGCAGCATCCTATTTTATCAATAAAAATGATAATTCAATACAGGTATATGAACCGGGGTATTAA
>ENA-OFCI01001371-OFCI01001371.1-metagenomes-genome-assembly--contig:-NODE-1371-length-10911-cov-10.339259_pt1 | contig 10911 bp, 6 predicted proteins | sample MGYA00153391_OFCI01 | MGnify analysis MGYA00153391 | reverse complement strand
GCATACGACGCAAACGGCAGGAGGCCATACGATTAACTGAAGAACTAGGGCGATCAATCTTCCTCGATATGTTCGGCGATCCAGTTACAAATCCTAAAGGCTGGGAAATTGTGAGTATGAAAAGTATTGTTAAACAAACCCAATATGGGACGTCCGAAAAATCTAATACAGAGCGGCAAGGTATTCCAGTTTTGAGAATGAACAATCTTACTTACAAAGGAGATTTAGATTTGCATGACATTAAATGGTGTGAAATATCCGAGAAAGATTATGAAAAATATACAGTTAAAAAAGGAGATTTGTTATTTAATCGGACGAATAGTCCTGAGCTAGTAGGCAAGACAGCAGTTTGGAATATATCCGATGAATACGCCTTTGCTGGTTATTTGGTTAGGGTTCGCTTTAACGAATCAAAAGCTAATTCAGAGTATGCATCAGCTTATTTGAATAGTAGTCATGGAAAAAAGTATTTATCAAGTAAGGCAAAAGCATCGATCAACATGTCTAATTTTAGTGCTTCAGAGTTTGTAAAAATACCCATACTTTTGCCATCAATAGATCTGCAAAATCAATTCAAACTTATTAAGGAAGAGCTTGAATCTAAAAAAGGTAAGGTTGAAGAATTTTATTTTGAATCAGAAAATCTCTTCAACTCTCTGCTGCAAAGAGCCTTTCGAGGGGAACTATAAACGCGATCGGGGTGGCGAGTGGAAGTGCGATCGGCAAGCTAGTTAATGTCTGGTGTAGTCAGTATTTTCATTCGAATCTTATCATCGGCAACACAATTTCAACCTACTCGGTATTTTGCGACTATAATGTGTGTAGATATTATTGCAAATATGCCTAGCAACTTCGACTTTCTCAAACCCGACTTCCCTCAACTCTTCGACCATGCCACCCATGCCGAAAACTTGGTGCATAGTACGCCCCGTGCCAGTTGCTTCTACATCCGCTACACCCTAGAACAAGCAGTCCACTGGCTCTATGCCAACGATCCCTACCTCCAACTTCCCTACGACGATAAGCTCAATGCGTTAATTCACGAACAGACCTTTCAAGACAACCTCAGCCCCAATCTCTTCCCCAAACTGCGCACCATTCAAAAAATGGGCAATATGGCCGTCCATCGATCGGCTCCCGTTAGCACCCGAGATTCCCTCCACCTCATTGAAGACCTTTTTCACGTCCTCTATTGGCTCTGTCGCTCTTATAGTCCCAAACGAAAAGCGTTAGGGGCAATCGATTTTAACCCGCAGCTTATTCCCCAAGCCAATAGGAGTAATGAACTTACGCTGCTCCAACTCCAAACCCTCGAAACCAAACTCGCTCAAGCCGAGGAAATGAAAACGATCGCCTTAGAGAGAGAACAACAAAGCAACGCCGAACTCGATCGACTCAAAACAGAAGTTGCCGCCCTCAAACAAGCCAATAGCAAAGTCCCCGATTTCCACAACTACAAAAAAGAATCCGACGCCCGCTACAACATCGACCTCCTACTCCGCGAAATAGGCTGGGATTTGACGCATCCCGACACTATTGAATACCCAGTCGAAGGAATGCCAAAATCGGTTAATCCATCCGGTAAAGGTTTCGTCGATTACGTCCTTTGGGATGATAATGGGTTGCCCTTAGCCGTGATAGAAGCCAAACGTGCCCGCCGCAGTCCCGATGAAGGGAAGCAGCAAGCCAAGCTTTATGCTGACTGTTTAGAACAAAGATTTAATCAGCGTCCGGTCATTTTTTATAGCAATGGCTATCGAACCTACATTTGGGATGACCACAACTACCCACCTCGCGAAATTCAAGGCTTTCTTAAAAAAGATGAACTGCAACGGTTAATCTGGCGACGTAACAACAACAAGCTGCTCCATTTAGAAATACCAGATGCCACGATCGCCGGACGCAGCTACCAAACCGAAGCCATCCGCCGGATTAGTGATAACTTTGCGAACAAAAGCCGCAAAGCCCTACTCGTCATGGCAACAGGCACCGGAAAAACCAGAACAGCGATCGCCCTCGTCAATTTGCTACTGAATGCCAACTGGATCAAACGAGTGTTATTTCTAGCCGATCGGACCAGCCTCGTCACCCAAGCCAAACGCGCATTTACCCGACATCTCCCCAATGCCACGACGGTAAACTTAACTAAAGAGAAAGACATCGACGGAGCAAACATCGTCTTCTCAACTTATCCTACCCTCATGAATGCCATTGATAAAATGGACGATCAGAGTCGAAAATTTGGCTCTGGGTATTTTGATTTAATCATCATTGATGAAGCCCACCGCAGCGTATACAAAAAATACCGCTATCTCTTTGATCATTTCGATGCGCTCTTATTGGGTTTAACCGCCACCCCCAGAGACGAAGTGAACCGCGATACCTATGAAATCTTCGATCTTGAACAAGGCAATCCCACGTTTGCCTATGAACTCGACGATGCTATTCGAGATGGTCATCTGGTGCCGCCTATTGGGATTGATGTCCCATTTAAGTTTCTCCGATCGGGAATCAAATATAGCGAACTCCCCCCTGAAGAACAAGCACAATATGAAGAAAAATTTGCTGACACTGAAACAGGCGAAATCCCCGACGAAATCAACGCTGCCGCCCTCAATCGCTGGTTATTTAACGGCGATACAATAGATCAAGCCCTTGAAGTTCTGATGGAACGCGGTATCAAAGTAGACGGGGGCGATCGGTTGGGCAAAACCATTATTTTCGCCCGTCGTCACGAACATGCCGTCGAAATCGAAAAACGATTTAATCAAAACTATCCTCATTACAAAGGTGCATTTGCCCGGATTATCGACAACTATGATAAATATGCTCAAAGTACACTTGATGACTTCTCAGACCCTGCCAAACAACCCACGATCGCTATCTCAGTTGATATGCTCGATACAGGGATAGATGTCCCCGAAGTCGTCAATTTAATGTTCTTCAAACCTATCTACTCCCGCGTCAAGTTCAATCAAATGATTGGGAGAGGAACCCGGCTTTGCCTTGATCTATTTGGCGTAGATTTAGATAAGCAAGAATTTCTGATCTTTGATCTCTGTGCTAATTTTGGCTATTTTCAACAATCAATTCAAGAGAAAGATCCCAAGCCCGCCGACAGTCTAAGCGAAAAACTGTTTAAAACCCGACTAGAACTCTTTCAGCGCATCGCGCAGACTAGCAACAATGCCAGCTTAAGCCAATTACAACAAGATTTAGGCGATCGTCTTCACCAACACATTAATAGCATGGAGCCGCAGAACTTTATGGTGCGTCGTCACCTTGCCGATGTCGAGAAATTCTCGGTGCGGGAACGCTGGGACAAACTCGCTTCGCAGGATCTCAAAATCATCGGTGAAACCCTCTCTCAGCTACCCAATGGGCTACCCAATGAAAACCCCTTAACCAAACGCTTCGATCTGATTTGTCTCAAAATTCAGCTTGCCATCCTCCACGATCGATCGGGCTTGGAAACCTTGCGCGATAAGGTACGAGACTTGCTCGGCAACCTGGAAAATAAACGAACAATTCCCACTGTAAAAGCACAACTTCCCCTGATCGAATCTGCCCAGACAGAGAACTGGTGGATGGATGTGACGCCCATCGAAATCGAATCGCTGCGAGTACACATCAGATCGTTGATACAGTTCGTTGATTCTCAAGCTGAAAGCATTACCTACACCAACTTTCAAGACACCCTGGGCATTGTTGCCGAACAAGCTGTGCCCTACACCACCACGGGCTTTAGTGCGTATCAATACCGCAAGAAAGTCGAAGCCTATGTTCGCGCCAATCAAAACCATGTCGCGATCGCCAAACTCCGCCGTAATCTTTCCCTCACCGAAACAGATCTCACCGCCTTAGAGGAAATGCTGTTCACCACCGAGGGCTTAGAAAGTCGAGAGAAATTCTTAGATGTCTATAATAACACTGCCCAAAACCTTAAAAGTTTCATCAGGACATTAGTCGGACTCGATCGCGCCGCCGCCAAAGAAGCCTTTGGTCTGTACCTAGAAGATCAACAATTTAGTGCCAACCAAATCCGCTTTGTCGAGCAAATTATCGATCTACTGACCCAGCAAGGCGTAATGAATCCACGCTCACTGTACGCGGCCCCGTTCACAGATTTTCATCAGGATGGACTGGATGGCGTTTTTGGTGATCGTGATGCGGATTCGATCGTGGCGATCGTTCGATCACGCCGTAGAAGTGAGCTTTGAATCTGCTTAAAACATGCGATCTTTCACCGATGATGACGGATTCATGCTTTCAAGTTTCACCACAATTCGGGCGACGCAGCCTTCAGCTTGGGAAATGCGGTTGAGCTGGACGAGCGGGGTATTGCCGATGAGCTGGGTGATGTTTTCTGCAATTCTTATGGGAGTGAGGCACGTAGGTTAACGGTGTCTACCACTATATTCTGGATACCCCAGTTTCTCGATCGTCTATAGGGTATGGATACTTATTAGGCTGCGGCGTAAATCGACCCTCACCCTAAATCCCTCTCCCCAGGGATCGGGACAGCGATCGCTCGTTTGAGTTCCACTTCCCCTCTCTATCATCAAATAATTAATCAGCTTAGTCAATATAGTCAGGCATCGGACCGTCGCCATCTTAAAGCGCTCGCTTGGATGTGTACGGCACTCCTTCTGAGCCAAAGTTTAACGCTGTCCAAATGGGAACCCTATGTCCAAAGTGATGCAAAACAGGCCCAAAGTTACGAACGTCGGTGGCAGCGTTTTCTAGAGAATCCCGCTATTTTAGTTGAGAAACTGTATTTACCTTTGGTTCTAGCCGCCTTAAGCACTTGGCACGGCAGTCGTCTTTATTTAGCCCTAGATACCACCATTTTATGGGACTGATACTGCATGATCCATCTGTCAGTCTGTTGCTGTGGTCGTGCGGTCCCACTGCTCTGGAGAGTTCTAGAACATGACAGTGCCACCGTCGCCTTTCCCGAATATGAACCCCTCTTGCGTAAAGCTCACTGGATATTATGTAAGCATCAGGATATTGTGCTTCTCGCCGATCGCGCCTTTGCCTGCCACGATTTAATGGATTGGCTCAAAGGTCGTCCTTGGCATTATGCTTTGCGGCTTAAATCGGATGTCCTCATTCAGGCCGATGTCCATGCCAGCCCGGTGGCCGTTGGGAAATTGGCCCCACCGATGAATGAGGCTAAATGCTATAAAAATGTTCGACTTTGGGCGGATGGAATTCATTGCAGTCACTTAGTTCTGGCGACCGTTAACGGGGCAAAAGGCTCCTGGGCCGTCATTACCGATGAAAACCTATGATTCAGACCCTCTACCACTATGGGGTGAGATTTCAGCTTGAAGAACTGTTCTTGGATAGTAAATCGGGGGTCTTTCAACTAGAAGATTCACGCCTTCGTTCACCGGAACAACTGTCTCGGCTCTATCTAATTATTGCGATTTCCCTGCTTTTTGGAACCCTGAATGGCATGGCCGTTCAATGTTCTGGACTCAGGCGGCAAGTTGATCCACATTGGAAACGGGGAATTAGTTATCTCAAGATTGGACTCCGCTATCTTCAAGGCGTGGTTCATAAAGGACGGTCATTTTTACCATTAGCACCCCTCTTTTCCAAAGACCCAGAACCTTGTTTCGCTTCTCGAAAAGCAGAGCATCATCAGCTCGATAAAATCGTATTTTCCCGCGTTCGGATGGTCAACTGTAAACCGCATCCTGCTTGAATCTCCTGAGATGTGTCAGGCAGCTAGACCAACGGGTCCCACTCCCACCGCTGAATGGTTTTAATCCCTAAAAGGGTTTCAGCCAAAGTGGAACACTCCAATCCCTGCCACCATCTCCCCGCCCTCAGAGTTTCAATCCCTAAAAGGGTTTCAGCCAAGGTGGAACCGATAAGCTGCTTGATGTTCTGCGTTGGTCATCTTGTTTCAATTCCCAAAAGGGTTTCAGCCAAGGTGGAACTTGGCGATCGAAACGACTAACCGGAGATTGCAGACGTTTTAATCCCTAAAAGGGTTTCAGCCAAAGTGGAACTACTTTACGGGACACCGATATGAGCCAGTATTACAGTTCCAATCCCTAAAAGGGTTTCAGCCAAAGTGGAACATCCTGCATTAGATAGGGAAGCGAAACAAGTTGCAGAGTTTCAATCCCTAAAAGGGTTTCAGCCAAAGTGGAACCTCTATTCCCGGCGTCACTAATGGCCAAAAACAAGGCGTTTCAATCCCTAAAAGGGTTTCAGCCAAAGTGGAACTATACGATGCAGCGATCGCCCGGTCTGGGACTGTCCGTTTCAATCCCTAAAAGGGTTTCAGCCAAAGTGGAACCCAAATATCAACACAGAGGTTCGATTGAGTGTCCAGTTTCAATCCCTAAAAGGGTTTCAGCCAAAGTGGAACATCCAGCGTATAGATGTATACTGTATACAGATGTTTCAATCCCTAAAAGGGTTTCAGCCAAAGTGGAACGATTCAGTATCCGTGTTCATCACGAAACGACGATCGGTTTCAATCCCTAAAAGGGTTTCAGCCAAAGTAGAACCTCTACAAGATTGTTTCCGATAAATTTTTACCAGTCGCGTTTCAATCCCTAAAAGGGTTTCAGCCAAAGTAGAACGCCATTGCTGATGCGATCGTTGAATACTGCTTGTTAGTTTCAATCCCTAAAAGGGTTTCAGCCAAAGTAGAACGAGCGCAATATATAAGGTCAATCCCATCTTTTCTAGTTTCAATCCCTAAAAGGGTTTCAGCCAAAGTAGAACCAGCCCGCTTTTGTGCGTTCCGCAACCTGTGGCATGTTTCAATCCCTAAAAGGGTTTCAGCCAAAGTAGAACTATCGAGATATCAACCCAAGAGCAGAAACTTTTGGTTTCAATCCCTAAGAGGGTTTCAGCCAAAGTAGAACCTGAGATTGAGGCACTTGCGAAGAACGATGGATTTGTTTCAATCCCTAAAAGGGTTTCAGCCAAAGTAGAACGTGGACGCAAGTATCAGAAGTTGGGGTTCACGTTTGTTTCAATCCCTAAAAGGGTTTCAGCCAAAGTAGAACGGGCGCGGGCTTCTCTTTGCTCTAGTCTCAATCACTGCATCAGTTTCAATCCCTAAAAGGGTTTCAGCCAAAGTAGGACCCACCACATTAGCGATGCCCAAGAAATTATTTTGGGTTTCAATCCCTAAAAGGGTTTCAGCCAAAGTAGAACCTGCGTGAGCACCATTCCAGCCGATCGTAAACGTGTTTCAATCCCTAAAAGGGTTTCAGCCAAAGTAGAACCGCCGTCGCCTGCGGCTTGTCTCAATGGTTCTTGGTTTCAATCCCTAAAAGGGTTTCAGCCAAAGTAGAACTGCTGGTACTTCCGATAAACCTCCTTACTTTGCGTTTCAATCCCTAAAAGGGTTTCAGCCAAAGTAGAACGTAATGGCTATTGTCGCTTCCGATCCCAATACTCTGTTTCAATCCCTAAAAGGGTTTCAGCCAAAGTAGAACAACAATCCACTCATCAATCCGATCGGTCCGGTCAGTTTCAATCCCTAAAAGGGTTTCAGCCAAAGTAGAACCCAGGGCAAGGAATGCTTGAGTGTACTAATGACGGTTTCAATCCCTAAAAGGGTTTCAGCCAAAGTAGAACTCGGAGGATTCTTATCTGATTGAAAGTAACTTTAGTTTCAATCCCTAAAAGGGTTTCAGCCAAAGTAAAACCAGCCACCCGCCGAGCTACCATCGGAGGCCCAAACATAATTGTTTCAATCCCTAAAAGGGTTTCAGCCAAAGTAGAACCCGTTTTGGTCCCAGTGGCTCACCAAATTTGCCGGTTTCAATCCCTAAAAGGGTTTCAGCCAAAGTAGAACTCTGATAAGTTCTTGCCCGTCGCTACAACATTTACGTTTCAATCCCTAAAAGGGTTTCAGCCAAAGTAGAACCGTACAACCGGCCAAAGCCGACGCGATCGCTGATGTGTTTCAATCCCTAAAAGGGTTTCAGCCAAAGTAGAACCGCGCAAGGTCCCGCGCCTAATGCAATATCCTCTGAGTTTCAATCCCTAAAAGGGTTTCAGCCAAAGTAGAACTAAGTATCGCACGGGGGACCCGTGCAGTAGATATTGTTTCAATCCCTAAAAGGGTTTCAGCCAAAGTAGAACCTGATAAGTTCTTGCCCGTCGCTACAACATTCACGTTTCAATCCCTAAAAGGGTTTCAGCCAAAGTAGAACGGCTTTGTTTTGGCTATGTCCTTATTGAGTCTTGTTTCAATCCCTAAAAGGGTTTCAGCCAAAGTAGAACTTCAATCCATCCCACAATTTACAGTGATTCATCATGTTTCAATCCCTAAAAGGGTTTCAGCCAAAGTAGAACCCGTCCCTGGCCTTGAAAAATATAATGAACCCAGTGGATCAGTTTCAATCCCTAAAAGGGTTTCAGCCAAAGTAGAACGTCAAGTGGGTTTGCGTCATCATGATATTTGACCAGTTTCAATCCCTAAAAGGGTTTCAGCCAAAGTAGAACTTGGGGGGCAGAGGGGCAAGCGCGGTATAGCCCGTTTCAATCCCTAAAAGGGTTTCAGCCAAAGTAGAACCAGGCTCGACACCAAGATACTTGGTAGGAAATGAGTTTCAATCCCTAAAAGGGTTTCAGCCAAAGTAGAACGCGGCAGCTTCGGCAAAGTAAACGGGACGAACAAGTTTCAATCCCTAAAAGGGTTTCAGCCAAAGTAGAACCACTTTAGTTTTCTGTTATTTTTGGTGAAAAATCGTGTTTCAATCCCTAAAAGGGTTTCAGCCAAAGTAGAACGATAATTATCCTCGTTTTGCTGTTGAGGGATAAAAAAGGTTTCAATCCCTAAAAGGGTTTCAGCCAAAGTAGAACTACCAAGTATCTTGGTGTCGAGCCTGCTAGTATCGTTTCAATCCCTAAAAGGGTTTCAGCCAAAGTAGAACTTGTGGGTAAGGGCGTAGTCGCTGAAATTTTCATGTTTCAATCCCTAAAAGGGTTTCAGCCAAAGTAGAACTTAAGTATCGCACAGCGGAGCTGTGCATGGATATTGTTTCAATCCCTAAAAGGGTTTCAGCCAAAGTAGAACACCAGCAGCGGCAGGTGTACCCGATCCAGTGCCAGGTTTCAATCCCTAAAAGGGTTTCAGCCAAAGTAGAACCCAGCGGGACAAGAGAATACCTACAGATCAATCAGTTTCAATCCCTAAAAGGGTTTCAGCCAAAGTAGAACCTCGTTCCGATGGCGATTGCTTTTGCCTTCAAAATTATTCGTTTCAATCCCTAAAAGGGTTTCAGCCAAAGTAGAACATCTCTCCTTACTGATTTGGCTCAGTCTCGAAAAGTTTCAATCCCTAAAAGGGTTTCAGCCAAAGTAGAACTGCTTTTTTTTTTCGCAGTGTGCCGATCTGTCAAACAGTTTCAATCCCTAAAAGGGTTTCAGCCAAAGTAGAACCTAGGCGCATCTATACATCTAATTATCGACAATGTTTCAATCCCTAAAAGGGTTTCAGCCAAAGTAGAACAAAGTCCCGAAGTCACCTTGGGGATAGATTATCTGTTTCAATCCCTAAAAGGGTTTCAGCCAAAGTAGAACTTAGCTTTGAAATAGCTGTAATACTTCCAAATAAGTTTCAATCCCTAAAAGGGTTTCAGCCAAAGTAGAACAGTAAAATAATCATGATGAATACTTACGAATAAGGGTTTCAATCCCTAAAAGGGTTTCAGCCAAAGTAGAACATGCCTCCTTTTACTACAAGTTGGTCTGACTAATGTTTCAATCCCTAAAAGGGTTTCAGCCAAAGTAGAACGATACGAAATGGGGGCCATTATCTGCCACTGATTGTTTCAATCCCTAAAAGGGTTTCAGCCAAAGTAGAACTTTACTCTGGCACGTGGTACAGGGTTTTATTATCGTTTCAATCCCTAAAAGGGTTTCAGCCAAAGTAGAACCTTATTAATTCTCGCATTAGAGACTACGGTTTACGTTTCAATCCCTAAAAGGGTTTCAGCCAAAGTAGAACCCGTGATGAGTGTAAATCCAAGCGTAAGACTATCAAGTTTCAATCCCTAAAAGGGTTTCAGCCAAAGTAGAACCCTCCTACACTAGAGGGCGAGTGATAGACTAGATAGTTTCAATCCCTAAAAGGGTTTCAGCCAAAGTAGAACGGCGCGTTTAGCGCATCAACAACCAGGTCAAGCCACAGGTTTCAATCCCTAAAAGGGTTTCAGCCAAAGTAGAACGATTATCGGTGTAGCCCCAAATCCTGTATCCTCGGAGTTTCAATCCCTAAAAGGGTTTCAGCCAAAGTAGAACGCTGCTTGTTTAGGTCGTTTACAGCTTCGCGGTAATTTGTTTCAATCCCTAAAAGGGTTTCAGCCAAAGTAGAACACATGAGAGTGTGTGCTAGATGTGTGATTGCTAAGTTTCAATCCCTAAAAGGGTTTCAGCCAAAGTAGAACGTAGTAAAAGGAGGCATACCATCATCTCCGAAATAAGTTTCAATCCCTAAAAGGGTTTCAGCCAAAGTAGAACTCATTCTTGATGCGCTTAAGATTCTCAAGATCCGTTTCAATCCCTAAAAGGGTTTCAGCCAAAGTAGAACACTTCAGATATAAAGGCATCATATCGGGATAGCACGTTTCAATCCCTAAAAGGGTTTCAGCCAAAGTAGAACCCACTCAACCCAGAAGGGAAGCGCTTGACAGCGCGTTTCAATCCCTAAAAGGGTTTCAGCCAAAGTAGAACGTAGAACCCGCCGAGGTCCCATCGGACGACCAAACATAATTGTTTCAATCCCTAAAAGGGTTTCAGCCAAAGTAGAACTTGAAAAATATGGCGTTGCATAATTAAGGTATGAGTCATGAGGATTAGCCGATGAGATGCCCTGAGTGTAATAGTGCAAACATCCGTAGAAACGGCATCAAGCGAGGTAAA
>ENA-OFCI01001370-OFCI01001370.1-metagenomes-genome-assembly--contig:-NODE-1370-length-10918-cov-3.772439_pt1 | contig 10918 bp, 10 predicted proteins | sample MGYA00153391_OFCI01 | MGnify analysis MGYA00153391 | reverse complement strand
TTCCAGTGCTGAGTGACGGGAATGTCGATCGAGAGAACTTAGAGAGAGCGATGGTAATCGCGGAATCAACTACAGATCGTCCTACCTTTATCCGCCTGCACAGCATTATTGCTTGGCCGGCGCCCCACGCACAGGGAACCGGAGAGTCGCACGGATCTGCCCTCGGTGACGAGGAAGTGGCGGCAACAAAAGTCCTGTTGGGCCTAGACCCCGCTTTAAGTTTCATCGTCCCAGAGGATGTTCTGGAGCATGCGCGAAAAGTGATAGAGCGCGGGCAGGCAGCACACGCGAAATGGAGCGCCGAATTTGAAGTCTGGCGCGCGAAGAATCCCCAGAAGGCCTCTCTGCTCGAGCGACTTCGCAATAAGACTCTCCCCGAGAACTGGGCTGCAGCGCTGCCAGTTTTCCCAGCTGGGAAGGATGTAGCGACGCGCGCCGCCTCCGGCAAGGTAATTACTTCGATTGCTTCGGTGCTACCAGAATTTTGGGGAGGCTCTGCGGACCTGGCTGGAAGCAACAACACGACGATCGCCGGAAGCCACTCTTTTCTTCCTGCGACGAGCGTGATGCCTGGCGCCGACCCATACGGACATTTGATTCACTTTGGAATTCGCGAACATGCCATGGGCGGAATCCTTAACGGAATCGCCTTACATGGATTGAGTAAACCATTCGGCGGCACCTTCCTGGTCTTTAGCGATTACATGAGGGGCGCGGTTCGACTCGCCGCCGTCATGAGCCTTCCCGTCACCTTTGTCTGGACTCATGATTCGATCGGATTAGGGGAAGATGGACCGACTCACCAGCCCGTAGAACATCTGGCCTCACTTCGCTTGATTCCAAATCTGGCTGTTGTTAGACCCGCTGATGCCAATGAGACCGTGATCGCTTGGCGCGAGGTAATTACCCGCGCTAAACCAACGGGGCTCGCCCTTTCCAGGCAGAACCTTCCCGTGATAGATCGGACGCAATTCTCCAGTGCAGAGGGCGTAGCCAGCGGCGCATATGTCGTTAGTAAAGCCGCTGGCGCTCCTGATGTTATTTTGATTGCTACGGGTTCCGAAGTATCCCTCGCCCTCGCTGCGCAGCAACTACTTCTAAGTGAGGGAATCCAGGCGCAAGTTGTGAGTGCGCCGTGTCTGGAGTGGTTTGAAGAGACCACCTCTGAGTACAAAGAGATGGTCCTTCCGAGTGCCATCAGAGCTCGTGTAAGTATTGAAGCAGGTGTAACTGCCGGTTGGCGCGAGTATGTGGGTGATGCTGGTGTCAGCATCGGCCTCAATCATTTTGGAGCTTCGGCGGCGGCCGGGACTCTCTTTAAAGAATTTGGGATCACAGCAGAGGCGGTCGTTTCGGCCGCTAAGGAATCAATTGCAAAGGCGGGCAAGTAATGTCATCAAACCTCCAAGCACTCAGTGACGCTGGCGTTTCAATCTGGCTAGATGACCTATCCCGGGATCGATTGCAGAGCGGAAGTTTGGCGGAACTCATCGCTAGTTCCAACGTTGTCGGTGTCACCACCAATCCAAGTATTTTCACGGCAGCGATCAAGGGATCGCAACTGTACAAGGAGGATATTCTCGCCTTAAAAGCTAAAGGTGAAAATGTCGTCTCGATAGTTACCGCACTTACCACCTCGGACGTTAAGGCAGCTTGCGACCTCTTCCTTGAAACATTTTCAACGACGAAGTACGTTGACGGGCGAGTAAGTATCGAGGTCGATCCATTCTTGGCTCATCAAACCGATGCAACGATTGAGCAGGGCAAGGCCCTCTGGAAACTCGTCGATCGCCCCAACCTGTTGGTGAAAGTTCCTGCGACCCTGGAAGGCTTGCCAGCGATTCGGGAATTAACAGCATCAGGAGTTAGCATAAATGTCACATTGATTTTCTCTGTTGAACGCTATAAGAAAGTGATTGATGCCTACCTTAGTGGCCTCGAAGATCGTATCGCCACTGGCCTCCCCATAGATCAAATTCACTCAGTTGCATCTTTCTTCGTCTCTCGCATTGATACCGAGGTAGACAAGCGCCTAGATGCCATCTACGTTCACTCTCCCTTGCGCGGAAAGTCAGCGATCGCAAATGCGGTGCTGGCATACGAGGCCTACTTGCAGATGATTTCTTCCCCACGTTGGCAAGAATTAGTCAAACATGGCGCCAACCAACAGCGACCACTATGGGCATCCACTGGCGTGAAGGATAAGGCCTACGAGTCAACGCGCTATGTTATCGATCTGGTTGCTCGCAATTGCGTCAACACAATGCCAGAAGCAACTCTCAACGAGACCCGCGAGCACGGGACTGTGCTTGGGGACACGATCACACCTGCGATCACGGAAGCCCCTCTTCACTTCGTCGCTCTGCGCGAAGCAGGAGTTGATTTCGAAGATGTCGTTGCCTTGCTTGAAAAGGAAGGCGTAAAGAAATTTGCCGATGCCTGGCAAGAACTACTAGACAATGTGAGTGCGGTCTCCTAAATGATTAATGTTTCTGGTCCAGCGTTATCGGTTGCTTCAGCGGCAACCACCAACTCGCTCAACTCAATTATCGAGCGACTAGCAGCCAAAGACCACACACTTTGGGGAGTTGAAGCAGAGGCCGAGGCGCTAGTGCGGTTGAACTGGATTGATCTTCCAACAACTTCCAGAGCGCTCCTGCCCGAACTAGATGCGCTCACTGCTTGGGCACGAACGCGCGAAATTTCTTCCATTGTCCTCGCTGGAATGGGTGGCTCTTCGTTAGCACCAGAAGTCATCGCAAAGACTTATGCAAAGACACTCACTGTTTTAGATACCACCGACCCTGATCAGATCAAGGCCGCAATCCCAACCGATCTCCTGCATACGCTGATTATCGTGGGGTCCAAATCCGGTTCTACAATCGAAACTGCCTCACACAAAGCTTTCTTTACTAAGTTATTACTAGATGCTGGTCTCGACCCAGTCGATCACTTTGTGATCGTTACCGACCCCGGCTCCCCGCTTGATAAGTCTGCCCGCAATGACGGCCTGCGCGTCATTAATGCAGACCCTAATGTTGGAGGCCGATATAGCGCACTCTCAGCATTTGGATTAGTGCCCGCAGCTCTGATCGGCGTTGATCCATCAATCTTGATTGATGATGCTGCCGCAGCGGCCGCGAACTTCACATCGCCGGATTCAGTAGCGGTAAAACTCGCCGCTACAATTTTTGATAAGGGCGAACAGAACGTCGCCTTCTTTGACTCAGATTCGGAACTGCCTGGGATATCGGATTGGATAGAACAATTGATCGCCGAATCGACTGGAAAGAATGAAACCGGACGACTTCCTATCGCCATTGAAGATCAGAACGCGCCAATCGCAGGATCAGCATTGAAAGTAGGATTTAAACTTGGTTCGAGCGCTGATCTGATTGTGACCGGAACGCTGGGAGAACAATTCATCTTGTGGGAGTGGGTAACAGCGTTGCTCAGTTTTAGCCTAAAAGTTGATCCCTTCAACCAACCAAATGTGACAGAAGCCAAGGAGCGCACGGGTGCACTTTTGTCGACCTGGAATGATGGAAAGGTGCCACGTTACAAGGCAGCCTTCGAAAATGATCTCCTTGCCGTTTACAGTACTTCGCCAGCGAACAATTTAGCTGGACAATTCAGCGACTTCTTTGCTCACTCGAGCCACTACATCGCAATCATGGCCTACCTAGCCCGAGGTATAGATGAGCGCGCTCCAGAGCTGCGTGCATTAGTAGCAAAGCGCAGTGGCAAGGGAACTACCTTCGGTTGGGGTCCGCGTTTCTTACACTCCACGGGTCAGTTCCATAAGGGCGGGCAACACAACGGCGCCTTCCTCCAAATAACGGGTGAGAACTCATCTGACCTCGCGATCCCCCACCAGAACTTCTCATTTCATACCTTGTTGATGGCGCAAGCTTTAGGCGATGGTCGGGCGCTTTCTGACCGCAAATTCCCGCTGATGCGCATTCATCTCAAGAATCGAGAGCTAGGGCTGCCTTACCTATTGGCGGAACTGTCAAAACAGTAGGAACTCGAGGACTTTACCGATACCGATTAGCAACTGAGAAAGATGCTTTCGATCTCAATCGTCAATCATTGTCCGCGGTTCGAATAACTGAAGAGTAATCAAATCGTGCAAGTGATCGGCAATTTTTGATTTTAAAGGATAAATTAATATTGCACATTCTGATGGATTGGGATTGTAGTCTGGATCATCCATATAAATATAAGCAATGAAATACCATCCATCTTTTTGTTCATTGCTAATAAAGAAATCAACGCACCTCGAATCTCCCCTTGCCGAGAAAAATTTAGAAGGCGAACTTAAGAGTGTGGTTGAAATCTTTCCTACGTAACCTACGGAAGATTCCTCACCAACCTCTATCATTTCAAACGCTTCCATCTTGAAAACTTGGCTCCACCATAATCTTCGAGCAAAAGTTGCGAGCTCTGGATCATCGTAAATCCATTGATCTCCAAGGAACAAGAGTGCTACCGCCCGTCAATCAGTGGGAAACATAACTAAAATATCCTGATTAACTCTAATATGTGAGTCAAGGTATTTCATTTAGTGCGAACGTACAACCCTCGTTAACCCGGATTGTTTGACACCACCAAATGGTAGGCGGGATCGGAGATAACGAGAGTAACAACTGGACCAAAATTTCGTATTCCAAAATGGTATCCGTGTATTTAACGGTGATAATCTAGGCTGGAAAAGTTCGCGCCAAACATGGAGCAGGAGTTTCAATGGCACTAAGAATTATCAACGTTGACACCCCAACTCTCGGCGACCGTGGATATATCGCCCACGACGGAAAAGATGCTCTGGTTGTTGACCCTCAGCGCGATATTGATCGCTTCGAGAAAATTCTTAACGAAAAGGGATTGAAGCTCAACACTGTTGTAGAAACGCACATGCACAATGATTACGTAAGTGGAGGTTTAGTTCTCGCCAGAAAACATGACGCCCACTACATAACCAGTTCAGAAGATTCAGTGGGATTCGAACGCGTGCCGGCAAGTGACTTAGAGGAATTCACGATTGGAAGCTTTGCTATTCGATCACTCAAAACACCTGGTCACACTTTCACGCATCTTTCCTACATATTACTGAATGAGCAATCAGAAGCCGAAGGCATTTTTACTGGTGGTTCTGTTCTTCATGGTTCAACTGGTCGACCAGATTTGCTCGGCATCGACAAGGCTCCAATTCTTGCTGGTCTACAGCATGACACCGCGCATCGCATAGCCGAAATGCTCGGAGAGAATGTTTCAATCTTGCCTACACACGGATTTGGATCTTTCTGTGCCGCAACGCCTACCAGCGGTGATTCATCATTCGTCTCCGATGAAAAGAAGAACAACCCTGCTCTCCTATTAGATCGTGAAAGATTCATCACCGAAACACTTGCGGGCCTTGATGCTTTCCCCGCCTATTACCAGTACATGGGTCCAGCAAATTATGCCGGCGCGGGACCGATCGACCTTTCGGAATTGAAGCGCATCTCTAGTGACGAGGTCATAAAGAAAATGAACGCTGGGGCATGGATAATTGACATTCGCAATCGAAATAGATCAGCAGAGGGTCATCTAAAGAATAGTTTCAACTTCGGTATTGATGGCTCGTTTGCTACTTATCTGGGATGGTTATTTCCATACGAAAAAGAGTTAGTGCTGATCTCCGATTCATCAGCAGAAATCGCAGTTGCTCAACGAGAACTAGTCCGAATCGCTATAGATAGACCTTTCGGTGCCTATGTCGGCGAAATTTCTGAAATTGGTGACACAGTTACCACTAGGCAGGTAAATTTCAGTGATGTTCCTGAGGCGCTAAAAAATGAGGCAGTACTCGTTTTAGATGTACGAAGAATTATTGAGCGGAGAACTTCACACATTGCTGGCACCACTCATATTCCTCTCCACGAGCTTGCAGCGCGCATCGGTGAATTGCCAACTGAAAGAGAGATATGGGTTCATTGCGGGGGCGCCTATCGTGCATCTGCTGCAATTGGAATACTTGAGAGGCTCCAACTTAAGGGCGTGCTGATTAATGAGCCATATGAAGCTGCACTCAAAGTTAGCGCTTTGCAAATCATTACGGGAGATAACCAAGCAGGACCTGTAGCTCCCTCTGTCGCAAAGCAAAAGTCCAAATAAACTCAAGGGTTATTTCACTCAAAGATGCTTATGATCCTGCACTCATAAGATGTTGGGGTTCGCAAAATTGCTCGTCGGTTGAGCCGTGACGCGTCAACGATTTCTCGCGAACTCCGTCGTAACGCTTCGCCGTGAATGATCCACTGCGCGACTTGGGCTGAACCCCTTCAGTAGAGACTTTTTTGAGTCTTCAACTTCTGGGGTTCAGTTCAGACTCGGGGCGCTTTCAATTTGTGTCCGCAACATATCTCGCCACCCCACCAATCGTTAATGCAACCCCATGGGGTGGGCTTCCATCTCTGGTTTTCGAGTTTTCGGAGTCGCCGGGTCGCTCACGATGAGCATCTTTTCACGGTTTTCATGGTGCGCCGTAATCCGCACCCCAGCCAATGGTGGATAATTCAAACATGAAAAGAAACCTGACTAAGCGAATTGTAGTTCTCACCATTGCTCTGGCATTAGTAGGCGACGTGGCCCTGGCCTCAGCCTCTACGGCAGCTGCGTCAGGCCGTTACATCACTGTCTCAGCCGAAGGCATGGTCAAAGTCATTCCTGATGCAGTGCGTCTCAATGCGACGGTTTCTGTCGTTCTAGGCACGAGCACGGAAGCACTGGCTGCAACTTCAACTTCTGCCGCAGCCGTACGCGCGGCTCTAGTTGCAAACGGGGTTGCCACGAAAGATATTGCGACCCAGAGCCTTACTATTTATCCGGAATACAGTTACACCCAGGACAAGAGTCCGGTAATAATTGGATATCGCAGTAGCCAAAGTTTCGATGTTGTCATCCATAATGCAAAGAGCGCCGGCGTGGTCGTTGATGCAGTCGTTGCCGCAGGTGGAAACCAATTGCAGGTCAATGGCGTCACACCATTTGTCGTCGATTCCACCAATGCAACGTCAAGCGCGCGTACTAATGCAGTCAAGAAAGCAAAGGTTAAGGCATCTTCTTATGCCTCATTACTGGGTGAGAAACTTGGGAAAGTGAATTATTTGAGCGAAAACTCATCCCCTACGCTTTCCCCGCTACCAATGACGTACGCGGCAGCGCCTTCGGGGGCTGGTGCGACCCAGGTTGATCTCGGGCAGCAAGATGTCACTGTTTCAATCACAATTCAGTGGGCTCTTCGATGATTCTTGAAATTGCGTTCGTGGAAGTACTCCCTGAAAATCATGAGGCTTTTAAAGAGGCCGTCGGGAAAGCTGTTCTTGAAGTGCTGAGCACAGCGAAAGGTTTTCTTGATTTTGAATTGCATCAAGGAATTGAGCGCGAAAATACCTTTACTTTTCATATTCATTGGGAGACTCTCGAAGACCACACCCACGGCTTTCGTGAAAGTGAACTTTTTACCCAGTGGCGATCAATAATCGGTGAATATTTTGTGCGCCCACCGCTGGTGGAGCATTGGATCGCGTCAGTTAAGGATTAATCATCCCCGCGGAGTTTGGATAGGGCATCGCCCAAGATCTTGATAGCTTCTGTCTCGGTGCGGCGCTCTTTCACGTAGGCCAGGTGAGTCTTGTACGGTTCATTTTTCACTGGCATTGGTGGCTTATCTTTATCTAAACCAGCTGGGTAGCCGCAGCGCGGGCAATCCCACTCTGTGGGAACGGTGACCGTTCCATCTTCGGCAAATGAGGGGCGAGTTTCATGGCCGTTAGCGCACCAATAAGAGACTCTGAAGCGAGCGATTGCTTCGCCACGTTCAGCCTCACCCATTGGGCCTGCACCTACGCGACTGCCGCGGATTGCACTTCCTGCCATGATTAGCTCCTTAAAGTTACTAAAACTGAAAAATATTTATAAAACTTGAGGAAAAACTACTTGAGATAGATCCCCAAGGAGACTACGCCGGCGAACCAGAGAAATCCGACCACGATTGTGATCCGATCGAGGTTCTTCTCTACGACAGAGGATCCGCCGTAGGTGGAGGAGATTCCGCCTCCGAAAAGGTCGGAAAGTCCGCTTCCCTTGCCCTTATGAAGTAAGACCAAGAGGATCATCAGCACGCTGGTGATCGCAAGAAGGATTGATAAAGCTAAAACCACGGTTCGGCTCCTTTCATTTCCAACTACTCCAAACCTGCAACGAGCAGGGCCAGATGCGCTTAATAGGTTCGTTTAGACCCTCACGGGCCAGAGAGTAAGGATAGCGTCTAATTAAGCGGTCACCGTGCGGTAAAACTTGGCGATTCGAGCGAATTCCTCAGGATCAAGGCTGGCTCCCCCCACCAAGACGCCATCGACATCGCCCTCGCGCATAATCTCCACGATATTTGAGGACTTTACCGAGCCGCCGTAGAGAATTCGGGCGGCGGTAGCGATCTCATCGCTTCCGATCGAGCGCAGCGCCTCCCGAATAGCGGCGCAGACTTCCTGCGCGTCGCCAGGAGTTGCTGTCTTGCCGGTGCCAATCGCCCAGACTGGTTCGTATGCAAAAACAACCTTCTTGAGATCTGGCTTGTGTAGACCAGCCAGGGATTGCGTGAGTTGATCAACGACAAACTCAACGTGCTTACCTGATTCACGGACTGCCAGATCTTCCCCAATACACACCAGTGGGATCATCTCATTTTCCAAAACGGCCTTTGCCTTGCGGGCAATCAGGGCGCTCGTTTCTCCGTGGATCGTGCGGCGCTCCGAATGTCCAACCAGGACATATGTGCAACCTAACTTGTTAAGCATTGCTCCCGAGATATCTCCAGTGAAAGCACCAGAGGTTTCTGGAGAAAGATCCTGCGCCCCATATGTCAACCGCAAACGATCCCCGTCGATCAAAGTCTGGACGGAGCGAATATCAGTGAATGGAGGAAATATCGCGACATCAACGGCATCAAAATCTTTCTCGTCGAGAGAGTAGGAGAGTTTCTGGGTGACCGCGATAGCTTCCAGATGAGAGAGATTCATCTTCCAGTTTCCTGCAATTAATGGTTTACGCATTATTCAAAACCTCAATCCCTGGTAGTGGTTTGCCTTCTAGATACTCGAGCGAGGCTCCACCACCGGTGGAGATGTAACCAAACTGATCATCAGCAAATCCCAGAGCCCGCACCGCGGCTGCCGAGTCGCCCCCACCAACCACAGAAATACCTACGACCTTGGTTAATGCTGTGGCTACCACCTTGGTTCCATTCGCAAAGTTAGGGAATTCAAAGACTCCCATAGGCCCATTCCAAAAAACGGTATGGCATTTTTCTATCGCTGCCGCAAAAGCTGCCGCAGACTCGGGACCGATATCTAGACCCATCTGATCAGCTGGAATTTCGTAGGCGCTCACCAGTGTTGGCGTTGCATCAACTGCAAAAGTTGGAGCAACGATAATGTCGGTAGGTAATAACAGTTCTACTCCCAGTTCTTTCGCTTCTTGCAGCAGCTTCTTCACATCCTCGATCAGTTCTACCTCAACGAGTGATTTACCGATTTCGTGACCCTGCGCCGCCAGAAAGGTGAAGAGCATTCCTCCGCCAATCGCCAGCACATTAACCTTGCCTAGTAAGTTCTTGATGACACCGATCTTGTCAGAAACCTTCGCTCCCCCAAGAACTACTCCGTATGGGCGCTTGGGGTTCAGGGTCAACTGCTTTAGTACATCAATCTCTGCTTCAACCAAGAGGCCGGGTGCAGCGGGAAGTAGCTTGGCAATCTCATAAACAGATGCATGCTTGCGGTGCACTGCCCCGAAGCCGTCACTGACGAAAAGATCCATTCCTACCGCTAACTGGGCGGCAAAGGCAGAGCGTTCTGCCTCGTCCTTCGAAGTTTCAGCGGCTTCGTAACGAATATTCTCAAGCAATAGCAGCTCACCAGGTTGGAGTGCCACCTTCTTTGCATCTACCTGCGAACCAACAATCTCTTCCGAAAAGAGAACGCTCTTACCTAAGAGTTCGCCCAAACGCTGCGCAACGGGGGCCAAACTCATAGCTGGGATACGTTCGCCTTTAGGTCGACCGAGATGAGCCATGATCACGACGCTGGCGCCGTTATCAATCAGGTAGTTGATAGTAGGAAGTGAGGCTCGGATGCGACCATCATCACGAATAACACCCTCTTTAATGGGGACATTGAGATCGCATCGGAGCAGAACACGCTTTCCTGCAATATCGAGGGATTGCAGTGAAGTAAAACTCATTAGAGGGATTTACCCACAAAGGTAACTAGGTCTACTAGGCGATTTGAATAACCCCACTCATTGTCATACCAACCAAGGACCTTTGCCGTGGAACCAATAACCTTGGTTAACCCGGCGTCAAAGATACAAGAGCTGGGATCTGTGACGATATCGGCCGAAACGATGGGATCTTCGGTGTAGGTCAGGTAGCCCTTCAGTGAACCCTCCGAAGCTTTCTTCATAGCTGCATTGATCTCAGCTGCAGTCACCTCGCGAGCCAGTTCAACGGTCAGATCAGTGGCTGAACCGGTTGGGACTGGTACGCGCAGAGCATAACCATCTAATTTTCCTTTCAGGCCAGGAAGGACCAAGCTGATCGCTTTTGCAGCGCCCGTTGAAGTTGGAATGATTGAGATCGCCCCGGCACGCGCCCGGCGAAGATCCTTGTGAGGCTGATCATGTAATGGCTGATCATTTGTGTAAGCATGAATGGTCGTCATCAACCCGCGGACAATGCCGAATTCCTCATCGAGGACCTTGGCCATTGGTGCTAGACAGTTCGTGGTGCACGATGCGTTGGAAATGATGTGATGTGTGGCAGGGTCGTACTTCTCTTCATTGACACCTAGAACAACGGTGAAGTCCTCATCCGTCG
>ENA-OFCI01001369-OFCI01001369.1-metagenomes-genome-assembly--contig:-NODE-1369-length-10922-cov-3.184688_pt1 | contig 10922 bp, 13 predicted proteins | sample MGYA00153391_OFCI01 | MGnify analysis MGYA00153391 | reverse complement strand
ACTGCTTGCACTGTTGGCGTTAGCCTGCCGTAGGCATAGTGTCAACTGTCAACTGCTTGCGAATATTGCTGCAAGATTTGCTGGACATGGGCTATGCCCGCACGGGGTGAAAAGCGGGGGATCGGGCGATCGACACCATCAGCTTGTAAATATAGTACAGGGATTTCGTATTGATATCGATCGAACCAGGCGGGATTGGTAGTGATGTCTCGGATCTCTAGCTGAATATCTAGATCGGTAATTTGCTCTAGTTTTTCTTGTAAGCCTTCGCAGAGGTGACAGCCAATTTTGCTGTAGAGAATTAAGTGCATCAGATTTGAGCGAAACAATCGAAGTTATTCAGTACAATACAATAACTGGTGACGATTGACATAAATTAGTTATTTCCTCGTCCGATTAGTACTAGCGTGTTGGCAATCGAATAGAATTTGATGGAAGAGCTTTTATATATCGAAATACCTACGCCAGATATCGATCGAGTTCGATCGTGGTTGCAGCAAGAATGGCAGCCAAATCTGGGAGTGTCAGTTATTACCCCTGAAGGATTGAGGTTACAATTTCCAGCCGCCGCAACAGCAACAACGCCCAGCCCAGAGTTATCGATTTTTGTGTGGACGTTGCAACGGACTACATATCTGAAGGTGTTTCGCTGGGGGGATCGATCGATTGCTGGAGAAGAGCCGATCGTGCGAGAATTGACGGCAAAAATCCGCCAAGAATTTCCCACCATTCATCCTGCGCCACCAGAGATAGATCTCACTCACCAGTCAATTTTTGCGGCGTTGGAGCCTTATTACCCAACCACAGTCAAATATTTTCAGAAGATGCCCAATGGAGAGGCAGATCTTCAGAGGGTGTACTGGTGGGAAAAACGCTGGCGCGAAGGGGTAGAAAATCCTCAACAGCCCAAACAAGTACTATTTCGCGTCGATGATACATCTCACCTGACGGCACCCAGTCAGCCGAAATACGATCTGATTTATATTGGTGGTGCATTGGGGGTAGTCCATGCTGCGGTAATGGCACGGTTGGGTTATCGGGTGCTGTTATTGGAGCGGCTACCATTTGGACGCATGAATCGGGAGTGGAATATTTCTCGTGATGAATTTCAGCGGCTGATCGATCTGAATCTATTTACGCCTGCTGAGTTTGAAGGGGTCATCGCACGGGAATATGCGGACGGGTTTAGTAAGTTTTTTGATGCTAATAATCCGCCAAATTGTCAGGCGAAGGTATTGTCTACGCCGACAGTGCTAAATATCTGTCTGGATGCCGAAGCATTATTGCGCGTCTGTGGGGACAAATTGCGCCAAGCAGGTGGGGATATTTGGGATGAGACAGAATTTAGCCGTGCGGATATATCGGGGCAGGAAACGGTCGTCACGAGCCAGCATTTACCAACTGGGGAAATCAAAATTGCGCGGGGGCGACTGTTGGTAGATGCGATGGGGACAGCTTCGCCGATTGCGTGGCAACTGAATGGTGTCCATGCTTTTGATAGTGTGTGTCCGACAGTGGGGGCAGCGATCGCTAGTGGGTTCGAGCCTCAAGTGTGGGATGCCAAATATGGGGACGTGTTATTTAGTCACGGGGACATCTCGCGGGGACGCCAATTGATTTGGGAATTATTTCCAGGTGCGGGTGAAGAAATCACGGTTTACCTATTCCACTACCATCAGGTAAATCCCGAAAATCCTGGCTCATTATTAGAAATGTATGAGGATTTCTTTACGATTTTGCCGGAGTATCGGCGGTGTGACATGGATAAGCTGGTGTGGCGGAAGCCGACATTTGGCTATATCCCAGGACACTTTACAGTCAGCAGTAGCGATCGAGTGGTAGCATTCGATCGGACAATCGCGATCGGCGATGCAGCTTCCCTCCAATCACCGCTGGTATTCACCGGATTTGGTTCGCTTGTTCGCAATCTCCCCCGACTTACTCACTTGCTCGATACCGCCCTCAAGCACGATCTACTCGATCGAGATGCACTCGATCGGATTCGGGCTTATCAGAGCAATGTGGCAGTGACATGGCTATTTTCCAAAGGGATGATGGTACCGACGGGCATGTCTTTACCACCCGCACGGATTAATGCGACTCTCAATACTTTTTTCGGACTACTGGCAAATGAACCGCCAGCAGTTGCCGATACATTTATCAAGGATCGTACCGATTGGATCACTTTTAATCGACTCGCACTCAAAGCTGCTAGTCAAAATCCCGCCCTCCTGTGGTGGATCTGGAAGATTGCTGGAGCCAAGGATATTTTCCGGTGGTTGGGTAGCTATGTAATTTTTAGTTTAGATGCGATCGTCAATTTTCTATTTAGTAGTTGGGTGCCATCCTTAGCAATTCAAATCCAACCCTGGCTAGAGTCTAGATCTCCACGCTTGTGGTTGCGTCTGCTAGCTTTTAGTTACACGCTCAAAGCTAGTACCAAATCACCCCCATTTACACCCAGCACCAAGATCGGTACAGATCGACTAACCGTTAGCAATTAACGATCGTGTCGATCGAGATTTCACTCATTCCCGCCATCAAATCGATCGCTGCAATCCGCTGTCAAATGTCAAATGTCAACTGTCAACTGTCAACTGCACAACATGAGTTCTTCCTTTTGGAAGATAACAATCCTCAGGGTTTTGGCTAAAATCAAATCAATTAACTGATTGGTTTGAGTATATGCAAGACCCAGGAGCGAATTCATTAATAGGCGCAGATCCAGATGCTGAGGATGATGCTTATCGAGCAGAAGTCAACGGTGACGAAGCCGTTGGTGGTACTACCGCAGTTCCCAATCAAAACGACACCGAACAATTGGCGGCGGCGGTGGGAGTAACTGTAGATGATGATTCACCTCTAGCGATTGAGGAAATGATCGAACAACGCGATCTCGACCGCTGGGAATTAGATCCCGCATCAGCCATCGATATCTAACAGAGGGTAGAGGGTGGAGGGTAGCGATTCTAATCCGAGCCTTTGTCCCCTGACGGTTTGCGGATGCGCCATACGTCGTAGGGCTTCTCAAAGTAACTCCCAACTAAAATCTAGAATGGAGCGCATTCCGCTCTCCGCTACTCACAAATCGACCCTTACGCAGGAGAGTTTGAGAGGCGGCGTTCCGCCTCTGGCACGGTGGATCTGGGGGTTCCGACCCCCAGATCCGGGTTTTGACCTCACCAGTAAAATTCGCAGCCCACAAGTACATGTCGCCTACCGCTTCGCTTGGAACAGATCTTATCCCGTTGGCGTAGCCTCTCCGTCAGGAGACACTGACGTTAAATTAGTTATTGCTAGTAGATCGCCATACCTTAATCGTCCGATCCCAACTAGCGGTAATCAATGCTCGATCGAGTGGGTGAAAAATAATCGATTTGACGGCACTTTGATGCGCTTGGAAACTATTGATTAATTGCTTTGTATCCGTGTCCCAAATGTTGACTACACCGTCCATCGAGCCAGAAGCGATCGTTTTGCCATTGAGACTAACTGCGACTGCTACCACCCCATCCTGATGCCCTTGTAGAGTATGGTGGATCGACGAACCAAGTTGTCGAACGCCAACAGTTCGATCGCTACTACCACTAACAATTATTTGCCCATCTCGACTAATTGCTAGAGCATGAATCGTCTGCTCGTGCGCCTCAATTGTCTTGAGTAATTGTTTGTGTTCCAAATCCCAAAAGCGAATCGTCCGATCTGCACCCGCACTGATTAATATTTTCCCATTTGGCATAAATTGCATCGCCATCACCGACTCTTGATGTCCATCGAGAGTATAGATAATTTTACCCGTATCTGGATTCCATAATCGAATCCGGCGATCGGCACCACCGCTAGCTAGGATGTTTCCGTCGGGACTAAACTGAACGCTATAAACAAATCCCTGATGACTATCTAAACTACTAGATGCCCGTAATTCTTGCAGTGAGTTATTAATTAAGTCCCGACGGCGGAGTTGAACCCGACGATGTTTGTCACCACTAGCAATCTGACGGCGATCTGGACTAATAGCTACTGAATACACTGAATTATTAGCCCGGTAAGTCGCGATCGGTTGTTGGGGCATTGTTAGGTTCCAAACCGCTACAGTTCCCCCATCATCACCGCTCATTAAGTATTCACCATTAGCGGCTATGGCGATCGTATTAATTGGTTTGCGATGCCACTCAAATATATAGTCGCAGCTCCAATTATTACTATTGATAATTACTGGAGTGAGTGTGCTTGGATCTGGACTAGCGATATTAATTGAGGAGGTATTAGTTGGTTGGGTACTAATAATCTTTGCTGGTAGATCGATAACTGATTCCTGTAAAGCATCAAGTGCAATTCGCGCAGTTGGGTAGCGATCGATCGGTCTAGGCTGGATTAATTTATCTAATATTATCCCTAGTTTTGGCTCGATCGAGTCAGCTAAAGTATCTCTCCAGATCCATTCGCTCCGAAGATCGTCAAATAAACTAAAAGGTGAAACTCCAGTGAGGAGATTGAGGCAAGTTACGCCCAAACTATAAAGATCGCTAGACGGAAATGCTCTACCCCATCCTTGTTCTGGAGACATAAATTCCGGCGTCCCAATTGTCGTTCCTTGCAGTTGAGATCGATCGGGAGTCGTCATTTTAGCCGCACCAAAATCAACTAGATACAACTGGCGATTGTCAGTCCGACGGATAATATTTTCAGGTTTGATATCTCGATGGATAAAACCTCGCTGATGGATATAATCTAAAGTAGCTAAAATTGTTACCAACAATTCTCGGACTTGAGCACTTGAAAACTTGCCCTGCTGTTCTAACTCAGCTTTGAGATTTTGACCATCGATAAATTCTTGCACTAAATATTGACGACCATCTGGTGTAATAAAATAAGCAAGTAACTTAGGAATATTTTGATAATCTAACTGCTCTAAAGCACTTGCTTCCTGAGTAAATAACTCAGCCGCTTTCTGCGCTGCATTGGTTCCTTGCACCTGCGGAAAAAATTGCTTAATAACGCAAAAAGGTTTAGATGGTTTGTCTTCATCGATCGCTTTAAATGTTCGTCCAAATCCACCTTGACCGATCGGTTGGACTGCTAAATAACGATCGCGCAGTCTCAATCTACCACCACAACTTCGACAAAAGTTACTCTGCGGCGGATTTTCGGGGCGCAAGCAATCAGGATTGAGACAGTAACTCATGAAACTCTCATTATCCTTCTACATATTTAATTTAAGTCAATTTATTATTAGCAGATATTTGTTGCCACCACAGATGCAATGGATAGTAAAGGATTGGCATCCATAAGCCGCTGAGGATCGCCGAAATGAGGATGACTGAAGATTGATTAGCCCAGATATAACCAAAGCTGTTAATGCTGATTTCGATCGACTGCTCGATCGCTACCTCAACTAAATATTGTAGTCCAGTAATCGATTCACTAACGAGCGTCAGCAGGAAAGTAGCAATACTGACTGACAAAATTGTGTCATCCAGATAGTGTCGCTTGTATAGCCAAAAAGTTAGGACGCCAACAGTTGTCAGACTCAGCACATGAGTAGGCACAGTCCCCAGTGTTGCCGCCGCTGGAAAGGTCATCGCATCCTGAATCAGTCCCAGGACTACCCCCGCCGTAGCCGCGTGCCACAGCGATCTCTGGAGACTCCACGCGATCGTCCACATCACTAGCCAACTCGGCCCAACTCCCAAAATTTCCATCCCAGGCAAGCGAGTAGGCGATAAGATCAGACACAAGCCGACCGAACCAACAACTGTCAGCACCACAAGTCCAGTTCGAGCTAGAGGATGTAAATTAGTAATATTCATATTGTCTCAACATCTCCCCCAAATTAGGGGAGTTTGGCTGGTAATTTGGGCGGAGTCGCAGGCGGCGCAGTAGTGACTACTGGTACCACTGCATGAGGATCGTGGGAGTGAACTGTCACCCACTCTAGAGCATTAAGTGGTGCTGTAAATTCAACGATCGCTTCAGGAGCGGGAGATTTATTTAAATTAATCTCAATTACCCTACCTACAGCCAGTCCCGTGGGAAACAGTTGACTGACAGCAGAAGTAGCAACTACATCACCTTTTTTGACCGTTGGACGTTTATCAAAAAATTGTAAGACAGCTTGATTGGTGCGAGTTCCTTGCAAGATCCCCATATTTCGAGTGCGGCTAATCGCTACACCCATGCGACTACTGGGATCGCTCACCAATAACACCCGACTGGTATGTGGGGAGACACTCACGATCCGACCGACAACGCCGCCAGTACCGACAACGATATAGTCGAGCGCGATGCCATCGGCACTCCCACGACCGATGACTACCTGCTGCCACCAATTATCGGTACTGTGGAGGACGATCGGGGCGAGGATGCCTTTGTTGGGAACTGTCGCGCTATAGTTGGCTAATTGTCTGAGTTGTTGATTTTGATTTTTTAACTCTTGCAACTCATTTTGGAGTTGCTCCACTCTAGCTGTTTTGAGATAGTCGATCTGCTTTTGGGATTGAAATGGCTGAGAGATGGCGTTGTACGCTTCAAACACAAGTGCGTGCTGAGTTTGCAACAGCAAATACGTACCACCAACGATCGTCCCGAACCCTAATAATTTCAGGGCATTTTTATCCCACCAGCGGCGCAAAGTAAACATGGTTCGTTGCTTGTTGTTTGTTGGTTGCTCCCTCCCTCCCTAGTGTCAAATTAGATAGCTGGGGTAGTGAGTGGATGGTGGATGGTGGATAGTGGATGGTGAATGGTAGATCTATATTTTTTGAGATCGGAAGGGCGTAGACAAAAACGAGGGTGTCAGGAAAACCTAGATGTCCCCTCCACCCGTTTACCTATTTGGCTCAGAGGCTGCGCGATCGACCACTAAAGACTCGCTCCAACTGCTTGAAGTTTTCGAGGACTTTACCAGTACCCAAAACTACACAGGTGAGCGGATCGTTGGCGATGTGAGTCACGATCCCCGTTTCATGACTGATCAGTGTATCGATGCCTCTGAGGAGCGCACCGCCACCAGCCAACATGATGCCGCGATCGATGATGTCAGAGGCCAACTCCGGCGGAGTCCGCTCCAAGGTTCGCTTGACAGCTTCAATAATCACTGAGAGGGGTTCCGACATACTTTCACGAATTTCGGGGCCTTTGATCGTCACTGTACGTGGCAATCCAGACAGAAGATGCAAGCCGCGAACTTCCATCGTAGTCTCGTTATCCTCAGGAGTGGGATATGCAGAACCAACTTGGATTTTGATGTCTTCGGCTGTCCGTTCCCCAATCACTAGGTTATGGACTTTTTTCATATAGTTGACGATCGAATCACTCAACTCGTCACCAGCAATCCGCACAGACTCACTGATCACCGAACCTTGTAAACTCAGCACCGCAACTTCTGTTGTCCCCCCACCAATATCGATAATCATGTTCCCAGTCGGTTCAGCCACAGGTAAACCCGCGCCAATTGCCGCTGCGATCGGTTCGTCGATCAGGAATACTTCACTAGCACCTGCTTGAAGTGCTGCATCCATCACCGCGCGCCGTTCTACCGCAGTTACCCCACTCGGAATCCCGATTACCAATCGAGGTCTGATCACGTTACTCCCTTCGTTTGCACGTTGAATAAAGTGTTTCAACATCATTTCTGCTGTGTCGAAGTCGGCGATCACACCATCACGGAGCGGACGCACCGCAATTACATCGCCAGGAGTTCGTCCCAACATTTTTTTGGCTTCAGCACCCACAGCTAGGGGCATTTTAGTCTTTTGGTCGATCGCCACCACTGAAGGTTCTGCCAGAACGATACCTTTGCCAGATACATAGACCAGTGTATTGGCAGTTCCCAGGTCCATACCCATATCCCTGGATAAGGAAAAGCGATTGAAAAAACCCACGAGCTTCATTGCCCCCAAATTATAAATAATGGATCGAATATGCAGTTAACTATACTCAACGATCGTGCAGATTTTATTAATTGTTCCCTAGTAGCAATTATTTATTGAAGCTAGGTACTAATATTTGTAGTCCACACACTCATCTACTACAGCTCTACAAGGTGGAAAAGACCTCACCTTGTAAAGACGAGGCTTCCTACCACTGCGTGAATCTTATTACTTTTTGCTTCGTTCGTCTAGTTGCGATCGCCCACAGATTTAAATTTGGACAAAAATTGCATCTAAATAGCTGTCAATCTCTCAGTCAGCGGCATTGAAGCGATCGATCGGGGCTGGGATCGACTATTTTGGCACCCAACCTGTAACATATTTGACTCGATCGGCTCAACCTACGCAGACATTTTTCGCAGATTGTCCCAGACTCGCGCCATAAATGTCGATCTGTACTCAAAAAATACCCTTAAAAGTTCAGTATTCATCTAGCCAATATCCCAACTTACTTGGGCAGATTCCTATTCAGTCAGAGATGCCCTCACTTGGTGAGCCATACTGTCCCTATTCTTTGCTCCAACATGATTACTTACAGTACGCTGTGCCAGAGGCAGGCTTAGACCGACGCGAACGAGATTAATTTGTGAGATTCAATCTCTTTATCAGTTGAAATAGCAACTTTTATCGATCGAGACATCAAACTCTAACCCCTACCTCGAACTACTCTAACGCTGAATATATTTGTCAAAAATATTACTAAAGTCACGTTTAGTATATCGTTCCAGCATTGTGGCATTTAAGTTAGTGAGGATCGCATTATAATGCTTGACGATCGTTTCCTCATTTTCAATTTTATCGATCTTGTACATTGAAGATATAGATTGTAGACAAAGTAACGCATTACTACGAGCAATTTCCTCTTTTGCCTGAATTTTACTAATACTAATCAGCACTTTGTAAATATCTTTTAGTGCTTCGATACACTTCTTTTCGAGATCGATACTAAAAGGAGTTACACCTGCCAAGACAAATTTGAGTTCGACATCTAAATCGATCGTGCCAGCAGTCTCGATCGATACCTGCGATACTTTGTGACTAGAATAATCATACCGCTTGACTGCACGCTTACTAGAAATTGCCGAATCGCCATCGACATGAATCAGAGCTAAATTTGTAAAACAATACTCATCCTTCTTGGACTTAATCAAGAAAAATATCTTTTCGCCATCTTCATGAAATACATAATCATCAGCAGCGACCTTATCATAATCCGCCGGAGCCACGATAATACCGATATCACTGATGCCTAGAGCTTCTGCTGCAATTCTTTTAAACATTTGCAATTTTCCAGATAGATATGTCTAATATACCCTCGATCGTCCAAGCAATTAACCACCGTCTAATTTCGATCGCTTTGGCGTACCGTAGGTAATCGAGTCCTCAATCCTTAACTCCGTCTGCGATTACCTACGGTACGCTACGCGATCGATCGTACAATCCACAAATCAGATCGTTGGCGCGGCTACGCCAACGATCCGAATAGCGATAAGATTATTGTAGGCTCCTAACCAACACAATTATTATGAGTACACCAGTAAAAGAACAGTACATCATCGCTCGCGAAGGAAACAAAACAGCCATTATTTTATCGATTCGCCAGGGGCGAGGCTCCGCCAACGAACAATACGAGCAAATGTTAGAAGATCTCCACGATCTGGCGATCGTTGCCGAGCGTCGATCCGAGCAACCAGTTAGCCTAGCAAAGATGCAGGAATGGTTAAAAGAAGATGGAATCGGTTCATGTTAATATATAAAAATGCGGAAATTGCCTGAATAAATCATCCTCATGCCAAAGAAAGTCCGAGAACTGAAACAGTACCTATCTAAAGCAGGGTTTGTTCTCCAAAAAGGACGAGGAAAAGGAAGCCATACTTACTGGTTACATCCCGATCTAGAATCACCATTAATTATGCCAGGTAAAGATGGTGATGATGCGCCGATATATCTCGAACGACAAGTTAATAAAGCATTGCAATTACTCGCGACAATAGAGGAAGATAAAAATAATGACTTCAGCGATGCCGAATCGAACGATGAATCATAGATATACAATGGTCATTAAATGGTCGGAGGAAGATAAACTTTATCTAGTTCACCTTCCTGAATTTCCTTGGCAAAAATTTGTTACTCACGGTAGCACTTATCAAGAAGCGGCTCAAAATGGACAGGAAGCTCTTGATGGATTGATTGAAGTTATGCAAGATAATAATCAGCCGTTACCAGAACCTAAATCATTCTCGTTTGCTTAGTATCGTTCAGCTTCTCATACTGTAGGTAATCGAGTCCCCAAATCCTAACCCCGACCGCGACTGGGCGTACAATCGACAAATCCGATCGCTTCACTATCCAAGTATCCTGCCAAAGCCATCTCTACCACCGCCTCAACTGGAAAGTTAATTTCAGCAGCTCGATCGATAAATGCCGCTCTAATCCGCTCTGGCAAATTTGCTAGAATCGTTTGAGCCGCAGCAGGTGTAAGTTGTTCTAAAGTCTTCGATTGCATAGCTGTAACGCTCCATCGGAATCTTAACGTTGTAAGGCGGTCCGGTAGCTCTGAGCAGGATTGCCTCTAATTCTAATAATAACTCTGGTTTTCCCCATCGATCGAGTCTTTCAATAGCAATCCTCACATCACTAGGTGCATAAAGATCGAGCCACGCCCATGTAAATGCCTTGTGTCCCCCGTTGAATCTCGTACTCAGATCGTTTGTCTTCCCCAAATACAATAACCCATCTGTGCGGTGACGAATGGCGTAAATACCAGGCGCACGGGGTAACTTATTAAAGGCTCTATCGATCTCTAGGCATATATCGAAATCTGTAAATACCAATCGCTCCAGTATTTCTCTCGCCTGTTGCGGGGAATCAGTCATTGTTTGGGTGGGAAAACAAAGTAATATCTATTCTACAGATAATCGATCGAGTCCCCAAATCCCAGCCCCGATCGAATCTAAAATCCACAAACCCAAATCGATCGAACATATCTAG
>ENA-OFCI01001368-OFCI01001368.1-metagenomes-genome-assembly--contig:-NODE-1368-length-10929-cov-3.200202_pt1 | contig 10929 bp, 14 predicted proteins | sample MGYA00153391_OFCI01 | MGnify analysis MGYA00153391 | reverse complement strand
CGACGGCAGGGGATACGCCCGGCTTGCGGCCCATTTCAAGAACACAAACCGGGTGCTGCGCGTCACCCGCCGGCAATACCGCGCCGATAATTAGCGCTGGCAGCCAGTGGAGATCGTAGACGAGCCCTGTCGACCCACGAGAGCTGTCGCTGCCCGTGTTGAGCTGGTGCTGGGAAGAAGGAAGGGCCGTGCCGGGCTCAATCAGGCATGATGGCAAGGCCGGCACGGGCTGCTCCTCATCGTCGAACCGTCAGAAGTTCTTCGATGATCAAGCGGCCCGTGCCTCTTTGGTTGACGGCGCGCCGAACCCCGTCACGGCTCACCTATTGGCGCACTCTCTAAGTCCTTACTGCTTCGTCCATACCCCGCAGCCGCCAGAAGTGAAGCCAACGTCGGACGAGGAGATCGTCACCACCGGGGTGGTCGTGCCGAAATCGTTCGCGATGACGTCGCTGAGGTTCCCCGAGAAACCAGACAGCCTTTCCCAATAGCAGCCGGATACGTTCGCCCGTGTCCGGTAGGTGCCAGCCGGAAGCGAGGATCCGATCACGTGGGTGCCATCGCCGAACGAAACCCCCGTCGGGGGAGGAGTCGGGGAAGGGGCTGCGCACGTCGTCAACGACTCAACCCCAGCCCCCAAGACACCCGTACCACCAAGCAGAGTCACTGTGGTGGGCGCGTCCGCCGCCACGACTGCGGCCGTGTCGGCAGGCAAACAACTGAGCGTCGCCAACAGCAGTGGCTGTCCGGCCGTGCCGGCGACAGGCCCGCCGGTGAGCGCGTCGGCGAACCCGGCACCTGTCGTAATGAAGACGCTCGTCGCACTAGGAAACTCCGACGTGGCGATGGCGGCCGCTGTGGCATACCGGTCTGAACCCGCCAGCCGAGTCACGGTCGGGGTGTACGCGGCCAGCTGGGTGGCAACCGCTGCTGACACGGCACCGGTGCCACCGAGGATCCTGATCGACGATGGGGCAAGCGCAGACAGGGCCGCTGCCGTACCTGAGGGAATCGTCGTCGGCGTCGTCAACAGGATCGCGGCATGCTGGGCGGCCGCAGCAGCTGTCCCGGCAAGGGCGTCGGGGAAGTCCCTGCCGGTCGCAATGAACACCGGGCTGCCGGTCGGGAACGACGTAGCCAACCTGGCTGCCGTCGCATACCGGTCAACACCAGAAACCCGCGTCACCGCCCCGGTGGTGTATGTCTGCAAGGACGTCAGTACGGCGTCACTGACCGCACCCGTCCCACCCAGCACCACGATCGAGGCGGGTCTCAGCCTGGTGAGTTCGGCCGCAATCCGGGTCGGGATGAGGTCCGGAAGGACCAGCAGCAGCGGGCCACCGGCCTTCGCAGCTGCCGCCCCACCGGCGAGCGCGTCCGGGAAGTTCAGCCCTGTCGCGATGTAGACGACGGGCACTCCAGGGGCGTAACTGGCCTGCACAATCGCGGCGGAGGTCGCGAACCGGTCGGCACCCTGGAAACGGACGATCGACGCTGCCGCCGCCGCACTCGCTGCCATCGAGGTCATCGCCGCGAGCGACAAAGCAACCAGGACGGCCACAGCTGAACCGGCGACACTCTTCCTACGGACGCTCACAAAGACCCCCCTGATCGTTCACGGATGCCCGGAACGTACCACCGACCTATGACACCCACGGCGGAATCACCCCCTCTGTGACTGCCGTCACCAGCGCCCCCGAACGCGATCGGCAACCCGCCAGACGATCAAGGCAACTCCGACCGCCCAGTTTGCCCAGCCCGCCATTCAAACGGCATGCCGCACATGCTGCCTTATGGGGGGCCGTCACCCGGCTTCGGTGTCACCTGCAGTCGGAGTGGCGATGGGGTTGTCGATGATGTCGGCGATCCCCCGCAGCCCGCAGACTGCACCTACGTGGCATGGGAGTACGGCGAGCGGGGCCGGGTCCGACACCCTCTGGGATGGAGGGGACGGGAGATATATGGTCGAATTGACCACCGAGGGCGCAGAATCGGCCTGGGCCGGCGCTACGTCAAACGTCGGAGACGTAACTGTCCAATCAGACCTAGCTTTGAGAGAGCACGTGTGAAACGAGCTCACGAGGCGGGAGACCGAGATGAAGACCGGAATGATCGTCTGGTTGATCTGCTCAGCGCTCTGCTTCACCAGTCTGGCCTACGGGCGGGTGGGGTTGTCGGCGTACTTCCTCGCCCTGTCCTGTGTGGCTCCGCCCTATCTCGCCAGGCAGATTCGGCAGCGGCGGCGGCGCTCGTAGCCTGACGTCATGCGGATCGCTCATCTCGGACACTCGTGCCTGCTCATCGCCATCGCCGATCAACGCATCCTCATTGACCCGGGTGGGTTCTCGCCGGGTATCGTGGACGTGACGGGGATCAGCGTCATCCTTGTCACCCATCAGCATGCGGATCATGTTGACCTGCAACGACTTCCGGCGATCTTGGAGAGCAACCCACAAGCCACGATGTACGCCGAGCCGCAGGCCGCCGCTGTCATGAAAGAGGCGGGGATCGCCGCCGAGCTCGCCGTGTCGGGCAGCACCCTGACGTTCGGGCAGGCCCAGGTCACGCCGGTGGGCGAGCAGCACGCGCTGATCAACGAGGCTCTTCCGCGCGTCGGCAACCTGGGTTTCGTGCTGCGTTCCGAGGGGGAGCCGAGCATTTTCCATCCTGGTGACGCCTACGACGCCGAGCCCGGGCCGGTCGACATCCTGGCCCTGCCGTTGAACGCACCATGGGCGGCCAGTCGCGACACTGTGGCGTTCGTGCGGCGGATCTCACCGCGAGTCAGCATCCCGATCCACGATGCGTTGCTCAGCGACATTGGCCGTCGTCTCTACCTGTCCCATGTGCAGAGCTTCGGGCCTGATGGCATGGAGATCCGTGACCTCTCGGATGGCGTGCCTGTCGAGGTCCGCTGACCCGACGCGCACCAACCGGCATACGTGGGGCGACTTTGCTTGTTACCGTCACACACATGCCACATTGGGGAAGTTCCGCGGCACTGAGCCTGCGTGGTCTGTCCAAGACCTACGGGTCGACCCTCGCGGTCGACCGGCTTGATCTCGATGTCCCGCGGGGCTCGTTCTTCGGGCTCGTCGGTCCCAATGGCGCCGGCAAGACCACCACCTTGTCGATGGCCACCGGGCTCCTGCGGCCGGACGCCGGCATGGCTCAGATCCTCGGACACGATGTCTGGTCAGACCCGGTCCACGCCAAACGGCTGGTCGGCGTCCTGCCCGACGGTCTGCGGCTGTTCGACCGCCTGACCGGGCTGCAGCTCATCTGTTACTCCGGTCTGCTGCGCGGCATGGATCGAGCGGTGGTTGTCGAACGAGCTCATGAGCTGTTGGGCGCCCTGGGTCTCGCGGAGGCGGGCGGCACTCTGGTCGTGGACTATTCGGCTGGTATGACGAAGAAGATCTCGCTTGCCTGCGCCCTGATCCATGCCCCCAGGCTTCTCGTGCTTGACGAGCCCTTCGAGTCCGTGGACCCGATCTCGGCATCGACCATCCGCCAGATCCTTGAGGGATACGCAGCTTCTGGTGGCACGGTCATCCTGTCGAGCCATGTGATGGACCTGGTCCAGCGGCTGTGCGATCGGGTTGCCATCGTGGCTTGCGGCCAGATCCGCGCGGTCGGCACCCTGGACGAGGTCCGCGCGGGCATGACCCTGGAGGAACGCTTCGTCCAGCTGGTCGGCGGGCAGACGTTTGTCGGGGAGGGTCTGGCGTGGTTGCGCTCATCGTCAGACTGAAGTGGCAGCTCCTTCGCAACGGACTTCGGCGCAGCACCCCACAGCTCGTGGGCATAATCCTCTCGGCGTTGTACGGGCTTGTCGTCCTCGCCCAGGGGATGGTGGGGCTCATCGCCCTGAGGTTCGACCAGCCCAGCGACGTCGCCAGGATTGCGATCACCGTCGGTGGCAGCGCAGTGACCTTGGGGTGGGCACTCTTGCCTGTCATCGCCTACGGCATCGACGAGACCCTCGACCCCGCCCGCTTCGCAACCTTTTCGATTCCCAGGCGCCAGCTGGTTCTCGGCCTGCTGCTGTCGTCGCTGGTCAGTATTCCTGCCGTGGTCACCACGATCCTGGCGTTCGCCACCGTGATCACCTGGTCGCGATCAGCTCTGGCTGTCCTCGTGGCGCCGTTGGCGGCGGTTGTCGGCGTTCTCACCTGCATCGCACTGAGCCGGGTGACCGCAACGGCGTTCGCGGCGATGACCCGGCGCCGTAGGGGCAAAGAGCTGGTGTCGCTCCTGGTGCTTGTCACCGCCTTGGGCATCGGGGTCGCCAGCTCGTCGATCATGAAGGGCCTCTCGGCGCCCGGGCTGTTGGCCCACGTCGCAGATGTGCTCGGATGGACTCCGCTGGGTCTGGCGTGGTCCGCGCCGGCCGACATCGTTGACGGGGCGATCGGAACAGGGCTGTTGCGACTGGCCCTTGGGCTGGTCTTCCTCGTGCTGGCGCTCGTGGTCTGGGACCTCTTGTTGCGCGGCGCCCTGGAGAACCCCCGGGCCTCCTCCGGCGGCCGCCCTGTGACGGGCGCTGCTTCCCGCGATTCGGGGTTGGGGTGGTTCGGCTGGATGCCGGCCACGCCCACCGGGGCGGTGGCCGCTCGCTCGATCACCTCGTGGCGCCGGGACCCGCGTTACGTGAGCTCTGGTGCGCTGATGCTCCTGTTGCCGTTGGGCCTACTGGTTTCCCCGCTCACGGGGGGAAGCCGGGCGTGGTCGCTGGCCATGGCGCCGGCTGCCGGATTCTTGCTGGGCTGGAGCACGCACAACGACATCGCGTATGACGGGACGGCGTTCTGGGGGCACGTCGCCACCGGGCTGTCCGGCCGCGCCGACCGCATCGGCCGGCTTGCACCGACAGCGATGGCGGCCTCGGTTCTCCTGCCCGTCTACGCTGCAGTCGCATGCGTCCTCACCGGGCGATGGAGCCTGTGGCCCGCGTTATTCGGGATCGGGCTCGGATTTCTGCTCAGCGGCTTCGGTGTCGCCAGTGTCATGAGCGCCCTCAAGCCCTATCCAGTGCCGGGTCCGGGCGAGAACCCCTTCGGGGCCCCGCCGGGCTCCTCGGCGCTGACCATCGTGGTGCAGGCCGTAGCTGGTGCGGCGGTGTTCATCCTCAACCTTCCCCTGCTTGCGCTGGGGGTCGGGGCCCTGCTGGGACACGTCTGGCTGGGTTGGCTGTGCCTGGGTTTGGCCGTGGCTCTCGGGTCTGGGGCGTTCTCGCTGGGCACCTGGTGGGGGGCCAGGATCTACGAACGCCACGCCCCCGAGCTGCTCGCGGATCTCGCGCGTATTCGTTAGCGACAGTCTTCCTTGTGACTGACATCCATCGTGACGGTACGCACTTATGGACCTCACTTTTCAGCCTTTGGTCTTCAGGAGCTGTTGGCCAACCAGGCCGCCCCGATGATGCCTGCCGAGTTGGTCAGCTGGGCGGCCACGATCGGCGCGCGTAGGTGCAGAAGCGGCAAGAACTTGTCAGCCTTCTTGGACACCCCGCCGCCGACGACGATCAGGTCCGGCCACAGCAGGTCCTCGATGTGGGAGAAGTAGCGCTGAAGGCGATCCGCCCACTCCTGCCAGGACAGATCCTTTTCGTCCTTGACGCTCGAGGCAGCCCGGTCCTCAGCGTCGTGGCCGTCGATCTCGAGATGCCCCAGCTCGGAGTTGGGGACCAGCACCCCGTTGTACAGCAGCGCGGACCCGATGCCCGTGCCCAGCGTCGACAGGAGTACGAGCCCGACAGCGTCGCGCGCGGCCCCGAAGTGGAGCTCGCCAACGCCCGCCGCATCCGCGTCGTTGACCACCGTAACTGGGCGACCGAGCCTGTCGCTCAACAGCTTTCGTGCATCCGTGCCTATCCATGCAGGGTCGATGTTTGCGGCGGTTCGCACTAGGCCGTTGGTCACCACCGCAGGCAACGTCACGCCGATGGGGCAGTCGCCGATGTCGTCCTTGAAGTGCTCGGTGATCTGGGCGAGGATGTCGGCCAACGCGGAAGGTGAGGACACCTTGGGGGTGTCGACGCGGAGTCGCTCCTTCGCGAACCGGCCCGTGGCCAGATCCACCGGGGCGCCCTTGATACCGCTGCCGCCGATGTCGATGCCGAGCGTGTGATCCGTGGTGGGCATGAGAGGCCTTTCGGTGGTGGCGACTTCAACGGGCTACGCGATCAGGGCAGGGTGAGGATCTCTGCACCGTAGTCGGTGATCAGGATGGTGTGCTCGAACTGCGCAGAGCGCTTGCGGTCCCTGGTGACGACGGTCCAGTGGTCGTCCCACATGTCCCAGTCGACCGTGCCCAGGTTGAGCATCGGTTCGATCGTGAACGTCATGCCGGGCTCGATGACCGTGTCGAACTGCGGCGCCGCGTCGTAGTGGGGAACCACGAGCCCGGAGTGGAACGCCGTGCCGATGCCATGGCCGGTGAAGTCACGCACGACCCCATAGTCAAAACGCTTGGCGTAGCTCTGGATCACCCTGCCGATGACGTTGATCTCCCGGCCGGGCTTGGCCGCCCTGATGCCGCGCATCATGGCCTCATGCGTGCGCTCGACCAGCAGGCGCGACTCCTCGTCGACGTCTCCGCAGAGGTAGGTGGCATTCGTGTCTCCGTGCACCCCGCCGATGAACACGGTGATGTCGATGTTGACGATGTCGCCGTCCTCGAGGGGGCGATCGTCGGGGATGCCATGGCAGATGACCTCGTTGACGCTCGTGCACAGGGACTTCGGGTACTGGCGATAGCCCAACGTCGAGGGATAACCGCCGTGGTCGATCATGTAGCTGTGGCCGATCCGGTCGATCTCGTCTGTCGTGACACCGGGCGCGATCGCCGCGGCAGCAGCCTCCATCGCCTGCGCCGCGATACGGCCGGCGATCCGCATCTTCTCGATGGTCGTGGCGTCCTTGACCTCGGGACCGGCGTACTTGGCCGGAGCCGGCCGATCGACATACTCCGGTCGTGCGATGGAGGAGGGCACGGAGCGGCGTCCGCTGATAGCGCCTGGCGCCACGCTGGCATAGGTGATCGGCATACGGTGGAGTCTAGGCAAGATGCTGAAGGCTGACCCACGCAGTTGACCCAAAGAGAGGTTCCCATGGCGTTCTGGTTCAACGTGAGCACCGGACAGGTCGAGGACGATGCCAACAAGAGCCCGCAGGACCGGCTGATGGGGCCGTTCGACTCTCACGCCGCGGCAGAGCAGGCGCTCTCGCACGCCAAGGAGAACACCGAGCGTTGGGACGCGGAGGACAAGGCTTGGGAGGACGGCCCCGCGGACTGAGCCGTCAGGGCTGAGTCTTCCATCGCAGGCTTCGAGCTCCGGGTCTCCATCTGAACTCTTCGGCGGAGGCCCTCGCCCTGGGTCCGGTGATGCACGCTCACGGCAATGCCGTCCCGTTCAGTCAGCGCCGTGCCCTGCCAGGTGCCGGGCCGTGCCAGGTGCTCCAGTCCGGCCACCATGCAAGCGTTGTCATAAGCCGCCCGGGTCGTGACGGGGCAGTCGGGGGGAGGTGCGCCGGCTCAGCCCGAATCAGTCGGGCCCATCGGCTCTGTGGCGTTTGATCGCTCACCTGGTCAGCGTAGGTGGAGCGCCACGTTCAGGTGGTGACCTCGGCGGCTGCCTCGCTGACCGGTGCAAGACCCGTGACGATCCGGCCAAGGGCATCGCTCCAGTGCTGCCGCAGGTTCGCGTTTATCCCGGCGTCAGGCGTCTCCTGGTAGCGCAGGCTCAGGCGGGTACCTTCGCCTTCCGGGATGAGGTGAAGCTCAACCAATGTCGAGGGGGCGTGCTCGTCGGCGTGCCAAGAGATGCGGACCTGCTGCCCCGCGTGGTAGCTGCGAACGACTCCATGGCTGCCGTCCTCGCTCCGCCACGGCTCACCCTTGCCCCCGAGCTCGGCGCCCTTGCCCAGCAGCGCCTCGGCGCCCGTGGGCGTGGTCAGGACCTGCCAGACTTCCCCCACGGGTTGGGGTACGGCTCGACTTACCTCCAGGAGCGGGGCGCCCACCGCACTATCTGGCGGGACCTCGGGCTCGTTTGCACCTGTCATCGCGACCTCGATTCACTCCGCCCGGATCGGCCGGACAGCTGGGGGAAAGTCCAGACTGCCAGCACACCACGATTGCAAAATGCCCGGGGTCCAGTTCTTTCTGGCGAGGCGGACGGTCAACCGGGCGGGCCCGGTGCGAAGCCTGCGCCGGAGGACAGCATTCTCGTCGGTGCGCTCGAGGCGAAAGCACGGGATCTCACGCAGTGGGGTGAGGTCGACCCGGAGCCGTGCCGCGTGTTCCCACAGGTTGCTCACCTCGCGATCGTGCCAGAACGCGGGCGTGCGGTGCTCACCGACCGGGAAGATCAGAAGGTGATGTGACGTGCTGCGAACCTGTCGCGAACCAGGGCCGCGGCCTTCACGCCATCCCGTTGGAGAGCCTTGTTGTAGGTTGCCTTGGCCGCCGCAGCGAACGACGTGTCCGGCGCGTAGTCGAACTGGCTGTCGACCAGCGTTGTGTCCCATGCGCGCGTCCCGAGCCTCATCGCCTCGTATCCCTTGCGGATCTCCCAGAGCGCCTGGCTCCAGATCTGGCCGTCGGCATGAACTTCGCCCCGCTCCTGCTCAATGGTCAGGTTGAGGTCGAAGCGTCGGATGCAGTGAGGAGCATTCGTGTAGGACGTGGAGTCCCAGTCCATCGGACAGGCCTCCTCGGCCTTGACCGGCCAGCCGTACTGCTTGGCGGCGGCGAGCCCGACGGTCACCGCGAAGTAGTCGCCCCAGGCCTCGCCGATCGAGCCCGACTCCAGATTGGTGCCGAAGCCGGGTACCTGTGACTCGTGGACCGCATGGCCGTACTCATGAACGATCACCTCGGCGTCCTCTGCGTCGTCCACACCACCCTTGCCGAGCCGGATGTAGTCCTGCTTGGCGGTCTGGAAGCTGTTGTCGATGCCGAGCTGGTCGATCCGCAGGTCCTGGCTGTGCATGTTGACCGGCCGCAGAACCGAGCCGAAGCCGAGCGACTGGAGGTACTCCTGGGCCTGGTTGACCCAGAAGTAGCCCATGACCTGCTCGAAGCGGTCGTCGGAACGGTTGAAGACGAACGTGTTGGAGGTGCTGAATGCCGCAGGGCCGGTGCTGCTGCGGACGTTGACCCACTTGCCGCTGAGGAAGCCCGAGCCGTCGAGGTTGCGCAGGTTTATGGTGGCGTAGTCCGACTGGGGAACCGCACTGGATGAGTCCTTCTGGTCAGTGAGGCTCTCGTCACCGCTGGACTGCACAGGGTTGACCATGAAGACCTGACCGGTGCCCGTGGAGCCAGTGCTGCCGGGACCCGTGGCGGTGGAGGTGATCGTGGCCGTGGCAGGTGAGGCGCTGGTCAGCGTGGCCGCGAGAACCGCGACCAATATGGCGGCATGAACAGCGGTACCGGTTCTGCGCGTCGAGCTCATGAGCTCTCTGCTTTCATCTCGACGATCCTGAACGTGAAGTCACTACTCCAAGAACGAGTGTTCGGACGTTGGGAACGTCCCACCTTCGACATCAGCCGCGTATGCGCGGGCCGCGTCGCCCAGCGTGGTGCGCAGATCGGCGTACCGTTTGACGAAGCGTGGCACCTTGCCGCCGCGCAGACCGGCCATGTCCTGCCAGACCAGTACCTGGGCGTCGCAGCTGGGACCCGCGCCGATCCCGATCGTCGGGACGTGCAGAGCCGCCGTGACGCGGGCCGCGACCGGCGCTGGCACCATCTCCATGACGACCGCGAATGCGCCGGCCCTCTCCAGAGCCAGGGCGTCCTCGACCAGTGCATCGCCAGAGTCCCCTCGCCCTTGGACGCGATAGCCGCCGAGCACGTGCTCGCTCTGTGGGGTGAAACCGATGTGTCCCATGACCGGGATGCCGGCACGAACGAGAAGCTCGATCTCCGGGACCATTGGGCGTCCGCCCTCCAGCTTGACGGCATGCGCCCTACCCTCCTTCATGAACCGGGTCGCGGTGCCCAGCGCCTGGGTCGGACTGGCCTGGTAGGACCCGAACGGGAGGTCCGCAACGATCAGGGAGTGTTTTGCCGCTCGGCTGACAGCGCGGACCAAGGGCACCAGGTCGTCGACCGTGACAGGCACGGTCGTCTCGTATCCGTAGACGTTGTTGGCTGCCGAATCACCAATCAGGAGAACGGGAATACCGGCCTCGTCGAAGATCTCCGCTGCATACTGGTCATAGGCGGTGAGCATCGCCCAACGCTCGCCTCGCTCCTTCATCGCCTGCAGGTGAGGGATGCGGATGCGCTTGAGTGTGGACGGAGCCCCCGGCGCGGGGCCGGAGCCGGTGCCGTACGGGGCGGGCTGTTCACTCATTTTCTCTCCATTGCCAAACCTAGGGACTGTGCGGGTTTCTGGCCCCAAACCTGGGGACCGTGCGGGTTTCAGGCTCCAAACCTAGATTTGCGGTCCGTGTTGCTCGCGCCAGCGACTGGTGATCGGCAGACGTCGGTCGCGTCCGAAGGCCAGCGAGGAGATCTTTGGACCAGGCGCGAACTGTCGACGCTTCCACTCGGCCCGGTCGACGAGCCCGATCACCATGTCCACCGCGGCCTGTTCGAATCCGGCCTCGAGCAGCTCGGCCCGGCCCAGAGCGCCTTCGACATAGCGGTCGAGGATCGCGTCCAGCAGCTCATAGGGTGGCAGTGAGTCCTGGTCGACCTGGCCAGGGCGCAGTTCGGCTGATGGTGGCTTGCTGATGGACGCCAACGGGATGGGCGGCTTCTCGCCACGACGTTCGGCCTCGGCGTTACGCCATCTGGCCAGCTCCCACACCATCGTCTTGGGCACGTCCTTGATCGGCGCGTACCCGCCGACGCTGTCGCCGTAGATGGTCGAGTAGCCGACCGAGACCTCACTCTTGTTGCTGTTGGCCA
>ENA-OFCI01001367-OFCI01001367.1-metagenomes-genome-assembly--contig:-NODE-1367-length-10934-cov-3.651439_pt1 | contig 10934 bp, 14 predicted proteins | sample MGYA00153391_OFCI01 | MGnify analysis MGYA00153391 | reverse complement strand
ACCGGGGAGCACGTGGTGTCGCTGCAGTTCGGCGCGTGGGGGCCGCAGGACGTCATCGTGCGGGCGTACAGCGACGGCGGGCGTGGGGGAGCGCCGTACATCGTCGTGGGGGTCGGGACCTGCCTGACCTACGCCTACGACCAGGCCGCCGTCGACTCCTACGTGCTCGCCTGGGAGGCCGCCGAGCGCCTGAACCGCACCGTCCGCCTGCCGGGGTTCACCGCGGCCAGCGCCACCCGCCGGCACGCGGGGGAGGACCGGTCGGTATCGTGCAACGTGACGGCCGAGCAGCGCCGCAACGTCCTGAGCAGCGCCGGCGCGGACGGCCGCCCGGTTATCAGCGTCACGGTCGGCGCGGTCACCGTGGACGTGCACATCACCAGCGCCCTGCGGTCCTACCTCGCCGCGTGGCGCAAGGCCGCCACCGTTACCAGGATGCTCGAGGACGAACGCGACGACCAGTCGCAGCACCGCAACGCGTGCACTCGATCCCCAATCTGCCCAGTTTTCCACAGCCAGCCTAGCGAGCCGCTGCGCGGCCAGGCTTCAGCGGAACGCTCGATCCATGACACAGACCCCGCCCGCCGCCCCCGGCTCCGGCTCCGTTGTCCTGGACTTCGAGCTCCCCGAGCGTTCCCCTCTTGGTCACGCCGGCGACCTCGACGCCGCCCCGGACGTCCTGGCAGACCTGCAGGAGGAGTTCTACGACCAGCTCGACGCCAACGGCGAAGGCGGCTTCCGGGCCGAGCTCGCCCTGTCCATCGCGCCCGTCGACGCGACCGGCGCCATCGCCGTAGCTTGCTACTGGGCCATCATCAACGGCATGCGCCCGGCCGACCGATGACCGCTGACCACCAGGCCCACCGCGGCAGCGGCTGGGAGGCCATGCAGCGCACCCTCGCCGCGGACGCCGTCGTCGCCGAGGCCTTGCTGTGCGCCAGCGGCGTCCGGCGGCTCACCGTCGAGCACGGCCAACCCCTCACTGACCAGGCCCGCGCCCTCGTACGGCAGCTCGTCGACGACGTCGACCAAGCCGCCGCGAGCGCCGGCTACCTCGACGGTGGCACCGTCACCATCCGTCCGACCTCGATCACCTGGACCTTCCCGTCCACCGACGTGTCCGCCGGTCGGCGGGTCCAGGCCGCTCAGAAGGCAGCGGATCGCCTGAACCCCGGAGTCCGGATCGTCAGCGCTGATGACTACCTCTGACAGCACTTCGGGCGTGACCGCGGCGGCAGGCTCGGAATACGCCTGGCTGCCCGACCACCAGTTGCATGTCGTCGCGACCGTGGCTCGCGTGCACGAACTCCTGGCAACCATGACCGAGGTCGTCTACGACTACGTGGCCCCGCCTGGCCCGCTGACGCTCGACACGGTGCCGGCCGGGGACCTCGCGCAGGTGGTCGTGACGGCGGTGGCGCCGCTGCCCGAAGCGGCCTCCCGGTACGCCGCGACGGCTCTGACCGAACTTCGCGCTGCCTTGGAGCACGTCCTGTACGCCGAGGTCGAGGAGGAGCTCGCGCATGAGCTGAGCGATGAGCAAGGCCGCCAGGTGGAGATGCCCGCGTACTCCACGCCAGGCAAGCTCGGCGAGTGGCTTCGCCACGGGCGGCGCCGTCAGATCAGGCCGCTCCGCGACGGACCCCTCGTTGCTGCGCGTACAGGACCTGCAGCCGTACCAGGGGGAGGCCCCGGACGATCACCCGTTACGCCTGCTGGTCGATTACACCAACCGCGCCAAGCACCGTATGCCGGCGGTGGCCACAACGCGGCCGGGTTTGGTGCTCCAAGACGCCTCTGCCCCGGGCCTCTTCGTCAGCGCCACGGGCGCTCGCTTATGTCCGTACAGCCGTGCGGCCGCACGGATGTTTCCTGATGCCGTCAGCGCCGCCCGGCAGCGGCGGTGACGGGCAGCGCCCCCTGCGTCGCGGCGGCCGCGACGGTGCAGCACTTGCCCAGCAGGACCACGGTCGCTGCGCCCGCCGCGAACGAGCTCCGGCGGGAGACGGCGCAGTCGTGGAACGGCGTCTGCTCCTCCCGCAGGAAGTGCCCCGCGAACAGCGCGTGGACCACTGCCCGCGTCGGGCCGGTGCGCCAACGGTCCCGGCGGCGGGCGGGCCGGGAGCAGAACGAGTACGCCAGCAGCCCGTCCGGCCCGAGCACCCGCAGCATCTCGGTCACCGCCGCAGTGGGGCTGTTGACCGTCTCGATCACCCACGCCGACATCACCACGTCGAAGGTTCCGTCCGCGAACGGCAGCGCGTCGACCGACGCGACCGCCCGGGGGACGCCCAGGTCGCCGGCGCGCGCGAGCATCCCCGGCGAGAGGTCCACCAGCACCGGCCGGACGGCGGGCAGCTCGCGCGCTAGGCGCCGGGACAGCGCCCCGGCCACCGTGGAGACCAGCTCGGGCCGTGCCCGGAGCAGTGCCCGCGCTCCCTGGTCGCCGCCGATCGCGTCGAGCATCGCCCGCTCGGCGGCCCCTCCCGCGACCAGGAGCCAGAGCCGCCGCCAGTACCGGTCGTAGCGGCCCGCGACCCGCTCATACGTCGCCAGGACCTGCGCGGACCGCCCCCGGTCGGGCACCTGTTCCCGGGTCGGTCTGGCGTTCCCGGTCACCAGTGCATGTCCGTCATGGGTTCCGTCGCGTCGGGGCCGCGATGGTGGCTCGGGTTGTGGTCGCCGCTGAAGCCGGTCGACACGTGCGCGCATGACGAAACGTGCGAGCCGAACGTCGTGCTCGGCGGGCCGGCGGCGGCCGGCCCTGCGGCGCCGACGGCCAGCGCCAGCGGGACGGCCAGGAACGAGCCGATGAGCAGGGAACGGCAAGGGGTGTTCATGGCGACCTCCGTGGTCTGCGTGGGGCGTGTCGGACGGCCCTGTGGGAAGCCCCGTTGGCCGGCGTTCGCTACCTGTGCGCGTGCGTCACGCCGTCCTCATGCGTGTGGTCCGCCGGGCCCGGGGCGCCGCCGCCCATGCCGCGCATGCCCCACATCATCCAGACCATCATCGCCATGCAGGCGAGCGGCCAGAGCACGAACACCAGCCCGCCCGCGTTGCCGGTCAGGAACAGGACCGCGCCGATCGCGACCAGCCCGATCATCACGTAGTTGTGCTTGCCGTGGGTCATCGAGAACATCCCTGGGCGTTCGCCGTTCGGGTCCGGCGCCGACGGGGACGTGCCTGCCGGTCCTTCGGCCTCATCGCCATCGTGCATACGTGCGGGTACGCGGTCACGGGCCAAACGTCCCGACTTGGAGCCTGGCTTGCGCCGCCGGCCGAGCCGTCAAGCGCAAGCAGACGTGCAACTACTGCGGCTCAATTAGTTGCAGACCCACCCGGCGCTGCGGCGGTATGACCTGACGTGGTGGTCGGCGTGGAACAGCGCCTCGGTGAGCAGTGCCCGCACGTGGGCGCCGCGCAGCCGGTACAGCACGCGCCGTCCGTCCCGATTGCCCTCGACCAGGCCGGCGAAGCGCAGTTTGGACAGATGCTAGCTGGCGACGGTGAGGCGGCAGCCGGCAGCCGCCGCCAGGCTCGCCACGTCGAGGTCCGTCTCGCGCAGCACCCAGCATCCGCACCTGGCCCGAGCTCAGGTCACGGTCCGGTCCGCGGAGGGGAGGACCCCGGGCACCGCCGGAGTAAAGGCGTGCGGTGGCCGGGCCTAACCAGGCCGCAGGCCCCCGCGGCTCAGCAGGACGCGAGATAACACCGCAACCGGCCGCCGGTTGCCGACTCCCGGCCCCGGCCGGCCAGCCGCTACGACGCCGACCCGACCCAGCCAGCCAGCCAGCCACTCGGCCTGTGACTTGCAGCGGTAAGTGGCGCGATGCTTGCAGCGCTTTGTGGTCGGTCTGCCTGCCTGCCGATACTGGTTGAGGATCTGGTCGGACTCCGGGAACGCTCCTGAGGTCGGTGACGCGGTGGATGTCCCAGGGCCGGTGCTCGTGTTAGTCGGCGGCGCGGATGAACCCCGTGCGGTGCTGGGCTCGGGCGTGACGCGTCCCTGGGCGTCGACGCCGCTCGCGGCACCGCACGCGGCCAGTGCCAAGAACGCCGTCAGAGCGACAGCCGCTCCCACTCCTCGCACTGCGGTGCCACCCACCACGTCACGACCTTCTGTTTGGGTCCCAGACCGCGGGTCTGCGGGCACAGTCACCCGCCAGGCACGCCGTTGTCCAACCTCTACGCACATTCGTGCCGACAAATCCTGGCAACCCGTGTGCCCCGTGTCCGCTTGTCCGGCCCGTCCCTTACCGTCCGCGCCCGACGATCTTGAGGCGTGCCGGTAGGCGCGGTGCGTCGAGGGCCAGGCCTCCGGCGTCTAGACCGGCCGGCCGCCTCCTCCGGATCGCGCGGCCCGGTCCACGGCCCACCTCTGGCTGCGCATCGTGGCGCCACACGGGGAAGTCCGGGGCACGGGAAATTGACCCTGGCTTGGTGTCCACTCCGGCAACCCAAAAGACGCCTGTGGGAGTGAGGGTCCCGCAGGCAGCGAGTGGAGGTCGACATGAGCGGCAGGGCGTCGGGCGGCTGGTCGTCAGTCCTGGGAAAGACACAACTCGCGTTGCCCGGCGCCAGCGCATCGCCCACGGGCGTTCCGGGGGTGGGCGCCGAGGTAAGAACGCCTGAGCGGCTGTTGACGATCGAGCAGGCCGCCGCAGTGCTCAACGTCCCGAGGAGCTGGCTCCGGGACAAGGTCACGGTCCGGGAAGTCCCGCACCTGCGGCTGGGTCGGCACGTCCGGTTCGCACCGGAGCATCTGCGCCGGATCATCGCGGCAAGCGAGACACCGACACAGGGCAGCTCGGCGCCCACCGGCGCTCGCCACGCTCGCCGGCCGACGGCGGCAGCCAACGACCCGGCATGAGGCGACGCAGGCGCCGTCGGCACGAGACCGGAGGTCTTCACGCCGGGCCAGGAGCGCATGCTGGGCCGAGGCCGAGCCGTCCGGGTTTAACGTCGGCCGCTGCCTGCGGAGCCGGCACCGCGCCGCCGTCGAGGGCTTGGTCGATAGCAGCGTCGGCGAGGTCATGGGCCTGCAGCAGCAACCCGCCGTACACGTCGACGGTTGTGGTGATGGACTCGTGTCCCAGCCTCTGCTGCACGACCGGCAGCGGGACACCGGCGCTTATCAGCCAGGCGGCGTGCGTATGCCGTAGATCATGAAAGCGAGGAGCAGCGGTCAGGCCCCTGTCCTGCGCGAGCCGTACCGCCTTCTTCCAGCGGTCCTCGTAGAACGTCGGCTGGTTCAGCGGTCCGCCCTGTGGAGCTGTGAACACTAGGTCGTCGACGCGTTTGCCGTTGACGGCTCGTCGAAGCAGCGCGGCAACGCCTGGGGACACGGTGATCCGGCGCCGGGACTTCTTCGTTTTCGGTGCACCGAGGTAGTGCCCGCCGGCGCCCGGGACGGCGAACTCTCCGCGCGGGTTGCGCTTCCAGGCGCGGCGCACGGCCAGGCTCGCCACCGGGCGTAAGAGCTCGATGTCGTGCACCTGCAGGGCGGTGAGCTCCGACCAACGCAGCCCGGTGCCCACTGCGACCTGCAGAAGTATCCGGTCCTCGACCGTACCGGCGCAGCGGCCCGCCGCCGACGCCGGCAACCGACCCTGACGCGACAGCGGGGCCGCCGCCAGGTCGGCTGCCGGGAACATGGCTTCGGCGATCATCAGGAACTGCGACTCGGTGAGGAAGACGACGTCGCCGTCCCCGTCAAGGTCGGGGGCGTACCGGTCCGGCAGCCGGGTGCCGTCGCACGGGTTCCCCGCTCGCAGACCGGCCCGGGAGGCTGCAGCCAAGATCATGAACAGCAGCCCGTGGTAGTTGGCGATCGTCTTGGGCCGGGCGCCAGCGACCTCCCGTGCGTTCACCCAGCGCCGGATATGGACCTGCTCGAGGTTCGCCACTGTCGGCTCGTCCCGCAGCAGCCCGCGCAGCTGCTCGACGACCAGCAGCACCTGCCGGTCGTAGCGGTGCCGGGTGGCCGGGGTGATCCCGGTCAGGTCCCGCACGTAGCTGCGTCCGTAGTCGGCTAGCAGCGGCACCGGTGCCTGCTGGTCGTCGTCCGCGGCCCGGTAGCCGACGCCCTTGACCCAGCCCTGCGGCCAGAGCTGCCCAGCCAGGTCGACGTCGCGACGGAAGCGGCCCGCCGCCGCCTTACCGGCGAACGTCTCGGACTCCCAGACGCCCTGCCGGCTGCCACCGGCCCGCCAGACGACCCGGTAGGTCGCCACCCCACTACTCAGCACTCTGGTCTTGACCGTCGCCATCGCACGCCTCCCGCGCCTCGTCCCTTAGATGGACAGGTGCTTCTGGGGCGACCAGAACGGACATCTCCAGCAAGATTTCGGAAGGCCCGTTAGGCCGGGGTTAGGCCGCGCGCCGCGAACGACGAAGGCCTCCGACCCGCACCTGCAGGTCAGAGGCCTTTCCGAGCGGTGTCCGAGGGGGGACTTGAACCCCCATTCCCCGTAAAGGGAACTAGCACCTCAAGCTAGCGCGTCTGCCAATTCCGCCACCCGGACCGGTGTGCCACGCTGCTCGCGTGACGCCGCGTCAGCATACAGAGACGACGGCGGCGGGCTAGCGTTCGCGCGTCGAGCGATCACGAAGGAGACCTGTCGTGCCGGAGGCCCAGGACGAGGTCGTGGAGATCTGCCGCGACCTGATCCGCTTCGAGAGCGTCAACGACGGCACCGGCAGGGGTAAGGGGGAGCGGCAGGCGGCGGAGTACGTCGCCGGGCAACTCGCCGAGGTCGGGCTCGAGCCGCAGCTGTTCGAGTCGGCACCCGGCCGGGCCAGCGTTGTCGCGCGCATCGCGGGCGAGGACAGCAGTCGCGACGCGCTGCTGGTGCACGGCCACCTCGACGTGGTTCCGGCGGAGCCGAAGGCCTGGACATACGACCCGTTCGCGGCCGAGATCGCCGACGGGTGCGTGTGGGGTCGCGGCGCGGTCGACATGCTCGACATGGACGCGATGGTGCTCGCCGTCGTCCGGGACCGGCTGCGCACAGGCCGCAGACCGCCGCGCGACGTCGTGCTCGCCTTCGTCGCCGACGAGGAGGCCGGCGGGACGTACGGCGCGAGCTGGCTGGTCGACCACCAGCCGCATCTGTTCGAGGGGTGCACCGAGGGCATCAGCGAGGTCGGCGGCTTCAGCCTGTCGGTCAACGACGATGTCCGGCTGTACATGATCGAGACGGCCGAGAAGGGGATGGGCTGGATCCGCCTGACGGCCGAGGGCACCGCGGGGCACGGCTCGATGCTGTCGTCCGACAACGCCGTCACCGAGCTGTGCGAGGCCGTTGCCCGGCTCGGCCGGCACCGCTTCCCGGTGCACCTGACCAAGACGGTCAAGCGGTTCCTGGCCGAGGTCAGCGACGCGTACGGCGTCGAGCTCGATCCCGACGACCTGGGCCAAGTCTACAGCGTGCTCGGGCCGATGGCCCGCATCGTCGGCGCGACGCTGCGCAACACCGCCAACCCGACGATGCTCGACGCCGGGTACAAGCACAACGTCATCCCCGCCCGGGCGCACGCGATGGTCGACGGGCGCTTCCTGCCGGGTTTCGAGAAGGAGTTCGAGCGCGAGCTGGACGAGGTGCTCGGACCGCGGATCACCCGCGAGTACACGCATTACGACATCGCGCTGGAGACGGAGTTCGAGGGGGCGCTGGTCAACGCGATGGTCGCCGCACTGAAGGCCGAGGACCCGGGCGCGCGCCCGGTGCCCTATGCGCTGTCGGGCGGCACCGACGCCAAGAGCTTCAGCCGGCTCGGCATCCGCGGGTTCGGCTTCGCGCCGTTGCGACTGCCGGCCGACCTGGACTTCTCCGGGATGTTCCACGGCGTCGACGAGCGGGTGCCGCTGGACGCGCTGCGCTTCGGGGTACGTGTCCTTGACCGGTTCCTGGACGACTGCTAGCCCGCTGACTGACCGCTCCATGTCGGGATAGCGACCATGCCGCAGCCTGGTCCGCGAGCGTCAGCTCGGCAGCGGCGGCAGCTGGGGGCGCACCCGGCGGCGAACGGTCACGCGTCGTCGGCCGTCGGCCCAGAGGGTGTGCTGCGCAAGCTCCCAGTCGCCGTACTCCGCGTGGATGCTCAGCAGCTCCGTGGTCTGCCGGCGGTCGGCGCCCGCGGGGATGCTGAGCGCGCGGTACTCGTACTCGGCCACGCGTCGAGTTTAGCGGCGGGTCACGGTAGGCAGCCGGCCGCGAGGAGCAGGTCGCCAGGCGCAGGCGGCGAGGCCCTGCACGCCGAGCAGCCGGTCCCGTCGAGCAGCGCTTCCAGCTCAGTCCTCCAGGTCGTCGCTGGCCCAGCGCGCCATGCTCTCCGGGTAGCCGACCGACGGCTCCGAGACGTCGTCCAGCGCGCTGCGGATCTCCGGTGGCAGCTCGAGCGCCTCGGCGGCCAGTGACCCCTTCAGCTGCGCTGCTGTACGCGCCCCGAGCACGGGCGCCACGACGCCCGGCCGGTCGCGTACCCAGGCCAGTGCGACAGCGACCGGGGAGACGCCGAGTCCGTCGGCCGCGGTGAGGACAGCGTCGACCACCGACCGCGCGTCGGCGTCCAGGTAGGGCGCGACGAAGTTCCGCCAGCGCTCGCTGGAGCCGCGGCTGTCGGCGGGGGAGCCCCCGCGGTACTTGCCGGTCAGCACCCCTCGGCCCAGTGGCGACCAGGGCAGCAGCCCGACCCCGAGGGCAAGCGCCGCCGGGACGACTTCGCGCTCGACGCCGCGCTGCAGCAGCGAGTACTCGACCTGGTCCGCGACCAGCGGTGCGCGGCCGGGCCAGGCCCGCTGGTGGGCGGCCGCCGCCCCGAGCTGCCAGCCGCTGTAGTTGGAGACGCCCACGTAGCGGACCTTGCCGGCGGTGACGGCGGCGTCCAGGGCCGCCAGCGCCTCCTCCCACGGGGTGACCGGATCCCAGGCATGCAGCTGCCACAGGTCGATGTGGTCGACCTGCAGCCGTCGCAGCGACGACTCGAGCGCCGTCAGCAGGCTGCCGCGGCTGGTGCCCCGCTGCATCGGGGTCGGGCCGGTGACGCCGTACGCCTTGGTCGCGACAAGCAGCTCCTCGCGCGGTACGACGTCGTCGAGCAGCCGGCCGAGCAGCCGCTCGCTCTCGCCGTCGCCGTAGGTGTTGGCGGTGTCGACGAGCGTGCCGCCCGCCTCGCGGAAGGCCACCAGCTGTGCTGCCGCGTCGTCCTCGTCGGTGTCGCGACCCCAGGTCATCGTGCCGAGCCCGAACCGCGAGACGACCAGCCCACTGCGCCCGAGGTGTCGCTGCTTCACAGGACAGACCGTAGCGGGAGGGACGCGATAGGTTGCGGCCCCATTCGCAGCCAGGCGTAGCAGACAGGAGTGGCAGTGGAGCTGGGACTGAACCTCGGGTACTGGGGCGGCGGCAACGACGCGGAGAACCTCGCGCTGGCCAAGGAGGCCGACCGGCTGGGCTACGCCGTCGCCTGGGTCGCGGAGGCGTACGGCTCGGACGCCGCCACGGTGCTGGCCTTCGTCGCCGCACAGACCGAGCGGATCGACATCGGCTCGGCGATCTTCCAGATTCCCGGCCGCACGCCGGCGAACTGCGCGATGACCGCCGCCACCCTGGACACGCTGTCTGGCGGCCGTTTCCGGCTCGGGCTCGGCGTTTCGGGCCCGCAGGTGAGTGAGGGCTGGCACGGCGTGCGCTTCGACAAGCCGCTGGCCCGGACCCGGGAGTACAGCGACATCGTCAAGCTTGCGTTGTCCCGGCAGAAGGTTCGCTACGAAGGCAAGCACTATGTCCTGCCGCTGCCGGACGGTCCGGGCAAGGCGCTGCAGCTCACGGTGCATCCGGTCCGCGAACACATCCCGATGTACCTCGCTGCGGTCGGTCCGAAGAACCTCGAGCTGTCCGGCGAGCTGTTCGACGGCTGGCTGGCGATCTTCTACTCGCCCGACTTCGCGAAGGACCAGCTCGCCTCGATCGCCGCCGGTCGCGCGAAGGTCGGCAAGACGCTGGAAGGCTTCGACGTCGTACCGACGATGCCGATCGTGGTCGGCGACGACCCGCGGGCCTGCGCCGATCCGATCCGCTGGTACGCAGCCCTGTACGTCGGCGGGATGGGCAGCCGGGAGCAGAACTTCTACAACCAGCTGGCTGTCCGGATGGGCTTCGAGGATGCTGCCAGGCAGATCCAGGACCGCTACCTCGGGCGCGACTACGACGGCGCTGGGCAGGCCGTCCCCTTCGAGTTCCTGGACGCCACGGCCTTGCTGGGCAGCCGGGAGCGGATCGCGGACAAGATGGTCCAGCTGGCCGAGAGCGGGGTCACGACCCTGACGCTGTCGCCGTTCGCCGGCACCATCGCGGAGAAGCTGGCGACACTGCGGACCGCCGTGCAGGCCCTGGAGCTGTCCGGCGTCGGCAGCTGAGGACCTCTCGCGCGCTGCTGCTCGGCGCGCTCCAGGGTGCGACGGAGGTCGTCCCGGTCTCGAGCTCGGCGCACCTCACCCTGGTGCCGTGGCTGCTCGGCTGGCCGCTGCCCGCCCCGCGTACGACATTCGCGGCGGGCCTGCACGCCGGGTCCTGCGCCGGCATCGCGGTGGCCCTGCTGGCCGACCGGCCACCGGCGCGCACACTGGCCCTCGCGGCGTCGACCTGCCTGCCCGCCGCGGTCGCGGGGCTACTCGCAGCCGACGCCGTCGAGCAACGGCTCGGCCGGCCCGCCCAGCTCGCCGCGCTGATGCGTGCCCCGGAAAACCTACCGATGCTCGGCAACAATGCCCGTCTGGCACAGCCTGCCGACGACCTGTTGCTGGCCGAGGCCACCGCCCGACTCTGGGCTGCTCGACTCGGAGCGGTGCGCCGGGACGTGCCCGCCCATGCCTAACACCATCACGAAGATCGAGATCACGCACCACCAGTTGCCGCTGGACCCGCCGTTTC
>ENA-OFCI01001364-OFCI01001364.1-metagenomes-genome-assembly--contig:-NODE-1364-length-10938-cov-3.476799_pt1 | contig 10938 bp, 6 predicted proteins | sample MGYA00153391_OFCI01 | MGnify analysis MGYA00153391 | reverse complement strand
GGGCAGACGCTCTCAACCGATGCCGGCTTCACCGTCACGCTGCGCGGCGTGGACAGCACTGTCGCGGCCGACTCCAAGATCGAGGCGCGCATCCCGATCTACGTCCTCAGCTTCGCCAATGGCACCATCCAGCAGAACGTAACACCGCAGCCAACCCCCACGCCCACCCCTGGCCCAACGCCGACGCCGACGCCCACGCCGGCCCCGACGCCTACGCCGACACCCAGCAGCAACCCGGCAGCCGCATCCGCCCGGCGCACATCTACCGGGTGGGTGTGGCCGTTGGCGTTCTCCCGACCGGGCACCACTGTGCGAGATGTCGTAGCAGACGTTGCGCACCAATATCAGCATTGATCCTTGTTTGGGGGGTTTCGGTGAACGGGTCAGGCAGGTGGTCCCTGCGAGCAGGGCCGCGCGCGGCCAGCCCGCGGATCGCAGAAAGCTCCATGCCAGGCAGGTCATGTCCGGACGCCTGCCGCGGTGAACGAGCTGGTCGAACTGCAGCACGACGCCGCACTCGCGGAGCGGTTGCCTCCTTCGCCAGGTCGACGAGACTCAGGACGAAGACAGACGAAGGCCTGATCTCAGACGCCGGGTAGCAGTCGTTGCCTGCGAGTGCGGCGTCGAAGCGGCGGCGACGCCAGGGTGCGACGTCGAGAAGTACGAGGCACCCTGCGTTCTGGATGGACATGAGCTCGCAAGGTGCGCCGCAGGTTCGTTCGATGAACGGATGGAGGGAACGATCACCAGGACGCGGATGTCCAGGTCGGCTGACGAAGGTCGACCTGGACGTCGGAATCAGGCGAGGTCGAAGCGATCGAGATTCATGACCTTGTCCCACGCCGCGACGAAGTCACCCACGAACTTCTGCTGCGCATCGTCGCTCGCGTAGACCTCCGCAACCGCACGGAGCTGGGAGTTCGACCCGAAGACGAGGTCGACGCGGCTGCCGGTCCACCGGAGCTCGCCCGTGGCGTGGTCGCGGGCTTCGAATGCCTCCTCGGCCTCTGAGGTCGCCTGCCACTTCGCGCCCTGGTCGAGCAGGTTCACGAAGAAGTCGTTGGTCAACGACTCGGGCCTCGTGGTGAGCACACCGAGTGTGGACTGCGCGACGTTTGCGTTCAGCACCCGCAGGCCTCCGACGAGGACCGTCATCTCGGGGGCGGTCAGCGTGAGCAGGTTCGCCCGGTCGATCAGCAGGTGCTCCGCCGGGAACAGGCTTCCCTTGGCGAGGTAGTTGCGGAACCCGTCCGCGGTCGGCTCGAGCACCGCGAAGGCTCCCACGTCGGTCTGCTCCTGAGACGCGTCCGTACGTCCAGGAGTGAAGGGGACCTGAACGTCGTGCCCGGCGCTCTTGGCCGCCTGCTCGATGGCCGCGCATCCTCCCAGCACGATCAGGTCGGCAAGGGAGACCTGCTTGCCGCTGCTCTGCGCGCTGTTGAACTCCTTCTGGATCCCCTCCAGCGACAACAGCACCTTGGCCAGCTCGCTCGGGTTGTTGACTTCCCACGCGTTCTGCGGCTCGAGGCGAATGCGCGCACCGTTGGCGCCACCGCGCTTGTCCGAGCCGCGGAACGTCGACGCCGAGGCCCACGCGGTGGAGACCAGCTCAGAGACGGACAGTCCCGAGGCAAGAAGCTTCTCCTTCAGAGCCGCGATGTCCTGCGCCCCGATCAGCTCGTGGGTGACCGCCGGCACGCGATCCTGCCATAACAGCGACTCCTGGGGAACCTCCGGTCCGAGGTATCGCGAGATCGGTCCCATGTCGCGGTGGGTCAGCTTGAACCACGCCCGGGCAAAGGCATCCGCGAGCTCATCCGGGTGCTCAAGGAAGCGACGGGAGATCGGCTCGTAGATGGGGTCCAGCCTCAGGGCGAGGTCCGTCGTGAGCATCACCGGGGCTTGGGTCTTGGTCGGATCGTGGGGATCCGGCACGGCGTTCTTCGCCGCGGGGTCCGTCGGGACCCACTGCCACGCACCGGCCGGGCTCTTCGTCAGATCCCACTCATAGCCGAAGAGGGTCTCGAAGTAGCTGTTGTCCCACGTGATGGGGGTGGGGGTCCAGGCGCCCTCCAGCCCGCTGGTGATGGTGTCGTTTCCGCTGCCAGTGCCGAAGCTGTTCCTCCAGCCGAGGCCCATCTCCTGGAGGGGGGCACCCTCGGGCTCTGGGCCGATGTACTCGTTCGGATCGGCCGCGCCATGGGTCTTGCCGAACGTGTGACCGCCGGCGATCAGTGCCACGGTCTCCTCATCGTTCATCGCCATCCGAGCGAACGTCTCACGAATGTCCCGGGCCGAGCCGAGCGCGCTCGGGGAGCCATTCGGCCCTTCCGGGTTCACATAGATCAGGCCCATCTGAACGGCACCAAGGGGGTTCGCGAGATCCCGGTCACCGCTGTAGCGCTCGTCGCCAAGCCACTCGGCCTCCTGGCCCCAGTTGACGTCCTCGGGCTCCCAGACATCCGCCCGCCCCCCGGCGAAGCCGAACGTCGTGAAGCCCATCGACTCCAACGCACAGTTGCCGGTAAGGACTATCAGGTCGGCCCAGGAGATCTTCCGGCCGTACTTCGCCTTGACCGGCCAGAGCAGCCTGCGGGCCTTGTCCAGGTTCGCGTTGTCGGGCCAGCTGTTGAGCGGCGCAAACCGCTGATTGCCGGTCCCCGCACCACCACGACCGTCGCTGATGCGGTAGGTGCCGGCGCTGTGCCACGCCATCCGGATGAAGAGCGGTCCGTAGTGGCCGTAGTCGGCCGGCCACCAGTCCTGCGACGACGTCATCAGCTGGGTGAGGTCCTTCTTCACCGCCCCGAGATCGAGGGACGCGAACTCCTTGGCGTAGTCGAACTCCTCGCCCATGGGATCGGACCTGGGCGAGTTCTGGGACAGAACGCTCACGTTCAGCTGGTTCGGCCACCAGTCTCGGATCGACGTGCCCCGGGGGTCCTTGTGGTTCACTCCCGCAACCGGGCAGGTGGCCTCGCTCTCCTCGTTCATCTCGCCGACGACTGCATTAGGACTGTCAGACATGGGAAATCCTTCCGGTTCTTCTTGGCGGTGAGCTCAGGTACTTGGTGTGGTGGAGCAGCCGAGGCACAGGCCCCAGTAGGTGACCTCGGCCTCGTCGATCGCGAAACCGTGGTCCTCGGATGCAGTTAAGCAAGGGGTGGTACCGACGGCGCAGTCGACGTCGGCGACGACACCGCACGACCGGCATACGACGTGGTGGTGGTTGTCCCCGACCCGTGACTCGTAGCGCGCCACGGAGCCCGAGGGCTGGATGCGCCGGACCAGACCCGTGGCAGTCAGCGCACGCAACACGTCGTACACGGCCTGGTGGGACACCTCACCGAGCACTTCACGCGCGACATCGATGATCGATTCCGTGTCAGCATGCGGATGCTCGTACACCGCGGTCAGCACCGCCACCCGGGGACGCGTCACACGCAGCGCAGCCCCGCGCAACAGCTGCTTAACTTCCAAAGCCGTGGTCACCATCCCAAGTGTGGCCCATTTTCTGGAATCAATCAAGAATCCAGGCGACAGCCTTCGACCTGGTCTTCACCCCAAGCGGACGTCAAGCAAGCAATGAAGTGCGTCCGCGCGTGGTGATTGCGGTCGTGGACGGGACGGTTGGCGCGTCCGGGTGGAGACGCCGGTCAGTGCGGCGGTGGGAGCATCTCGATTCCGTACTTGGGCACGATCCCCAGTAACTTGGGGATGTCGATCTCGGCAGGCTTTGGCATCGTCATAGTGCTCGCTGGCTCACCCATCTCGGCGGCGAAGCGTTCGAACTGGGCAGGTGAGGTGATCTGCAGCATGCGCGCGTTGCCCGCTGGCGAGACCGTGAATGAATGAGGGACACCCCGGGGCAGCAGCGCGAACGAGCCGGACACCGCAGTCCATGTTTGCTCGCCGCAAGTGATGCTCACCTCCCCCTCGAGGACGTAGAAGCCTTCATCCTCGTTGTGGTGAATATGCGGTGGCGGCCCTTCGCCGGCAGGTAGCTCCGCCTCGATCAGGGTGAATGCTTCCCGGGTGTCGGGGCCGCCGGCTTTGACGGTGAACAACCCGTTGAAGAACCACAATCCTTCACCCTCGCCGCGGGCGAGTGCGTACCCCTGGGCTCCGAAAGTCATGGCTCCCTCGATCTTCGTCAGTGCCGGGGCCCGGCAGAAGCGGGCGCGATCAGAGTCGCAGAGCGCCATCATCAGCGTCAAGGGTGCTGGCCGTCGCCTTGATCGTCGCGCATCCCGACCGTACGCAGTCTCAGTCTCAGTCGTTGACGAGACGGTCCAGAGCAGACCGCACTACGCCGGGTCGGTCGAGCCAAACGAAGTGGCCTGCGCCGTCGAGGACCTGAACCTCAGCGGCGGGGCCAATGGCCTGGGCGGTGTCGGTCGACGCCGTGACCGGCATCGGGCTGCCCGCTCCATGTACGAAGAGCGTCGGCACCGTGAGGCCGACCAGCCGCCCAGCCAGACCGGGCAGCTCGGTATGCAGCGACTCGAACGTCGCCGAGTACGCCTCCAACGAGAGCCGCAGCTCGGGACACGGCGGCGCCGCCGCCGGGTGGGCGAAGTACGCCGGCCACATCAGCCGCAACGACTCCACAGCGTCGGCCTCTGTACCCTGGCCGCCCATCGCCTGGCGGTCCAGCTCCTCCAACCGCTCGACATCGTGCGCCGGTGTACGGCGAAGCAGCTCGGCCCCGAACTGCGCCTCGCCGCCGTCGCCAACGCCACCGAGCGGATCGACGACCATCGCGGCAGCGACCCGTTCGGGATGCGCGGCGAGCACATGCAGCAGGAGGTGGCCCCCCCAGGAGTGTCCGATCACGACGGCGCGGTCCCAGCCGAGGCCGTCAAGGACCGCCACCACGTCCCCAACCTGGGTGGGCACGTCGAAGGGGGCGCCCGCGGTCGACGGCGGCAGGCCCCGCTGTTGGTAGGCCGCTACCTTGTAGCCGTCGCAGATCTCGTCCACCAATGCCTGCAGGTAGGTCCAGGGCAGGCCCGGTCCTCCGTGCAGCAACAGCACGGGGTCGCCGTGACCCACCACCGACCCGCGCAGCAAACCACCGTCAACGCCAACCTCGAACGAGTCACGCCGCACAGAAGCCAGCCTAGCCGGGTTGCCGGCTGGCCCAAGGTCGCTGATGGGACCCCTTTGGTTTCCCCTGCCCATCAGCTGAGCACGCGCGGTCGGCCGAAGGACGTGTGGCACTGTCGAGAGTCATGGCAGAGGAACGACTTGAGATAACCGGCCTCCGTCATTCCCCACTCCGTAAAGTGCTTTCATGACCGATTTCGCGGACCTTGTCATCACCGGCGCTGACGTGTGGACAGCGACCGCCACCTCTTGCTGGAGTGACTCGCTGGCCCTCCGGGGTGACCGGATCGCGGCACTGGGGTCCAGTGCCGCGCGCGAGCTGGTCGGACCACGCACCCGGGTGATTCACGCACCTGGGTCGATGGTGGTGCCGGGCTTTCAGGACGCGCACGTCCATCCGCCGTTCGCCGGGCGCAACCGACTGCACGTCTGGCTCAACGACCTCCAAGGTCGTCAGGCGTACCTGGACCGCATCGCCCAGTACGCGCGGGACAACCCGGACGCGCCGTGGATCATCGGCGGCGGCTGGGCGATGGAGTCCTTTCCTGGGGGTACTCCCCGCAAGGAAGACCTGGACGCCGTCGTCCCGGACCGGCCGGTGTTCCTGATGAACAGGGACGCCCATGGAGCCTGGGTGAACTCCAAAGCCCTGGAGATTGCTGGGATAACCCAGGACACACACGACCCGTCAGATGGGCGGATCGAACGCGACCCTCATAGTGGTGAGCCCAGCGGGACGCTGCACGAAGGAGCCGCCTACGGCTACCAAGACCGCTACCTGCCGCCGCCTTCACGGGCCGACTGGGAGACCGCGATTCTTGAGGCCCAAACCCACCTGCACTCGCTGGGAATCACCGGCTGGCAGGACGCTTGGGTCACCCCGGCGACGCTCGATGCCTATCGCTCCCTGGCGGTGGGTGGCCGCCTCACTGCGCGCGTCGTCGGTGCCCTGTGGTGGGACCGGCACCGCGGGCTGGAACAGCTTGACGACTTCCTTACCCAACGCGAGGCAGGTGCCGCGCAAGGGTTCTTCCCCACGAGCGTCAAGATCATGATCGACGGGGTGCTCGAGAACTACACCGGCGCATTGCTCGAGCCCTACTGCGACGGCTGTGGGGGACGCACCGACAACCGAGGCTTGTCCTACCTTGGGCGGGACCTGCTCGCAGCTGCGGTGACCGAGCTCGATAGCCATGGCTTCCAGGTGCACATGCACGCGATCGGTGACCGTGCAGTCCGCAATGCCCTGGACGCCGTCCAGGCGGCGCGCTCGGCCAACGGACCCAGCGACCATCGGCACCACATCGCGCACATCCAGGTGGTGCAGCCCGAGGACGTGCCGCGGTTCCGTGAGCTCGGAGTCGTTGCGAACGCTCAGCCCTACTGGGCGCAGCTGGAGCCCCAGATGGAAGAGCTCACCTTGCCGTTCCTGGGCCGCGACCGGGCTCAGTTGCAGTACCCCTTTGGTGATCTGCTGCGATCGGGAGCGACCCTCGCCATGGGCAGCGACTGGTCGGTGACCACGGCCAACCCGCTGGAGGAGATTGAGGTGGCGGTGACTCGCGTCGACCCCCAGAACCGTGCCAACGCCCCTTTCCTGCCCGAGCAGGCCTTGCCCCTTCGGGTGGCCCTGGCAGCGTTCACCTCGGGGTCGGCGTACGTCAACCACGACGAGGACGGCGGGTCGCTACAGGTCGGCCGCCGAGCCGACCTGGCCCTGCTTGACCGCAACGTGTTCACCTCCGGCGCGGCCGTCGCCAACGCCCACGTCAACATGACCGTCGCGAGCGGCAAGGTCGTGTATGAACGCTCCGCCTGACCTGTCCGAGGCGACAGACACGCTCGATCCCGCTGCAGCACCCGATCTCAGGTAGTCGAGTAGGACGAACAATGGCCGGACTCATCTAGGCCGAAATCAATGTCCGCAGGGCGATGGGTATTGCGGAACCGTCTGAGCGGACAACGCACCTCGCCGTAAGCCCGACAACGGACCTTCAGCGCGGCCTGATCCGATGCCGTCAGCCCGCGCACTTGCTGAATAGCAGGATCACACTTTCAGAGATCGACCGGCGAACCTTGCCACCTGTCATGACAATTGCCGCACCACTGTTTTATGAACGGCAAGCGCGCTTGTAGCCGCATACAGCGCGCGTTTGAGTCACTGTTGGGGATCGGACAAGAACGCGCACCCATCGCGGCATGGGCGGATGCCGGTCCACTGTTCGGCGCCGTCACGCCGGACCCCCGGGTTGGTGGTCGGCCTACGACACCATGCGACCTCTCGGGGGCTGCAGCGGGGGGCTGCCGTAGTCCGTGGTTAGGTGGCCCCCGTGGGAGATCTCCGCCTCGTGCTGCGAGGCATGTGGTTCAGGCGGGGACTGTCGCTGGCCGTGCTCGTCCTCGCCTCGCTCGTCGTGGGCGGTGCGGTGACCGGGCCCCTCTTCCTCCGGGCCGCCGGCGAGTCCGTCCTTCGCGACACCCTCGACCAGGCGCTGCCCGCCGGACGCATCATGAGAATCCAGTTCCCCATGACGGTGCAGCAGCAGCCGCTTACTTTGGTCGAGAGGGTCAGCGCCGCTCGCCTCAACAGGTTTCCCACCCTCACCCGGTTGCTCGAACCCCCGGTGGCCTCGCTGCAGGTGGGCGCAGTCGCGGGCTCCCCTGGGATCACCGGCGACTCCGCGCCGCTGGTCTACCGCGATGGTGTCTGCGCGCACGTCCGCATGGTCGAGGGGCAGTGCCCCGTCAAACCCGGGGCGGTGATGGTCAGCGCCACCTCCGCCGGGTCGCAGCACTGGAGCGTCGGTGCACCCTTGCTCATCGACGGCGTACGCGTCACGATCGCCGGCATCTACGCACCGCTTGACCCGACCGGGGACTACTGGGCCGGTCGCCCGTACTTCGCCGCCTTCTCCGGCTCTGGAGCGGCCGGTGACCTTGTCGGGGGCCTGGACGCCGTCTTCGCGCCGCTGGAGACCGTCCAGGCCCAGCCCGCCGATATCGGCGCCACCGGCGCTGTCGACCGGCGTCTGGACCTGCGACGGATCCGGCTGACGGACGTACCGTCGCTCACCACCGAGCTGCTGGGCTATTCGGAGGGCTTCTCCCCAGGCAGCACCAGCGCCATCGTTGGCGTGTTGGCGCAGGCGACGGAGATCAAGGACAAGCTGCTGTCCCCTGTCATCGTCGTCATGGCCCAGCTGCTCCTGTTGTGCTGGCTCATCCTCTTCCTGGTCACGGCCAACGCGGCCGAGGCCCGGGGGCCCGAGGTCGCCCTTGCCAAGCTGCGTGGCGTTCCGGCTTGGCGGACCGTGGCCTTCGGTCTGCTCGACACGCTCCTGCTCGTTGCCCTGGCGGTGCCGATCGGCCTGGGCCTGGGGTATCTGGGGGTCACGACCCTCGCCAACCTCCACCTCGCGCCCGGAACCCCGGTCGTCGTGACCACCGGCGCCTGGCTGGCGGCAGCCGGCGCGGGCGCGGGTGCGGCCGTCGCGGCCGTGCTCGCCGGGTCGCGCACGCTGCGGCGCCCCGTGGTCGAGCAGTGGCGGCGGGCCACCCGGCAGGCCAAGGCCCGGTCGTGGGTGATCGACACGGCCGTCGGCGTCGCCTCGGTGGCCGCTCTGGTCGCGCTCATCCGGGGCGAAGTGATCGGCTCGAGCGGCCCCAACGTCCTGGCCCTGGTCGCCCCGGGACTGGTCGTGCTCGCGGCGGCCCTGCTCGGGTCGAGGGTTCTGCCGGGTCTGTGCCGTGCGGCATACGGGCCGACCCGCCGTCGTGGGCGGCTCGGAAGCTTCCTCGCGGTCCGTCAGCTGGGCCGCCGACCAAGCACCCTGAGGCTGGCGCTTGTCCTGGCAGTGGCCTTCGGGCTGGTCGCGTTCGGCGTCGACGCGTGGTCGGTCGCGACCAGCAACTCACACGACCGGGCCTGGACCGAGATCGGCGCCGCTAAGGTACTCACCGTCAACCCGGCTCCCGGCCAGGACCTCGAGGCCATCGTCGAGCGCCTGGATCCCTCCGGTCACGACGCGGCCGTGGTCAGCGAGTCGACCGACTACGGCGGTTCGGGCCCGGTCCAGCTGCTCGCGGTCCAGCCGGACCGGTTCGCCCACGTGGCGTTCTGGCGCTCCGACTTCGGCCAGGCGCCACTGGCCACCCTCACGGCGCGGCTCATGCAGCAGCTCGCCCCCGCAGTGTCCCTGTCCGGCGACGGCCTGCAGGTGACCCTCGATGCCTCACGGCTGTCTGCTCAGGGATTGCCCCTGCTCGTCGTGGACATCGCCCAGATCGGTGGTGGTCGGACCAGCACCACGCTGGGCGTGGTCCGAGCCGGGAGGGCGACGCTGCGCGGGTCCCTGCCCTGCACGACCCAGGGCTGCCGCCTGCTCGGGCTGCACCTGGAGCGGCCGGGCACGAGCTTCTTCCCCATGTCGGGGCGGCTCGTGGTCAGTGCCCTGGGCACTCACGACCAGGGAGGCTGGCACGCCACCGACGCCAACCTGGACCTCCCGAACGGCTGGCGGGCCACCGGCGGGGGCGCGAAGGAGCCGGCGGCGACCCCCGGTGGACTCCAGCTCGACCTGAGCGCCACCCTGACCGACCAGCCGACGTGGCAGGTCAACGACGCGCCCGCATCGCTTCCCGCCCTGATGACCACGGTGCTCGGCGGCCAGGACCACGTCATGGGGCTGGACCACTCGAGCCTGGCGGTCCACCCTGTCGCCACCGGGCCCGCCCTGCCCGGGGGCTTTGGCAGAGTCATCATCGTGGACCGCACGTATGCCGTCCGCGCGGCGGCGAACGCCCCATACAGCGCCAGTGAGACGGTGTGGCTCACCCCATCGGTCGCCGGCACCTTCCCGGCCAAGCTGCAGAAGGCAGGCGTGACGATCCTGTCAACCCAGAGCGCGCCGGAGCAGACCGCCCTGTACTCCCGGCAGGGCCCTGCGCTGGCGATCCTGCTGTTCCTCGCAGGGGCATGCCTGGGTGCCTTGCTCGCCGCCGGCGGCGTGATGCTCAACCTGCACCTGACCGGGCGCCGGCGAACCTACGAGCTCGCGGCGATGACCGCGCTCGGCGTGCGGCGACGCACGCTCCTGGCCTCCCTGTATGCCGAGCAGGGGGTGCTGCTCGTGTTCGGGATCGGGGTCGGAGTGGTCGCCGGCCTGGTCGGGGCGGTGCTCGCCCTGCCCTCGGTGCCGGAGTTCGCCGACCAGCCCTCGGCCCCTCCGATGCTCTACGGCCTGCACACCGCCCCGGTCCTGCTGGTCGTGGCGGTGGCCGTCGTCGTCCTGGCCGTCGTGGTCGCCCTCAGCTCGGTGAACCTGCTGCGGGTCTCCCGGTTCGACCAGCTGCGGGAGGCACCGGCATGACCGCTGCCGTCCCAGCCGTTCTGTGCTCCGGGCTCACTCACATCTACCGCGACCAGGACACCCAGGTCACTGCACTCGACGCGGTGGACCTGCGCGTTCAGGGCGGCGAGGCGGTGGCCCTGGTCGGGCCGTCGGGAGCCGGCAAGTCGACCCTGCTCACGTTGATCGCCGGGCTCGTCCGTCCCACCTCGGGCCAGATCCAGATCCGGGGCAGCGACGTCCGCACGATGTCTGAACGGGACCTGCTGCGGATGCGTGCCCGTGACCTCGGGATGGTGCTGCAGACGCCGGCCCGCAACCTCCTGCCCTATGCCACGGCCCGAGAGAACGTCGCGTTCGCCCAGCGGTTCAGCGGAGTGAGCCGGCGGGACCGGCACACCGAGGCGGGCGACCTGCTGGACTCTGTGGGGCTCGGCGACCACGCGGACCGCCTCGCCGCGGTGATGTCCGGCGGCCAGCA
>ENA-OFCI01001363-OFCI01001363.1-metagenomes-genome-assembly--contig:-NODE-1363-length-10963-cov-14.798221_pt1 | contig 10963 bp, 12 predicted proteins | sample MGYA00153391_OFCI01 | MGnify analysis MGYA00153391 | reverse complement strand
ATCTTTTTATCATCAAGTTCTGTAGGGTGGATACCGATCACCATCTACGCTTCAGTATAAATTTAAGTTCTGTAGGGTGGGCACTGCCCACCATCTACGCTTCAAGTAATTCAAGAAACTTAATCTCGATCGCATACCACCCAATACTAGAGATTTCTAGCTGCGAAGTACACCACTGCGGATGACTGGGATCAGGAATGTTGCACTGAATATCGTGTTTGAAACTGCGTTTAGCCAGAAACCTGTGGCAATAGACAAGATGCTATCGATCGCATACCAAATTACTACAGATGCAGTTATCCCAATCCAAATAGATTGACTAACCTGTTTTTCAAGCTGATTTGCAACTCGAATAACTGCCATCAACGTCAAACTCCAACCAATCGTCCCGGCTCCGAGTAGGGCAAGGCTGAATCGCAGATATGGATTGAGAGCGGCTGAATTGTTTGTTGAAATTGGATATGAATCAGTGACAACGGATGAAATTGCCGCCAGGGCGAATACCTCAGTTGGCGGGCTATATCGTTTCTTTCCTGACAAACTAGCTGTTTTTCATGCTTTGCTCGATCGCTATCTCAATCAACTCAGGGAAGTATCTGCGGCTCATCATACAGAGGAAGCTATGCAGGTAGATCTCGACGTTTACGTTAACCAACTAGTTGATGAATTCGATCGGTTTGTAAGTGCAAATCCTGGATTCCGCACTGTGTTTATTCAATCTCGCCTAATCTCTACAACAGTTGCAATGAGTGCAGCTTTCTATCACGAGCTTGCACAACAGTTCACTGTATATTTTGCTGCTCGTAATCCTTCTTTAGATCGAAGTCAAAGAGAGCTAATTGCCACAATCAGTGTTGAAGTTGCCTGTACGCTCGATCTTCTCGCCGTATCACGCGATCGCACCTTTCAACACCAAGTTTTAACTGAAACTAAAAAATTGTTGATTGCTTACTTAGGACAGTATCTTCCAGTTTTGTAGGGTGGGCACTGTCAGCCCTACAATCTGCCTAATTTATAGTTTAGCCTTCTTTTCCAAAAGATAAGTTCTAAACTGTTGAAGTTGTAAGATTTTTTCTTCAATCTGTTCGACCTTGCTCTGAATAAAATCAGCAGCTTGTTCTGGTGAAACTGAATCCCATTCAGCGATAACTGTTTTGATTTCGGCTCTCCCGCCTATATGGTGATAAGTATTGCTTATTCAAATAATTGGAGTGCAACGGAAATTATTTAAATAAGCAAGCCAATAGCTTCTCTTTCATTAGATCGAAATTCTTAAATCCATAACTTTGGCGAATTATTAACTTAATTCTTGTGTTAATCCCTTCAGTAACTCCGCTAGTTGTTCTATTATTAAAATAATTGCAAATTCCCTCAATGTGAGAATCTAGCGTATCCGCAGCACTTCCGAACATAATTTTTGCAGATATCAACCATTTCTTCATTTTTCTCATCCCACCAGATGCGGTGATGTCACTGTTGTAAATCGTAATTAGTTCTTCTTTTAATTCATGAGCAATTTTCAAACTGGGAGAAGACTTCAGTATTAGCTCTAATTCCCCTTGCTCTTGATTAGCTAAATTTTCTTGGTTGCTCATTAATAAATATCTGGTTTTCGAGCCTTTCAGCTTGAGTATTAATCTAATTTTATTTAAAGCTCTGTTGATTAACTTCTGAACATGGAACCTATCTATAACGGATTTGGCATTGGGAAAAACTTCTCGAATTACTTTCGGGAAACCACCCCACATATCAACACAAACTTCCTCTACACCCTCTCTCATTGCTAGCGGTTGCTGCTTCAATACTGTAATAATATCTTCACTTTTGTGAGAATCGATGACTTCCAATAGGGAGCTTTTATCTAGATCTGTTAGAATTGTAGCAAATTTCCCTTGTCCTTTCCTTCTGGCAAATTCATCTAAACTTAATCGCTTAGGTAGCCCCCAGTCTTTTTTTTTAATTGAGCCACCTTATGAAAAATGTCCTGGATGGCATCCTCACTCATTTTCTCATTTTCACTTACTTGTTTAACTGTTAATTCTCTAACCTTTTCATATATATACTCTTGGTATCTGTTTGTTTGTCTTTGCTTCTTATTCAACCAAGATAACGGTTCTGTCGGTGATGTTTGACAGTTAAGACAATAAAACTGGCGGCGCGGCACTTTTAAATATACTAAGTGACCAAAAACAGATAGATCTCTGACTAAAATCGGACGAGTTTGATGTGTTTTACAGATATATTCATTGCAGTTAGGACAATTAATTCCGTCATTAATCAACTGTAGCTTAATAATAATAGAACCTAATGTGTTTGAATAGCTATCAACTACAACATTAGGTAGATTTAGTAAAGTATCTAGGTGAAAATCCATATTTGGGAAGGGGCTAAAATTCCGCTATCGCTACATTTTACCCGATCTTCCCCATATAAGCGGGAGAGCCGATGTGAGCAACATTCAACCCAAACTCGATCGTAAATGTTAAAATCTACAACTATAGCTAGGGGTGTCCGAAACCAGTCGGGCTGAGAACATACCCTTGCACCTGAGACTGGGTAATGCCAGCGGAGGGAAGCTGTTTATGATAGGAAATTGACTATGCGTGCTGAATGGATTGCGAAACGTAGTGGACAAGCCAATGTCTCCCAGATGCACTATGCGCGGAAAGATGTAATCACCGAAGAAATGGACTATGTTGCCAAGCGCGAAAACCTCCCGGCGGAGCTAATCCGCTCGGAAGTTGCGCGCGGGCGGATGATTATCCCCGCAAATACCAATCACCCAAATTTGGAGCCGATGGCGATCGGGATTCAATCTCGCTGTAAAGTGAATGCGAACATCGGAGCCTCTCCAAGTTTTTCTAATATGCAGGAAGAGGTAGATAAACTCGCCCTTGCAGTGAAATATGGTGCGGATACCGTGATGGATCTCTCCACTGGTGGCGGTAATCTTGATGAGATTCGGATCGAAATCATCAAAAATTCTCCCGTACCCATCGGTACTGTACCGATTTATCAAGCTTTAGAAAGCGTCCACGGTAGTGTCGAAAATCTCACCGCCAATGATTTTCTGCACATTATCGAAAAACATGCCCAGCAGGGTGTTGACTATCAAACTATCCACGCGGGTATTTTGATCGAACACTTACCTCTAGTCCGCAATCGATTGACAGGTATCGTCTCTCGCGGTGGTGGGATTTTAGCGCGGTGGATGCTGCATCACCACAAGCAAAATCCCCTTTATACCCACTACGATGACATCATCGAAATCTTCAAAAAATGCGATGTGTCCTTTAGCTTGGGTGATTCCCTGCGTCCTGGCTGTACCCACGATGCTTCTGATGAAGCTCAACTAGCCGAACTCAAAACTCTAGGCAACCTCACCCGTCGCGCTTGGGAACATGACATCCAAGTGATGGTAGAAGGGCCTGGACACGTCCCAATGGATCAAATCGAGTTCAACGTCAAAAAGCAGATGGAAGAGTGCTCAGAAGCTCCTTTCTACGTTTTAGGGCCACTCGTCACCGATATTGCTCCTGGTTACGACCATATCACCTCCGCAATCGGTGCGGCAATGGCTGGCTGGTATGGTACCGCCATGCTCTGCTACGTGACACCCAAAGAGCACCTGGGTTTACCAAATGCTGAAGATGTCCGCAATGGTCTGATCGCCTACAAAATTGCCGCTCACGCTGCTGATATCGCCCGTCACCGTCCAGGGGCACGCGATCGCGATGATGAGCTATCCAAAGCGCGTTATAACTTCGATTGGAATCGTCAATTTGAACTCTCCCTCGATCCCGAACGCGCGAAGGAATATCACGACGAAACTCTCCCCGCAGATATCTATAAAACTGCCGAGTTCTGTTCGATGTGCGGCCCTAAATTCTGCCCGATGCAAACTAAGGTAGATGCCGATGCTCTGACTGAGTTAGAGAAGTTTTTAGCCAAGGAAAAAGAACCTTCGAGTATTGGTTAGACAGTTGACAGTTGACAGTTGACAGTTGACAGTTAAAAGTAAAGCAATATCCCCGACTTCTCCTAGAAGTCGGGGATATTTTTAGACATAATAAACCTATAGTGCCCTAACCAAATACTCAGATTTGAGACGATCTAATTCCATGAATAATGTTCGGGAATCAGATCGTTAGGAGCGAATAAATGTGGACTCATTGGTGCTGATGCCGTATCGTACCAGGATTCGAGTAGCTCTTGGGTTTCTTGCATTTCACCGATCGACAGATCGCGAGGGATGATGATACCGATACTGCGATCGGGAATAGCTACATAATAACCGTCAGGGAAATACTTATCTAAATAAGGTGAGAGCAAAATTCTCGATGAGCCAAATCCATCGCTGTGCATCATAATCGCCCAAACCACACTCCCATCTTTGCGGAGCTTTTGATGTGTCCACAGCTCTTGAGAGGCGACTTTGAGATTGATTACCGCTCGTTGTTGCCAATCGATCCCTTCTGCTTCCCAGACAGCTACCATTTCTGCTGTAACATCCTGATAGGCAACTCGTCCTTTGGGGTGACGATCGACAATTACCCAACTCAATGCGTAGTCACGCAAGGGTAATTCTTCATGAGGCGATTCCCAGAGATTGGAGTTGAGACAAGTAGAATGAATGATCAATGGCATTAACCGATCGATCGCATCAATGATAGTTGCTGACATGGTGTAGATTTGGGGGATGGGTTACTACTCTTCATTTAGATTACCCACCAGATCCAGTTCAATTCACATTTATTGAGATTGTTTGAGAATCGATCGATATCTAGACACTGCCGACAATCGCGATCACGTATTTGGTGCAAAAATTTATCTCAAGGCTGTCAAACCTCATTTTGCTAAGTAGACTGTTCCCAGTTAAGATCCCGATGGTGTGATTTAGGCTATAGACTAAATTCATAATCAAAAATATATACATACTAATGTTAGATCGAAGTTCGGTGTTAGAAGTGCTCAAACCCGTTCAAGACCCAGAGTTGCAAAAGAGTCTGGTCGAACTGAATATGATTCGGAATATTCAGGTGGATGGTGGGATAGTGAAATTTACGGTGGTATTGACTACACCAGCTTGTCCGCTGCGTGAATTTATTGTCGATGAGTGCAAACAGGCTGTCAAAACGCTTCCAGGCGTAACTGATGTAGAAGTGGAAGTAACTGCCGAAATCCCACAACAAAAGGGCTTGCCAGACCGTGTAGGTATCGATCGCATCAAAAATATCATCGCCATCTCCAGCGGTAAAGGTGGCGTGGGTAAAAGTACGGTAGCGGCAAATGTGGCTGTCGCGCTGGCTCAGTTGGGGGCGAAAGTCGGGTTATTAGATGCTGATATATATGGCCCAAATGCACCATTAATGTTTGGATTGAGCGATATTCGGTTGGTACCCACAGCAGATGGTAGCCTTGAACCTGCCTTTAATCATGGGGTCAAAGTCGTATCGATGGCATTTTTGATCGATCGCGACCAGCCCGTAATCTGGCGGGGGCCGATGTTAAATGGGATCATTCGCCAATTTCTGTATCAAGTTAATTGGGGCGAGTTGGATTACCTGATCGTCGATTTACCACCTGGAACTGGCGACGCGCAACTTACCCTCGCCCAAGCCGTACCGATGGCTGGAGCTGTAATTGTGACTACACCCCAAACCGTCGCCCTCGCCGATGCGCGGAAAGGACTGCGGATGTTTGAGAAATTTACAACAGTACTGGGCGTAGTTGAAAATATGAGTTATTTTATCCCCCCAGACTTACCCGATCGGCAGTATGATATCTTCGGCTCTGATGGTGGCGAAAAATTTGCCGCCGAGGTCGGAGTTCCCTTACTCGGTCGCATCCCGCTCGAAATTCCCGTTCGCACCAGCGGCGATAACGGCATCCCGATCGTACTTGCCGAGCCAGAATCGACTTCAGCCAAAGCTCTAGTGAGTATTGCCAAAGCGATCGCTGGCAAAGTCTCAATGGTTGCTTTAGGATAGGTTTTAGGCTTTAGGCTTTAGGCTTTAGGATAGGTTTTAGGCTTTGGGCTTTAGGCGTTAGGGAAATTACAGATCGATTTCCCATCCCCAAGTCCCCCAGTCTCCCCATCCCCCCGTCCCCTAGTCCCCCAGTCCCCCCGTCCCCCCATCTCCTTCAATGTACAAATCCTCAAATCGATCGCCTTGGCAAGATTTATTCCTCCATTGGCAGCAGATGGACTGGCTGTTACTCTTTCTAGCTGTGGGGTTAACCTTTTTTGGTGGCTTGATGATCCGCAGTACGGAGTTAAATCAACCAGTCAATCATTGGTTGCAACATTGGGTCTTTGGTGGGATCGGAGTGGCGGTCGCTTTTGGGATTGCGCGGATCTCCTACAATCATCTGATCCGCTGGCACTGGGCGACTTATGGCTTGACTAGTGGCTTATTGGTTGCGGTAGATTTCTTGGGCAATAGTGCCAAAGGCGCGCAGCGATGGATTAGTATTGGCGGTTTCAATGTTCAGCCTTCGGAATTTGCCAAAGTGGGATTGATTATTACGTTGGCAGCAATTTTGCATCGGCGTCCAGCGAATACACTACCGACATTTTTGGGTGCTTTAGCAATTACGCTACCACCGTGGTTACTGGTCTTCATTCAACCAGATCTTGGTACATCATTGGTTTTTGGAGCGATCGCGATCGGGATGTTGTACTGGGCAAATGCCAAACCTGGTTGGCTAGTACTATTGGTATCGCCGCTGTTCGCGGCAATTTTGTATAGCCTGAGTATGCCTGCTTGGATCGTTTGGGCGATCCTAATGTGTGTCATTGGCTGGTTGACGCTGCCGTTCCGGTGGATCGCCGCGATGGTCGCGCTCGGCGTAAATATTGCTGCGGGAATGCTCGGTCAGGTATTCTGGCATGTACTCAAGGATTACCAAAAAGCGCGGCTGATCGTTTTTCTCGATCCCGATAAATACCCGTTGGGTGCTGGCTATCACTTGATCCAGTCACGAATTGCGATCGGTGCGGGCGAACTGTGGGGACAGGGACTCAATCAAGGTACGCAGACACAACTTAATTTTATCCCCGAACAGCACACCGACTTTATCTTTTCTTCGATCGGTGAGGAGCTAGGATTTGTCGGCTCGATGTGTTTGGTGGCGACCTTTTTGATTTTGTGCTGGCGATTATTGCGCGTGGCGCAACAAGCTCCCAATAATTTTGGATCGCTCTTGGCGATTGGAGTCTTCCTGATGATTAGTTTTCAGGTGGTGGTCAATATCAGTATGACGATTGGGATTGCGCCAGTTACTGGGATTCCGTTACCCTGGATTAGCTATGGCGGCTCGGCACTGATTACCAACTTCATCGCGATCGGTTTGGTAGAATCTGTAGCTAATTATCGTCGTCGATTTAGTCTCTAAAATTCAATGTTATTCAAATCTCCACGTTGCAATTATCAAAATCTTGCTGGTTGTGCTGGAGTGTCGATCGGTACGGCACTAGCTTGGCTGGTAAACAGTTGACAGTTGAGAGCGAATCAAGAGAGCGAAGTGACGGTTAAAATTGCTGGAGAATCTTCACGATCGACGATCGCTCTCCCGCAACATGTTAAGATGTTTTGCCTGCGGCAATACACAGCGAGTAAATATGCACTCGCTCGTAACGCTAGAGTAGGAAATATTATAGAGAAGTACCAGGTTAAGGAGAGATCGATCGTGGCAAAGATGTATTATGATGCCGATGCGAATTTAGACTTATTAAACGGCAAGACTGTCGCAATTATCGGTTACGGCTCCCAAGGTCACGCTCACGCTCTCAACCTCAAAGATAGCGGCGTAAATGTAATTATTGGTTTATATGAAGGTAGTAAATCCACCGCTAAAGCAGAAGCCGCAGGCTTGACAGTCAAAACAGTCGCCGATGCAGCCAAAATCGCCGACTTGATTATGATTTTGCTACCCGATGAAGTCCAACGGGGTATCTATGAAAACGAAATCAAACCCAATCTGAGTGCGGGTAATACCCTCGCTTTCGCGCATGGATTCAACATTCACTTTGGGCAAGTCGTACCACCTGCCGATGTCGATGTCATCATGGTCGCACCTAAAGGCCCCGGACATCAAGTCCGCCGCGAGTACGAAAAAGGACAAGGCGTACCAGCTTTATTTGCTGTCTATCAAGATGCTTCTGGACAAGCACGCGATCGAGCGATGGCGTATGCTAAGGGCATTGGTGGTACCCGCGCAGGTATCCTCGAAACTACTTTCCGCGAAGAAACAGAAACCGATTTATTTGGCGAACAAGCAGTCCTCTGTGGCGGTTTGAGTGCCCTAATTAAAGCCGGATTTGAAACCCTCGTCGAAGCAGGTTATCAGCCCGAACTCGCCTATTTTGAGTGTCTCCACGAAGTCAAACTGATCGTCGATCTCGTCGTCGAAGGTGGCTTGGCAACGATGCGCGATAGTATCTCAAATACTGCTGAATATGGCGACTACACTCGCGGTCCTCGCATCGTCACCGCAGAGACTAAAGCCGAGATGAAAAAAGTCCTCACGGAAATTCAAACCGGACAATTTGCCCGTGAATTCATTCTCGAAAAACAATCTGGGAACCCTGGTTTTACTGCGATTCGCCGTCGCGAAGCGGAGCACCAAATCGAATCAGTCGGGAAAGATTTACGAGCGATGTTTAGTTGGTTGAAGAAAAACTAATCGGGCTGAGTTAGTTTGGATAGGCTATCGTGCCGTTGCTGGTGTTGAGGCACGAAGCCTAACCGACTCTCGATCTCAATAGTTGGACTAGAGATCGCCACATTGTCTAGACTCACAAAGCTAGATGGAGAGTGGGCACTATCCACCACAAAGGTTTCAGGATATTTTAATGTTATAAATATTTATACATCTCTACTTGGTTTAGTTTGACAGAACAGTAAAATAGATTGTAATAAGTATAAGTACTTTAACTGTCAACTAATTTAACTAAATTACGATGCCAAGAACCCAGAAGAACGACAACTTCATCGATAAAAGCTTCACTGTCATGGCGGACATTCTCCTCAAGATTATGCCTACCAACAAGCGTGCTAAAGAGGCTTTTGTTTACTATCGCGATGGGATGTCCGCCCAGGCTGATGGCGAATACGCTGAAGCACTAGATAACTATGAAGAAGCCTTACGGCTGGAAGAAAACGACTACGATCGTAGTTATATCTTGTACAATATGGGCTTAATCCATGCCAGCAATGGCGAACACGATCGAGCATTGAGCTTTTATGCCCAATCCGTCGAGCTAAATTCCCGCCTCTGCCAAGCCTTAAATAACATCGCTGTCATCTATCACTATCAAGGTGAAAAAGCCGCCGATGAAGGCGATATGACAGCCAGTGAAGCTCTGCTAGGTAAAGCCGCCGAGTACTGGATTCAAGCGATCAAAATCGCCCCCAACAACTACATCGAAGCCCAAAACTGGCTCAAAACCACCGGACGCTCTCAACTTGATATCTACTTCTAGGTTTTAGGTTTTAGGCTTTAGGTTTTAGGCTTTTTTCTAGGCTTTAGTGAGTAGTGAATGGTGAACACAGTTTAGCTAGTCCCCAAGTCCCCAAGTCCCCCATCCTCCATGCTCAACCGCGAACAAGTACACAAAGTAGCTCTTCTGGCTCGATTGGAATTGACTCCAGCAGAAGAAGAACAATATGCCGTCCAGATGAGTAGTATTTTCGACTACTTTGAACAACTGAGCGAACTTGATACTACAGGGATCGAACCGACAACTAGAGCGATCGATATGAGTAACATCACTCGCCATGACTCGCTGTCATCATATCAAAATTTAGCAGGTATCTATGCAGCAGCACCAGAGCGCGAAACAGATTTTTTCAAAGTACCAAAAATTATGACTTAGAAATCTTTTAAGTTATTTGCGTTACCATTGATTACTGTTGAGCCTTAATAGAGAAAAAATTGTGTCCCACTCGATCGTTACTGATGTTTGTGAAGGTATAGCCGACTGTGTAGCTGCTTGTCCCGTTGCCTGCATACATGATGGCCCAGGAAAAAATACGCTAGGTACCGATTGGTATTGGATTGATTTTTCTACATGTATTGACTGTGGAATTTGTATTCAAGTTTGCCCGATCGAGGGTGCTATTTTACCCGAAGAGCGACCGGATTTACAAAAGACGCCTAGTTAGTTGGATTTGGATGGTGGGCATTGTCTACCATCCAAATACTGCATTTAAAATCCTGGCAAAATGCAAATTTAATTACTGACTTTTGCTCTAAATATGAGCTTATCATCCTGTCGATATCCAACATATCTAACGGTGACTAGTTCTTCAGGTGTAGCTGTTCCTGTGATTAATTGATGCCAGCGCGGATCGTACTCGACTCTAGCTCCAACTGTACCAATTATGCTGACATCCCATTGCTCGATCAATCGATCGATCGATTGCACCAATGGCAATATCTTGCTGGCTGGAAAGTCGGGATTTTGAGCAGCAGCATATTTAGCAGTGGGAAAGTAAGTGAGAAATGATTCTAATGTCTGTAAACTTTGATATTGAAATTCGGCTTGAAGAATTTTGCGTTGCTGCTGAAATTGTTGCTGGAGATGTTGATATTCGTGTTGCAGTGTTGTTAGTGCTTGATGGTTAGATCCAGACTTTGGTTGAGTTTTATCACTAGGCAATTGTTCGCCAAATGTGTGGATTAATTCATTGACAGATATTTCGAGCGTATCGCTAATTTTGACTAATGTTTGCCATCGCAGCGTGTTGAGATTGCCCGATCGTAATTTGCAGATCGCATCAGCCGAAGTTCCGGTCGATCGGTATAGTTGTCTAAAGCTATTAATGCCCACTTTTTGCATTAATTCTTTTAGTTGTAACGTCAAATCTAATTGTCGATCGCTACTCATAAGAAATAACTACTTAAAGGTGACTTAGATTGGTATAGCAATCCTATTTTACTCATGAGATTTACTACT
>ENA-OFCI01001358-OFCI01001358.1-metagenomes-genome-assembly--contig:-NODE-1358-length-10993-cov-3.346773_pt1 | contig 10993 bp, 9 predicted proteins | sample MGYA00153391_OFCI01 | MGnify analysis MGYA00153391 | reverse complement strand
CCCCGGCGGCGGCACCTGCACTCCCGACTCGCCCTGGATCGGCTCGATGAGGGCCGCCACAGTGTTGTCGTCGATGGCTGCCTCCAGCGCCGCTGCATCGCCGAAGGGGACGATCCGGAACCCGGGCGTGAATGGTCCGAACCCTTCACGCGCAACGGGATCCGTCGAGAAGCTCACGATCGTCGTGGTGCGTCCGTGGAAGTTGCCGTCGATCACGATGATGTTGGCCTGGTCCGGCCCGACACCCTTGACCTCGTACCCCCACTTGCGGGACACCTTGATCGCCGTCTCGACAGCCTCGGCCCCCGTGTTCATCGGCAGGACCACTTCCATCCCGGCCAGTGCCGCGAGGTCGCGGCAGAAGGGCCCGAGCTGGTCGTTGTAGAACGCCCGGCTGGTCAGCGTGACGCGCTCGAGCTGCTCCTTTGCGACGGCCACCAGCGTGGGGTGTCCATGGCCGAAGTTGAGCGCCGAGTATCCCGCCAGGGCGTCCAGGTATCGGCGCCCCTCGACGTCGGTCACCCAAGCACCCTTGGCGGAGGCGATAACCACCGGAAGCGGGTGATAGTTGTGCGCCGTTACCTGCTCGTCGAGCAGGATCTGCTGCTGCGAGAAGGCGAGTGTGTCGGTCATGAATTGCTCCACTTTCATCGTTGGTCGAACAGGTATTTCGGGTCCGCCATGGTCGCCGCCCCGCGTGATGATAGCCCCGTCGCGGGCTGGTCAACCAAGCGTGGCGACGAGGATGGCCTTGATGGTGTGCATCCGGTTCTCGGCCTGGTCGAACACGATGGATGCCTTGGACTCGAAGACCTCGTCGGTGACCTCGAGTGCGTCAAGTCCGGTCGACTGGAAGAGCTGCTCACCCAGAGTCGTGTGGCGATCGTGGAAGGCTGGAAGGCAGTGCATGAACCGCACGCCGGGGTTACCGGTGGCCTTCATCAGGTCAACGTTCACCTGGTAGGGGAGCAGCAGCTCGATGCGCTCCGCCCACTTCTCCTTGGGCTCTCCCATCGAGAGCCACACATCCGTGTTGATGAAGTCGACGCCGGAGACGCCTTCATCCACGTCTTCGGTGTGGGTGATCCGCGCGCCGGTTGTCTCCGCGATCGCAGAGGCGGCGGCAATGACCTCGGCGGGGTTCCAGAGGGCACGGGGCCCGACCATCCGCACATCCATGCCCATCATCGCGCCGGCGACGAGCTGGGAGTTGCCCACGTTGCTGCGGGCGTCGCCGCAGAATGCGAAGGCCATCTCGGCATCCGGTTTTGCGCACCACTCGCGCATGGTGAGCATGTCGCACAGCGTCTGGGTCGGGTGCCACTGATCGGTCAGCCCGTTCCACACCGGAACACCGGCGAACTCTGCGAGGGTCTCCACGAGCTCCTGGCCGCTGCCGCGGTACTGGATGCCGTCATACATCCGGCCGAGCACCCGCGCGGTGTCCTTCATGGACTCTTTGTGACCGATCTGGCTGCCACCCGGGTCCAGATAGGTGACGTGCGCCCCTTGGTCGAAGGCCGCCACCTCGAAGGCGCACCGCGTGCGGGTCGACGTCTTCTCGAAGATCAGCGCGATGTTCTTGCCGCTCAGGCGTTTTCGCTCATTTCCTGATGCCTTGTCCGCCTTCAGCGTGGCAGAGAGGGTGAGCAGCTCACGCCACTCGTCGGGGGTGAGGTCGAGCTCCTTGACGAAGTTTCGGCCACGCAGGTTGGACGTCATGCTAGACAGCCTCTCGCTCGATCGGGCAGGCCATACAGCGGGGACCACCACGGCCCCGCCCGAGCTCGCCCCCTGCCACCGTGACCACCTCGACACCGCTCTTGCGCAGATGGGTGTTGCTGGTGACGTTGCGCTCATAGGCGATGACAACCCCCGGGCTGACGGTGAGCACGTTGCATCCGTCATCCCACTGCTCGCGCTCTGCAGAATGGACGTCCTGGGTAGGGGTAAGCACCCGGATGTCGTCCAGCCCAAGGGCGTCCGCGATGACGGAGTGCATGTCCTCCGGCGGATGCTCGGTGACCCGTAGCTCCTTGTCGGTGTCCCCCGGCTCGACGGTGAACGAGGGCAACATGCTCAGGCCCTCGTACTTGGTGAAGGTCTGGGCGTCGACCATGGTCATGACCGTGTCCAGGTGCATGAACGCCCGGTGCTGGGGCAGGAGCAGGGCAACGATTCGGCTAGCCGAACCTGCCGAGAAGAGCCGCTGGGCCAGTCGCTCAACCCCCTGGGGTGTGGTTCTTTCACTGATTCCGACCAGGACTGCGCCACGTCCGATGACCAGGACGTCGCCACCCTCCATCGTGGCCGCGCCGCCGGACGTTCCCTCCGACCATCGGGGGAAGTCCGCGTCGGCAAACATCGGGTGCCACCGGTAGATCGCCTCGTAGTGCAGCGACTCGCGCAGCCGGGCCTCCTTGCTCATCGCGTTGATGGCCACCCCGTCATAGATCCAGCACGAGGTGTCGCGGGTGAACATCTGGTTGGGGAGGGGCTGGAGCAGGAAGCTGTCGTCACCCATCGCCCTGAAGACCAGGGATCGGGGCTCGTCGATCCACTCGAGCACCTCGCGCTTGGTCAGCCCCCCGATCAGCGTGTCGGTGAGCGCCTGCGAGTCGAGGGAGTCGACCGCCTCCCGGACCGGGTCGAGCGCGATCGGCCCGTAAACCCGTTCGTCGAACACGTGATCCAGGATGTAGTCACGGGCCTCGGGCATCTCAAGGGTCTCGCGCAACAGGTTTTCGAGGTAGATGACGTCGACGCCCAGCTCGCGCAGGGCGCCGACGAACCCATCGTGCTCCTGCTTGGCCCTCTCGACCCACAAGATCTCGTCGAAAAGAAGATCATGCTTGTTGGTCGGGGTCAGCCGCTTGAGCTCGATGTCGGGCCGGTGCAGGATCGCCCGCCGCAGTCGGCCGACCTCCGAGTCGACGTGGAAGGTTTTCATCCGCCCATCCTGTCGTAAACCGTGCGCACAACCACTGCCGGCATCCCCGATCAGGTCCTTGTCCCGCGACCGGGTTCCAGGGACCAAGGGCCCTGTCCATGCCGACTGGGGATGTCCGACGCTGGTAGTACTCGAACAGAGAATCGTCCAGGAGAACCCCTTGAGCAGCAATCCCACCCCACGCGGGGCCATCGTCGTCGGTGTCGACGGCTCACCAAGCAGCGACCGGGCCTTGGACTGGGCGGTCGACGAAGCAGCGCGAAGAGGGTTGCCCCTGCACATCATTCATGGTTTTCCACATCGGGATCCGATGACTCGTTTCGGGATCGGTTACACGATCGACGGCTTGAGCGACCAGGCGGAAGGCATCCGCACCAACGCCATTTCCCGCGCACGCCGAGCACAGCCTGAGCTGGCCATCACCTGGGCCGAGTCGGTAGACGGTCCGACTACTGCACTGGTGGACGCGTCCACGACTGCGGACAGCGTGGTTGTCGGGCCACGCGGCATGAGCCGGGCGCGTGGCGTGCTTATGGGATCGGTGTCGTTGCAGGTGTCTGCGCGCGCGCACTGTCCTGTCGTGGTGGTCCACAAGCAGCTCGTTGCTGCGGTGGGTGCTCCGGTCGTCGTCGGTATTGACGGGTCGGCGGCGTCGACGAACGCCATCGCCTACGCCTTCGAGCAGGCGAGGTCACGTGGTGCGGCTCTGACGGTGGTCCATACCTGGGGGATGGACCTTGTGGAAGGGGCGTCAGCGTCGGAACGCTGGACCGTCGACTGGCAGGCCTTTGCGCAGGAAGAGAAGGACTTGGTTGCCACGTCGATCGCCGGTTGGCAGGAGAGGTATCCCGACGTCGCTGTTCGTCAGCACGATGTGAGAGCGCTTCCTGTCCAAACCCTGGTACGGCAGAGCGAGGACGCCTGCCTGGTGGTCGTCGGGACCCGCGGACGGGGCGGGTTCGGCGGCCTCCTTCTCGGCTCGGTGAGCCAGGGCGTCATGCACGGGGCCGGCTGTCCCGTGGTCATCGTTCACGGTCCAAGCGGGATAGAGAGCGATGGAGACGATGAGGACACGACCTATCCCCGGCTGGTCTTGGTCCCCACGGGTCACGGAGCACGGTGAGTACGCGCCCGGCCAACAAAGAACGGGCGACGCCAACCGGCCCGAGTGATCAACCGAGCTGAGGGTTCAGGCCCGCAAGATGGCCACCAGCGCCGCGCTGACACGGCGGGCTCCCACGGGATCCAAGCTCCCGTCCTCGCGCAGGTAGGTGTCTCTGCGAAGCTCCACCATCACCGAGGCAACCCGGATGTCACGACCGAAATGGCGTAGAGGTACATAGCTGCCGGAAAAGGGCTCGTTCACGACAACCTGGCCGATGCTCGAACAGGCACCACAGACCAGTTCGACCAGAGCCGCGGGCGTGTGGTCGACGTCGACGCCCACACAGACCTGGGGACGTCTGGCGCCCTGGTGGCGCTCATAAGGAAGCGTCTGCAGCTGGTAGGAGTGAAGGTCGAGCACAACGGCACGACCCGTGGCCCTCACTCGTTCGTCGACCAGACCCGCCAGCGCCTCTGCGTAGGGCGTCAAGAAGGTGCTGACGAGGGCTTGCTCGGTCTGTTCTCCAGGGACCCGCAGTGGCATCCCGCCAGAGGTGCGCGTGTACACGGAACCCATACCGACCTCGGTCATCTCCTCATACCCGTACGGCAGCCGCTCGGGGTCCACGACAAGACGAGAGAGATGGTTGACGAACAGCCACGGCCGGGGGAAGACCGCCCCTGCGGCCAGGACGGCCAGCTCCTCGGTGCGCGCATCAGTCATGAGGCGCAGCTCCTCAGTGAGCGCATCGTCGCCCAGCAAGAGCTCTCTGCGAACATCGCCCGGGATCGTCGTGGAGGAGTGAGGCACGTGAACGATGTATGGCGAGGAGTCATCGCCCGGCACGACCTCGAAGTTCACCGGCCGGACCCCTCCCGGCGAGCCGAGCAAGTGTTGAGCGCTCAGGCTCGGCGCCGCGCCATGGCTGCTACTAAACCCCGACATCAAGAAACACCCCCGATTCCAAAGTGCTGATCGCCTTTGGATGTGAGCCCGAGGCTACCGCCTGACCAGTCTGGCCGAAAAGGGGGTCTCGGAGTCACGTGACCACTCAGAGCGCCCGGTCAGATCGGCAGGCGTGAATCGCCGGCTGAGCGTGCGCGTCGCTCTCCCGTCACGGGAGTCAACCACGCCCCCAACAGGGGAAAGACGGAGACGGTCGCGAACGCCCAGGCGAAGCCGAACGACCCCGCGAGCGCGCCGACGAGCGGTGCAGTGGCGAAGGCGGCGACGTTCTGCATGGTGTTCTGCACGCCCAGAGCCCGTCCGGACCATGCGCGTCCGGCGAGCTCGGCTGTGGCAGTGAAGCCGAGCCCGTTGTCCGACACCGAGACGATGGAGGCGACGGCCAGCGCAAGCACGACCAGCGACGCACCCGTTGACGCCGTAACGGCAAGGAACAGCATGGAGACGAACCCCGTCAGTGCGATGACCCGCATCGGTGCGAGCCGGCTGCCTGCGATATCAGACCAGTGCCCAGACGCCATCCGGCCTGCGGCTCCCCCGACCGCAACCACGGCCAGCAGCTGTCCGGCCGTCGTGGCGTCCCAGCCTCGCTGCGATACGAGGTACTCGGCGGAGAAGGCCAACGTCGCGAACTGGGGTACCACGAGCAGTGAGCTCGCCGCATGCAGACGCCACAGAACGGGCGTGCGGTATGGCGACCCCGACCTCGTGTTCTCGGCCACCTGGTGGTGGGGCGGGTCCGATGCGAACAGCACCACGGCGGCGGTCACGACCAGAGAGATGATCGCCGGGACGGCCAGAGCGAGCCAGAGCCCACCCCAGCCGGCAAGCGAGGGCAGCAGTGCCCCTGCGATCGCGATGCCCAGAGGTTGCCCGGTCTGGCGGATCCCCATCGCGAGGCCGCGCTGATGGGCCCCGAACCAGCCCATCACCAGCCGGCCGCTCGCCGAGTTCACCGAGGCCCCTGCCGCACCCACAAGGACGAAGAGCACGGCCCGGCCGGTCAGGCTGCCCACCGCTGCGGCGGCGAGCCCCAGCACGCCGGTCAGCCCGAGCCCGACCACGATGGCGAGGCGTTCGCCATAGCGGTCGGCGAAGGCACCCCATGCGATGAGCGTGACCACCATTCCCAGCGAGGGGGCCACGACCAGAGCCCCGCCCTGGGCCAGCGTGAGCCCCTCGGCCCGGCGCAGGTACGGAAGCAGGAACGGCAGACCGAACAGCAGCGTGGTCGCGGCCGCTTGAGCCGTCGTACCGAGCGCCAGCATCACCCAGCGACGTCGAGACGTCTGCGCGGCACCCGGGATGATCACCCGCCCGAGGTTAGACGTCGTGTCAACAGCCAAGGTCAGCGTCTCGGCCGTTGACACCAGCCGCCACGCGGTCGACGAGTGAATGCCCCTGGAGCCAGGTCTCGATGGCGCCGAGCACCGAGAACAATACGCTGAAGACCACCAGCTGCTTGCCCACATCCGGGTCACTCAAGGCCAGCAGCCAGGGCGAACGGTTCAACCCTCAGCATCGTGAGAGACAGGATCAGGAGCATGATGAGCATCGCGCCAGCAACGACCGGTGCCGCTGGGTGGCGGCGTCGCAACATCATGGCCGTCGCCAGTGCGGACGGGATGATCCAACCAAGGTCGAGCACCCAGGTCGGGTTTCGGCACTCGGAAGCCGCCGGCTCGGGGCAGTCCCTCCGTTGTGGCTGCGACGTGGTTGGTGATCGGAACCACTCGACCCGACCGAGCCACGCCGCCTCGAAGGGCACCTGTCATCGTCAGGGCGGTGGGGACGGTGACTCGTGCTAGCTGAAGAACGCGGACGGAGGTCGACGCGCCAGGTCGTCTCTCGGCGGACGGACCACGCCGCACAGCGTGCAAAAGACCACCCAGCCCCCGCCCCTGCGCTCACAGGCCAGGGTCAAGGGGGTGTTACACGCGTAGCAGGATGACGTCACCGTTCTCGTCCGCTGACTCAGCAGGTCACCCGATCCGGCTTGCCTTGAGTCAGGGCGCGACCGACCAGCAGGTTGGGACTGCATGATCATCCCCATATTCTCCACCATCTGTTCGATCTTGCCTCACCAAATGAGGTGTCTGCTTGCGGGCAGCGGGTGCTTCAACGCCTTGGCTGTGCGCCCTTGACGCCTGGGACCGCGGACTGCCTTCCCAGCCACTCACCCCAGGCTTGGGCGCGATCGAGCTCACCCTCCAGCAGCGGGCCACTGACGTCCTCGACATAGAAGCTCTCGGCCTGAGCTGCAGATGAGTAGCCAAGCCCGCGGACGATCTTCGCGGCTCCCTTGGCAGCCGAACCAGGCAGATGTCGAACCTTGCTCACCCGAGTGTCGAAGGTCGCGACAAGCTCGGAATGCCGGCCTTTGTGGAGGTGTTCGAGCCATTCGCGCAGGCCGTAGGTTGTCGACCCATGGCTGGCACCCCGAGCAACGGCCTCTTCGCGCGTGGAGGGATTGGTCATGGAGAGCGCGTGGGTCGGTCCGCCGAGGAGGATCAGGTCGAAGGACTCAGTAACCACATCACGCGCCTCGGTCACTTCCAGAAGCTCGACGTCACCATGCTCGGACAAGCCATCGGTGATCGCCTGTGCCACCCGTTGGGTGTTGCCGAACAAAGACTCGTACACGACGAGAGTCTTCATCACCCTCACCGTCCTTCGAAGTCATCGCATCCGAGCGCAGTCCTCTCTTGAACGATCCACCCCGTCGCCCGTCTGATACCAGGGACCAAGGTCACCACTTACCAGTCACCACGGGCCCGTCACTGCCCAGAGACACCATTCGGACGGGATGTTCCACCGGCGATCCAGTGGTTCCGGGGTGGGGATGGCCGGACGGTGCTGCTCAGCAGTCACATCCTCAGCGGGGTTGAGGCCCTGTGCGACCGGGTCAGCATCATCCGCGATGGAGCGGTCGTGGAGAGCGGCACGATGGCCGAGCTCCGCCACCTTGCCCGGACAACCGTGTCGGCCGATCTCACGACAGTGCCCATCGGCCTTGCTGATCTTGCCGGTGTCCACGACGTCCTGGTGCAGGGCCAGCGGATCACCGCGAGCGTCGAGCCGAAGGGCATGGCAGAGCTGATGGCTGCTCTGGGCGCGGGCGGCGTCACGGCGATGACCAGCCAGCCGCCGACGCTCGAGGAGCTCTTTCTCAGCCACTACCAGAAGGCTCAGCCATGAGGGGTGAGCTGACCGGAACCGCCGGTCTTGTGCGGTTGGCCCTGCGCCGGGACCGCCTGCTGATCCCGGCGTGGGTCGGCTTGTTCGCGGCCATGGCCGCGTTCTCGGCTTCGGCCACCGTCGGCCTATACCCCAACGAGGCCTCGCGAGTCGAGGCAGCGAACACCATCAACTCGGCGTCGGCGACGGTTGCCCTGTACGGGCCGATCTACGACCCGACGTCGCTGGGCGCTCTTTCCATCACCAAGCTGACAGCGGTGTACGCCGCACTGCTCTCCATCCTGATGGTCATGCTGGTGGTGCGACACACTCGCGCCGAGGAGGAGGCGGGCCGACGCCGGACCCGGCTGGCTCTCCCCCATCGGGTGGAACCAGCAGATCCGGGCCTTCGCCGGCGACCGCTGGTCGGTTCTGATACTCCACCTCGCCGCTAGCGCGCTGCTGGTGATGGCTGCGTTCGCTCTGCGACGGCGACGGGACCTCGGCTCCGGACTGCTGCAGGATCGCCCAGGCCCGGGTGTTGGCCGGCTGGGATCACTCATGGGTCTGGCGTGGCGGCTGCAGCGCCCGCTGCTGCTCGCGTGGACAGTGGGCTCAGGTCCTCGCCGGGGTTGCCTGGTTGATGCTGGTCGCTGGAGCGGCGACGGGAGTAGGTCATGCCCTTGCGCTCGGCGACTCCAGCCAGGTCATCCCCATCACGGTTGCCGCCGCGATCTTGCGAGCTAGGCAGACGCGGCGCAACGTGCCCCTCGTCTCAGGGACGACTACTCGTCTGCGGCGTGACGAGTGGGACCGGGCAACACCGTTGATCGTGCCCCGCCGGTCACCTCGAACCTGCGACCGGTAATGCTGTCGGGCTCGATCCTGATGAAGTGCGGTTTAGGTGAAGCGTGCCATGGGAAAAGCGCCAGCTCGAACACATCCAGCACGTCGTACAGCCTGTTCACCTCGCGAGCGGTTCCCTTCACTACGACACTCCAGGCGCTGACCGTCTCCAGGTCGTACCCGTCCACCTCGAAAGCAACCCAGCGTCCCACGGCACCGGCGAGCTTGGTCCCGGCGGCCGTACGGAAGACCAGGCTGCCCCGATCCACCAGGTGGTTCACCGGGAAGATCTCCGGTCGTTCGTCGACAACCACGGCCAAACGCCCCACTACGGCGTGACGGAGCAAGGCCCACGAATCCGCGGCTGACAGCTCGACACCCACGTTCATCTGGTCATTGCTCATAGGTCAAGTGTCGCCGGGGGTCTCGCACCGGGGAGGGCCAAAGGTCCTGCCCCGCGCTCTTGCGGACGCGGCGAGCTGGCGCAGTCGCGGGAAGGCGGTCTTGGCAGGTCGACTGCAGCCGAGCCTGCTGTCGGGCTGAAGTCACATGGGCTTGCGCGGTCGGCGGCCCATGTAGCGCCGGGTGCGTCCTTCAACGCACCGTGATCGACGGCATCTGCAGTACAGCAGTGACCGGCAGTCCCAGGGCAACGGCCAGGTCGGAGGGCCCCGGCAGCATCGAACCCAGCGATGCCCGGGGGTCCTCCGTGCTCTTCGCTCGTCCCAGCCGGGCCAGCATCGGGACATGACCTGGGTGGCGCACGGGGGCATCGGCCGACAGGCCTGCTCGCGAGCGAGCGATGCGGACAGCGTCGCGCAACCCCCCGAGCTCGTCGACCAGCCCGACATCGAGCGCATCGCTGCCCGTCCACACCCGGCCACGCGCGATGCCCTCGATCTCAGCAACCGTGCGGTCGCGGCCGCGCGCCACCTTGGCCACAAAGTCCTCATAGATGGCATCGATGGTTGCCACGAGCCGCTCGCGCTCTTCGTCGCTGAACCCGCGCCGCGTAGAGAACATGAGCGAGCGCTCGCCATGTGACACCTTCCCGGTGGTAAGCCCGAGGCGATCCAGCAGCTCGCTCACGACCATCTTGCCGCCGAATACGCCGATGGACCCGGTGAGCGTCGCGGGAAGCGCGACGATGACATCGGCCGGGCAGGAGATGTAGTAGCCGCCGGAGGCTGCCGCCCTGCCCATCGACACGACCACCGGCTTGCCGGCGTCACGCACACGGCACACCTCCCGCCAGATCGTGTCCGAGGCCACGGCCGAACCCCCCGGGGAGTCGACGTGCAGCACGAGCGCGCGGACGTGCTCGTCGTTGGTCGCTGCCCGCAGAGCTGACCCCACGGAGTCGCTACCGACCTGACGTCCCATGGGGCCGCGGCGCGTGCGCCCGGACACGATCGTGCCGCGCACCTCGACCAGCGCAACATGGCCTTTGCGGCGCGCCTGCAGATGGGGGCGGCGTTGCGGGCGCCACCGATCGGCGAACAGCAGCTCGGCATCGGCGCCGACCCGCGAGCGGATCGCGGCGTAGGCCTCGTCGCGGTAGCCGAGGAGGTCGACCAGCCCGACGTCGCGCGCCTGTTGCGCGGTCCGGGGGCCGGTATCCACCAGCTCACGCACGTGTACTGGGTCCATGCCTCTCGCGGTCGCGATCGTGGCGACCGCCTCGGTGAAGATCGACTCGGCGAGGCGGTCCAGGGCCATGCGGTGGGCCGGCGTGAAGTCGCTGCGCATGACGCGGTCGGCGGCATTCTTGTACTCGTAACGCTGCTCGAGCTGCGGTTCGATGCCTAGGTGGTCGAGCGCCTCCCGGACGAAGGTCGTCTCGACGCCGACGCCGAGCAGGCCGAGTCCCCCGCCGGGCTGCAGCCAGATCTGGTCGAACCCGGTGGCCAGCACGTATGCCGACATGTCGCCGGAGCCCTCGCCGAAGC
>ENA-OFCI01001356-OFCI01001356.1-metagenomes-genome-assembly--contig:-NODE-1356-length-11017-cov-3.008575_pt1 | contig 11017 bp, 9 predicted proteins | sample MGYA00153391_OFCI01 | MGnify analysis MGYA00153391 | reverse complement strand
GCCAGATGTACGCCGACCGCTACGGCGCGGACTTCCCCAACCAGGGCCTCGGCGAGGGTGCGAGAGTCCTTCACGACCGGTACACGAACGCCAACTACTCCCACCTCATGGTGACCGCGGACGAACAGGTGCTCTACGAAAAGCTCGCCACCCAGCTCCCTGCCGGTGAAACCGTGCTGGGCAGTCCGTTCAGCGGGGCCCAGTTCTCGGCGATCTGGTCAGGCCATGGTGTGGTGATCCCGCACATCAGCTCGAACCCGACCCCGGATGTGCTCCTGGTCTCCGAGGAGTTCAAGTCCTTCACGACCAAGCCGACCGTATGCGCTGCGCTCAAGCGCCTCAAGGTGGGAGCGGTCGTCGACGACCAGGATCTGTTCTGGGTAACTGATAAGCGGCAGTCGAACTATTCGGGGCTGCTCAACCTGTTCGACACGCCGGGACTGACGCCGATCGGCTACGGGTCCAGCGTCGTGATCTATCGGGTCGGGAGCTGCCGCAGCTGAGGGCTCAGATCAGGTCCCAGGTCAGCGGTGTGCCCCGCGGGACGTCCACGCTGAAGGTTCGGCCCAGGGCGATCTCGATCAGGTCGGTGGCAAGACCACCTGATGGCCGGATCGATCTCACGTTGGCGCGCGTCAGGGTGTCACCGGCCCTGACATCAGCCACGACGTACAGCGACCGGCGCAGCGCCAGCACGGCCTGCTCGGACGTGGTCGGGCCCACCTTGGGCGGGTTGAGGCAGGACAACCGGGCCGCGTCGGCCTCATGGGTGAGCAGGGTGAGCTCCTCGGGGTTCAGGGAGAACTCGGAGTCGACCCCGCCATCAGCGCGGTCCAGGGTCACGTGCTTCTCGATGCAGACGGCGCCCAGGGCCACGGCCGCGATGGAGACGCCGATGCCGCGAGTGTGGTCAGACAGGCCGACGGGGACGCCGAAGGCTGCTTCGAGCAACGAGATGTTGCGCAGGCGCACGTCCTGGGGCAGTGCCGGGTAGGAGGACGTGCACGCGAGAAGGATCAGCTCCGAGCAGCCGCCGTCGCGGGCGGCGCCGACGGCTGCCTCGATCTCACCCAGGGTCGCCATGCCGGTGGACATGATGATCGGTTTGCCCGTCCCGGCAATCTCCCGGATCAACGGCAGGTCCACGATCTCGGCTGAGGCGGTCTTGTAGACCTCGACGCCCAGATCCTCCAGGAACGCGACGGCGCTCGGGTCGAAGGGGCTCGAGAAGGGCACCAGCCCCTTCTCACGGGCCCGGTCGAAGATCGGTTTGTGCCACTCCCAGGGCGTGTGCGCCTCCTGGTACAGCTGGTAAAGGTTGCGGCCGCCCCAGAGCCCATGCTCGTCGGCGACCCGGAACGCCGGGGTGTCCACGTCGATGGTGATCGTGTCCGGCGTATACGTCTGGATCTTCAGGGCCTGGGCCCCGCTCTGCGCCACCGCGTCGACGATCTGAAGGGCCCGCCCGAGATCACCGTTATGGTTGCCCGACATCTCGGCGATGACGAATGGGCGCTCGCCGCGGCTGATGGTGTGCGATCCGATCCGCACGGATGGGGTGGAAGTCACGCCGACAGCCTACGTTGGGCTACCGGCCCCCACCCAACAGCGCAAGGAGGTAAGAAATGAGCCCTGAGGCAGGTCCGCCCGATAACACATCGCCACCGCCGGGCTGGTTGCTGCGCGTCGTTCGGGACCAGCGCGTCGCGTTCCTTGCTGTCGGGGGTTTCAACACGGCCTTCGGCTACCTCTTGTTCGCGATGCTGCTTCTGCTCCTGGGCCACCGGCTCTACCTGGTGGCGTTGGTCTGCGCTTACGTCGTCAGCGTGCTCTCGGCGTTCGTGCTCTACCGGTTCCTGGTCTTCCGGGTCCGTGGCCACGTGCTGAGGGACCTGTGGCGGTTCGTCACGGTCTATCTCTTCGCGTTGGCAGTCAACTTCGTGACGCTCCCCCTTCTCGTCGAGCTCGTTCATGTGCCGGTGCTCGTGGCCCAGGCCATGATCGTGCTCGTCACGTCGGTGATGAGCTGGATGGGGCACAAGCACTACTCGTTCCGCCGTCCGAAATCCTCCGAGGATCTCCGAGAGTGAGGATGGGCCTCGTTCATCGGCTGGTCTAGGCTCAGGGCCGTGTCCGACTCGATAACTGCACAAGGGAAAACGAGGCACCGCATCTCGATCGTGATCCCCGTCTACCAGGGCGAGCACACGCTCGCGGCCCTGGTCAAGGAGATCGCGCTGCTTGCCGTGCCGACCCTGACCGCCGACGGCCACGAGTTCCAGGTCATCGAGCTGCTCCTGGTGAACGACCGTGGCCCCGACCGCTCCGATCAGGTCATCCGCGAGCTCGCCGCGGCGCACGACTTCATCCGTCCGGTCTGGCTCAGCCGCAACTTCGGCCAGCATCCGGCGACACTGGCCGGCATGGCGTCCTCCAGCGGGGACTGGATCGTCACCATGGATGAGGACGGCCAGCACGATCCGGCCGACATCGGAAGCTTCCTGGACGTCGCACTTTCACAGGGCTCGCAGCTGGTCTATGCCGATCCGGTTAACCGGCCGCCACACAACATGCTTCGCAACGGCAGCTCCCGACTGGCCAAATGGGTCTTCTCGACCTTCCTGACCGGGAACAACCACGGCGTCTTCCAGAGCTACCGGATGGTCCTTGGCGAGATCGGGAGAAGCGTTGCCGCGTATGCCGGTTCGGGGGTCTACCTCGACGTCGCCATGGGGTGGGTGGCCGGCCCCACTGCCTCATGTCCGGTACGACTACGCAACGAAGGCGACCGGCGCTCGGGCTACTCCACCAGGCGGCTGCTGTCGCACTTCTGGCGTCTCGCCCTCTCCAGCGGCACCCGCGGTCTGCGCCTGGTCAGCGGACTGGGCGCACTGTTCGCAGCGGGGGGCATCGCCTACGCGATCTATCTGCTGGTGGTCCGGCTCACCTCCGCCGAGACCCCTCAGGGCTGGACCTCCACGATGGTGCTGGTCCTGGTCAGTACCGGAGCGATCCTGTTCTCCCTCGGTGTCATTGCGGAGTACGTCGGTGTCGCGGTCAACATGGCCATGGGCAAGCCGCTCTATCTCATCGTCGGTGACGCGAAGGACGGTCCGCTTGGCCGGGCTGGGCCCAAGGGACCCGACGCCTCATGACCTCGGCCCCTTCGCTGACCTGGGTCATCGGGCGTGGGGGACTGCTCGGTCAGAGCGTTGAGAGCGCCATGGGTGCCTCAGTCGACCACTTGGGCGCAGGCTCAGACCTGTGGCGTCCCGCACAACCGATCCCGTGGACAGAGTCCACCGCCGGCGCCCGCGAGCTGGGCTCCCGGGCGGAGCAGTTCCTGCGCGCGGCCGGCGACCGGCCATGGTCGGTGGCATGGTGCGCCGGCGCAGGCGTGACGGGCACGTCGGCACAAGCGCTGGATCTGGAGCTCGTCGCCCTTCGCGAGACGCTCACCGCACTCGCGGCCGCACCACGGCCGGACAAGGGAGCGTTCTTCTTCGCCTCCTCGGCCGGTGGCGTGTATGCCGGTGTGGGCACGCCGCCCTATGACGAGTCGTCCGCTGTGAGGCCACTGGCGCCTTACGGCCGGGCCAAGCTCGACGCCGAGGCTCTGGTGACGGACTGGAGCCACCGAACGGCTACGCCCTCGCTGATCGGTCGCATCTCCAACCTCTACGGCCCCGGCCAGAACCTGGCCAAGGCCCAGGGCCTGATCTCGCAGATCTGCCGGAGCCACCTCACCGGCCAGCCTCTGTCGATCTACGTCTCGCTGGATACGTTGCGCGACTACCTGTTTGCGCCGGACTGCGCGGGCCTGATCGTGGCGGGGTTGGCGCGTTTACGCCAGGAGCAGTCAGCCAGGGGCCCGAGCGTGGTGATCAAGATCCTTGCGTCCCAACGGGCCATCACCATCGGTGCGGTCCTGGGGGAGATGCGCCGGATCTTCAAGAGCTCGCCCCACATTGTGCTCGGGGCATCGAGCGTGGCGGCGGTGCAGGCCAGGGACCTCAGTCTGCGCTCGCGCGTCTGGCCCGAGCTCGACCGCCGCACGCTCACCCCCTTCCCGGTGGGGGTTGCGGCCACGGCAGCCGACCTGCTGCGTCGACTGCAGGTCGGGGCACTCCGGCCGGACCAGCCGAGTAAACGCTGACAGGCCAACACGTTAGTGTGACGCGGGTGACCGAGATCTTGGAAAGCCTTGTCAACGATGGTTGGACACCTCCTTCGGAGGATGACTCCGGCGTGCGTCACTGCACCCGCCCGGATGGATCCGACGTCTCATACGACAGATCGGACGTCTCATACCCTGAGGGTGGACTGGACGTCCTGGGGCTTGATGGCGGCCACGGATACTGGTTCGACCATCGGTTCGAGGCAGTTCTTGACCTGCTGAGGCAACAGGGGGTCACCTCCCTTTGGGACATCGGTGCCGGTGCTGGATCCATGGTCGGTCGCCTGTCGCAAGGGGGGGTCGATGTGGTGGCGGTCGAGCCGCTGAGGGCCGGAGCCGAGGCCTCGGCGCGGCTTGGCGTCACGTCGTTCTGCGGAACTCTTCAGGATCTGCGCCTCCCCGAAGCCTGTCTTCCCGCGGTCGGCATGTTCGACGTTCTGGAGCATCTCGAGCATCCGGAGGAGCTCCTGAAGGAGGCCCACCGAGTTCTGGAGCCCGAAGGCATACTCGTCGTCACGGTGCCCGCCCTGAAATGGCTCTGGGGGGATGAGGACGACGTAACAGGCCACTTCCGTCGCTACCGGAAAGCCAGCCTGGATTCGGCGGTCCGCGCCGAGGGGTTCCGTCCGCTGTCAAGCCAGTACCTCTTCGCCTCGCTTGTTCCCGCTGCGGCGTTGCTTCGTGCGCTCCCGCATTGTCTCGGCCGCCGCAAGCCGGAGGTCGAGGTTCTTGCCAACATGAAGCGACAGCTGAACATGCCCGCATCCGTGGACCAGGGAATGCGTTGGCTCATGCATGCCGAAAGGGCGGTGTCAAAGAGGGTTCCGCTCCCGGCAGGCCTGAGCATCGCGGCGGCCTTCAGACGCGTGGGCTAGCGCGTTTCCCTCTGGTCTCGCCTCAGAGCAGGTCGACGGTGAAGGCGGGTCCCGTGGCGGCGCGGATGTCATCCTCGGTGACGCCGTCGGCCAGCTCGCGCAGGACCAGTCCGTGGTCGGTGACATCCATCACGCATAGGTCGGTGATGATCCGCTGAACGACGCGTTTGCCGGTCAGCGGCAGCGAGCACTCCTGGACAATCTTGTGACTGCCGTCCCGGGCGACGTGCTCCATCAGGACGATGACCTTCTTGGCGCCATGGACCAGGTCCATCGCCCCGCCCATGCCCTTGACCATCTTGCCGGGGATCATCCAGTTGGCGATGTCGCCGTCGGCAGAGACCTGCATGGCGCCCAGGATGGCGGCGTCGACCTTGCCGCCGCGGATCATCCCGAAGCTGGTCGCAGAGTCGAAGAACGAAGCGCCCTTACGCAGCGTGACAGTCTCCTTGCCTGCGTTGATCAGGTCCGGGTCCTCCTGGCCGTCAACGGGATAGGCCCCCACACCCAGGATGCCGTTCTCGGACTGCAGGACCAGCTCGACGTCATCGGGGACGTAGTTGGGCACCATCGTCGGCAAACCGATGCCGAGGTTGACGTAGTCGCCGTCGGAGAGCTCAGCGGCGGCGCGCGCGGCCATCTGCTCACGGGTCAGAGCCATCAGCGGGGACCTCCGTTCGGGTCAGTCGTCTGGGGTCTGGGCTGGACGGTGCGGCGTTCGATCCGCTTGTCGGCGGCCTGCTCAGGGGTCAGCGGCAGGACCCGCTGGACGTAGATGCCGGGCAGGTGCACGGCGTCGGCGTCGATCTCGCCGGGCTCGACCAGGTGCTCGACCTCGGCGATCGTGATCCGCCCGGCCATCGCCGCCAACGGGTTGAAGTTGCGGGCCGACTGACGGAACACCAGGTTGCCGTGCCGGTCACCCTTCCATGCCCGGACCAGACCGAAGTCGGTGACGATCGCCTTCTCCAGCACGAAAGTCAGCGTCTGCCCATGCCATTCCATCTCGCGGGTCTCCTTGGGGGGCGACGCCTTGGTGATCGACCCGTCCGCGGCGTGGCGCCACGGCATACCGCCCTCGGCGACCTGGGTGCCGACCCCGGTCGCGGTGAAGAACGCCGGGATGCCGGCCCCACCGGCACGCAGCTTCTCGGCCAGCGTGCCCTGCGGGGTGAGCTCGACCTCCAGCTCGCCGCTGAGGTACTGCCGCTCGAACTCCTTGTTCTCCCCGACGTAGGAGGAGACCATGCGGGCGATCCGCTTGTCCTTCAACAGGATCCCCAACCCCCACTCATCGACCCCACAGTTGTTGGAGACCACCTCGAGATCGGTCACCCCCAGCTCGTGGATCTGGGCGATCAGGACGCTGGGAACACCGCAGAGGCCAAAACCACCCACCGAAAGTGATGAGCCACTGACGATCCCGGCGACCGCTTCGGCTGCGCTTGAGACGACTTTGTCCATGGCGTGGACTCTAGCCTTCAGCGATCGGGCGAGCGCTTCAGGTCTGGGCCGGCAGCCCGGATTTTCCGGGTTTTCAGGGTCATTGGGTAGGTTGGGACCTCGAACCAGCGGTCGCCCCGGTGGGCCAGCAGGGGCCCGAACGGGTGTTCAGCATGCGGCGAGCAACGACGGGAGAGCCTGAGGTGACAGCCCTGTCTCGCCGCGTCGCCGAACGGGCGGAACGCCAGTTCCTCCCTGAGATCCAGGTGCTGCGGGCCGTGGCGGTCATGCTCGTGGTGATCTATCACTTCTGGCCCCGCTTCCTCACCGGCGGATATGTCGGCGTCGACGCCTTCTTCGTCATCTCGGGCTATCTGATCACCTCCCACCTGCTTCGGGAGGTGGACCGCACCGGGACCGTCAGACTGTGGGCGTTCTACGCACGACGGGCCCGGCGGCTGCTACCGGCCAGCATCCTTGTCCTGCTGTTCGTCGGCCTCGGAACGTTCCTTCTGCTGCCCACGGACCTGTGGGCATCCACTGCCCGTGAGATGACCGCCAGCGGCTTCTACGTCCAGAATCTCTGGCTGGCGTCCAAGGCGGTGACCTACTCCGCGTCCAACGACGTCGCCTCCCCGGTCCAGCACTACTGGTCGCTCTCGGCGGAGGAGCAGTTCTACTTCGTCTGGCCGAGCCTGATCATCCTTTCCTGCCTTGCCGCCCGCAGGTGGCTGCGAGGCCGAACCACCACCATTGGTATGACGCTGCTCCTGGTCACGGTCGGCTCGTTCGCCGTCTCGGTGTGGGCCACCCAGACGCATCGCGCCGCGGCCTACTTCATCACCCCGACGCGGGCGTGGGAGTTCGGCGCCGGGGCGTTGGTGGTGCTGCTGATGCGCAAGTGGGCGCCGCACCTGGCTCTGGCCCTGGTGCTGCGATGGCTGGGCATGATCGCGCTGCTGGCCTCGGCCTGGTTCTTCTCCAACGCCACCGCCTTCCCCGGGTATGCCGCAGCGCTGCCGGTGCTCGCCACCGCAGCGGTCATCGTCGCAGGGGACACGGGTCGGGCCGATCCCAGTGCTCTGGTGTTCCGGCGCCGTCCGGTCCAGTGGGTCGGTGATGTGTCGTACTCCGTCTACCTGTGGCACTGGCCCCTCGTGGTCTTCGCCCCGTACGTCCTGGGTCACATCCTGGGGACGCCGGAGCTGGTGGCGCTCGTGCTGCTTACCCTGGTGGTCTCCGGCCTGAGCAGGCGTTTTGTCGAGGACGCGATGGGCTTCTGGCCGCGGCTGACCAAGACCCCGCGGGCCACCCTCTCGGCGGCGGTCGTCGGCATGCTGGCCATCGCCCTGGTCTCCGGGACCCAGGTCTATGCCGCGAGTGCCCGAGACCAGAAGACCGCGGCGTTGCTGGCCGACGTGTCAGGGCGCCCCTGCTTCGGCGCGCCGGCGATGGAGAACCGCGCCAGGTGCCCGAAGGCGCTCACGGCGCCGGCGGTCGTCCCCATCTCCAAGGCCGATGCCCCTTGGGCCCCTTTGCCGGGCTGCCGCGGCGAGGGCTCGGACCCGTCGGTCCTGACCTGCTTTTGGGGGAAGGGCAAGCCCGCCCGGGTCGTGGCGCTGGTCGGTGACTCCCACGCAGAGCACTGGCGGGGCGCGCTGCACAAGATCGCGAAGGCCAAGAACTGGAAGCTCCTCGAGATGTTCGCCGGGGGGTGTCCGGCGACCTATGCCAGGAGCGTCACCTTCGAGGGCCGGTCCCGGGACGGCGACACCTGCCCGAGCTGGACGACCAAGGCCACAGCCAGGCTCAAGGCCCTGGCGCCCAACGACATCATCACCACGGCTTACGCCCAGCAGAACGTCTTCGAGCCGCCGGGCTCTGGCCCCGGCGGGTTCGAGAAGGTCTGGCGCCAGTGGCTCCGGTTCACCAGGGTCACGGTCCTGCGGGATATCCCGACGACGGGCAACCGCAACGGTCCGCAGTGTCTGGCCGTCAACGTCGGGCAGCAGCTGGCCTGCTCCAACCCGCGCCCCCAGGTCCTGGTCGACGACGACATGATGCGAGCCGCGCGATCGATGCGATACCAGGTCAACCTGGTCGACCTCAGCGACTACTTCTGCAACGCCAAGCGCTGCTACGCCGTGATCGGGGGTGCCAGCGTCTACTACGACTACGACCACATGAGCTCCCAGTTCAGCGCCAGCCTGGCCTCCCCGCTCCTGCGGCGCCTGCCTCGGACCTGAGTCGACCCCGCAGGGCGTTCTCCAGGAATTACAGATCTGTAGTTCACCCAAACCGGTTGCAGCAGGGTGGGACGCCCGGGGAAACTGAGCTCTGATGGTGTTGTTGTGATCACTGTGACGCAAGAGGAGAAACCACGGATGTCCGTTCGCGCGCGGCTGGTCACCTTCGGCGGGACCGTTTTGGCGCTCCCGTTCGTGGCGGTCGGCGCGGCATCTGTCGCGCACGCTGACACGCCGCAACCCCCGGCACCACCGCGCACACCGGTGCCCGCACCCGCACCGGTGGTCCCCGTGCCGGTCGTTCCCGCGGCGCCCAGCAAGTCGCTTCCCGCTGCCTTGGACGCCAGGACGCCGTACGAGGCGCAGCTGTCCTGCGATCCCCGTGACAAGCCCGGGGTCACCGCCTTCGCCGCCCTGATGAAGAACACCTACAAGTCCGGGGTGACCGGCATCAGCAGGTACTGCCAGGGCGACACCAGCGAGCACTACGAGGGCCGCGCGCTGGACTGGATGCTCAGCGTGAAGGACCCGCAGCAGAAGGCCGTCGCCGACTCGGTGGTCGCGTGGCTCAGTGCGAGCAACGGCGCGATGGCCCGCCGGTTCGGGATCAGCTACATCATCTGGAACACCAGGATGTGGCGCGAGTACGCGCCCGAGCGGGGCTGGGCGCCGTACTCCGGGTCGGTCCCGCACACCGACCACATCCACTTCAGCTTCTCGTGGGACGGCGCCATGGCACGGACGTCGTGGTGGACCGGACACGCCACAACTCTCGTCGACCTGGGCCCCTGCCGGGTGTATGACGGTCAGTTCGCGCCGCTGTACACCGTGCCGCGCACCGCGGCCTGCCCCACCTACCTTCCGGTCGCACCCGCATCGCCATACCCGGTGTACGTCATCGGTCAGAAGAACCCGCAGATCGCCGTGGCCCAACAGGCTCTGGCCCTGACGGCCGACGGGGCGTTCGGGTGGCAGACCCAGCTGGCTCTGGTCTCCTGGCAGACCCGCGCGGGCATCCCGATCACCGGAGTCCTGGACAAGGCCACATGGGCCAAGCTAGTTCCCACTCCGCCGGCCCCTCCCCTCATCACGACTGCGCCAGTGACCGCTCCACCTGTACTGAAGACCGTGCCGGTGGCGTTGAAAACACCGGTCCCGGCGCCGTCGAGGTCCCAGGTCCGCACCCCGGTCGCACCAGTGGCATCGACGTCATACACGGCATACAAGCGGGTGATCCTGCGAGAGGGTTCCAGGGGATCGGCCGTCGCTGTTCTTCAGCGGGCTCTTCGCCTCACGCCCGACGGCGCCTTCGGGCCCAGGACCCGGTCCGCGCTGGTGACTTTTCAGACCCTGCAACACATTTCGCCCAACGGCATCGCCGACCGCCTGGTGTGGGACCGCCTCGAGAAGCGTGACTTCCCGCTGCTGGGCTATCGCGGGCTCACGCTGGAACAGGGCTCCAAAGGCGTTGCGGTGGTCGCCCTGCAACGGGCGCTACGCGTAACCGCGGACGGCAGCTTCGGACCCCAGACCCAGTCTGCGGTCCGGGCGGTCCAGTCAGGTGCCAAGCTGGCCCCGAGCGGTGTGGTCAGCGGCGTGACCTGGGTCGCCCGGCTGCCGGCGAGCCTCAGGTCAGCTCGAGCGTGACGCCTTCGGAGGCGAGCCGCTCGGTTCGGTGTTCGATCCCGGCGGTCACGCCGTTGCGGGCCAGGACGACCGACCCGTCGACCGCCCACGCGGCGAGGGTGGACTCGAGCACCTGAGCCAGGTCGCCGGCCAGGCTCACACGAGTGCCAGTCGGCCAGTCCCGTTGTGGCACAACACTTCTGTATGTCGTGCGCTCACGTTCAGTGACCAGCGCAAGATCGTCTGGGGAGGGGTCGGCCAGGGCGGCGAACTGGTCCGCGTAGGTGGCAAGCTCACGCGCCTCATCCATGGCGCCTGGTGGGACAGGGCCTGTGTGGACCCGCGCGAGAGCAGCCAGCGTGACGAGAATGACGTCACGGCTGGGCGGCGCGAGCGAGGTCGCCACCTCGTGGTCGTCGCAGATCACAAGGTCCGCGGTCGGGCCGCCTCCGGCACAGTCCACGGTGCCCCCCACAGACCAGATCGCGAAGGCCCAGTACAAGGCGCGCCAGTGGGGCGGCAGCGCCAGGCGGACCACCGAACCGGGGGCCAGGTCGTACTCGTCCTGAAGAGCGTTGCCAGCCTTGGAGATCCAGTTCGCAACGGTCTTGCCGGAGAGCTCGATGCGCTCGCCCCGGGTGGGGCCCGGG
>ENA-OFCI01001354-OFCI01001354.1-metagenomes-genome-assembly--contig:-NODE-1354-length-11031-cov-3.569606_pt1 | contig 11031 bp, 12 predicted proteins | sample MGYA00153391_OFCI01 | MGnify analysis MGYA00153391 | reverse complement strand
CTCCTTGTCGACAAACTTGGACGGCGCGACGGTCTAGAGTCGGCACCGCGCGGAAGTGGTGGAATTGGCAGACACGCAGGATTTAGGTTCCTGTGCCTTCGGGCGTGAGGGTTCAAGTCCCTTCTTCCGCACCAGAGAGTTGACCAATGGCAACGAACAGCTACGAGCCGGGCGGAGACCTGGTACTCGGACCGGGCCCCGGGTTTCGCACCGGTTTCGTCGTGCCGGCGGCAGAGCTGCTCGAGAGGTTCTCGCGCTCGTCCGGCCCCGGCGGTCAGGGCGTCAACACCACCGACAGCCGAGTCGAGCTGCGCTGGCATGTCCTAGGATCCCCCGCACTGGCAAAGCTTTCGGAGCCTCAGCGGCTGCGGGTGGAAACTGTGCTGAGGGACCGGCTGGTGTCCGGTGAGCTGATCATCGTGGCCTCCGAGCACAGGTCCCAGCGCCAGAATCGTGTGGCGGCGCGTAACCGCCTGGCCGAGGCTCTGAGGCAGGCACTGCTGCCACCTCCGCCTCCGCGCCGGGCCACCCGGCCGACCCGCGGCTCACAGAGGCGACGGCTCGAGGCCAAGAAGCAGCGCGGCGCAACCAAGTCCGGCCGAGGTCAGGTTCGCGACGACGACGCATAGTCAACCGGGCCCACGCCAGGTCAGGTTCGCGACCACGATGCGTCCCACGCGCCCGGTCACGGACCGGGTCAACCCGGTCGGCTCGTGCGTCAGGTCGGGTCAGGCGACGTTGACCGTGATCGTGTGCCAGCCGGTGGCGCCATCTGGCGCCGGGGGCGCCTCAGTCTGGGTCTGGACAACACCCTCGTCGTCGGTGGCGCGCACGGTAATCGTGTGGCTACCCTTCGTGGCCTGCCACGGCAGCACCCACTGTCGCCAGGAGTCGACCGTGGGTTCCTCCGCCAGCCGGGCGGCCTGCCATGGGCCACCGTCCACTCGCACCTCGACGGCCTTGATCCCACGGTGCTGGGCCCAGGCGATGCCCGCGACCGCAACCGTCCCGGCGCTGACCCGATCACCACTGCGCGGCACGTCGATGCGCGACTCGGTCTTGACCGGTCCGCGGGCGGACCAGCCACGTGGGGTCCAGTAGCCCTCGTCATCGGCAAAGGTCGTCACCTTCAGATCGGTCACCCACTTGGTGGCCGACACATAGCCATAGAGCCCGGGCACCACGAGCCGTACCGGAAACCCGTGCTCGGGAGGCAACGGCTGTCCATTCATGGCAATGGCGATCAGGGCACTGCGGTCGTCGGTCAGCACCGACAGCGGAGTGCCGGCAGTGAACCCGTCACTGCTGGTCGACAGGACCATGTCGGCGCCGAGTTTGGGACCAGCCATCTTCAGCAGCTCACGAACCGGCCATCCGGTCCAGACCGCATTGCCGGTCAGGTTGCCACCCACCTCGTTCGAGACGCACATCAACGTGACCAGTGCCTCCTCCATCGGTTTGGCGAGCAGGGTTGCCCAGTCGATGGTGACCTCCCGCTCGACCATCCCGTGAACCTTCAGCGACCAGCCGGCCGTGTCGAGCTGGGGAACGACCAGCGCCGTGTCGATGCGGTAGAAGTCCGTGTTGTCAATGATGTAGGGCGTGATGCCCTTGACGTCCAGCTGCGCACTGGCGGGGGAAACGACCGGTTTGGCGGCCTTGGGAAGCTTGATGGCAGAACGCGACTGAGCGGCCTGAGCTGCCCGCTGTCCCAGTGACTGACCGAACCCGGCAGCTGCGGCTGCAGCGGCTGCGAGTCCGGCACCCCGCACAAGGAGGCGACGGCGGTCGAGGGTGCTGCCATCGGCGTCGCGGGATCCCTGCTGCCACAAGGTGGTCAGCGCCCAGAGTCCAGCGGCGGTGCCGATCATCGTGGGCAGGATGTCGAGGCTGCCCGATCGGGGGCGAGTGGCCACGGCCAGCGCGCCGATGGCACCGACCAAAGCAAAGGCCACAAGTCCGGCGGTATGACGCCGGGCTCCCAGAACGCCGATGGCCGCGCACAACAGCGTGAGGACCAGGGCCATCCCGACGAACAGGGCCAGCTTGTCGCTGGTGCCGAAGCTCGAGACCGCGAAGTTCTTCAACCATGGCGGTGTGTGATCGACGAAGGTGCCACCGACAGCTACTACCGGTGAGGGTGTGCCCGTCGAGAGACCCGTTCTGGTCATCACTCCGGCCAGGAACGTCGCCACACCGAGGGTGAAGGCGCCCGCCACGATGCTGACGAAGGCCGACCACGAGCGCTTCATCCACCTAGCCTGCCATGCCGCCGTGCGTTTCCTGCGCAGTTCGAGATTACGAGACCCTAACGGTCGGCGAAGAGCTCCCGCAGATCTGTCGCGAGGGCACGAAACGCCATGCCGCGATGTGAGATCGCGTTCTTGTCGTGGGAGCTCAGCTCGGCCGCAGTGCGCGAGTCCCCGTCGACCACGAGGATCGGGTCATAGCCGAAGCCGTTGCTGCCGCGGGGCACTCGGGATAATGTGCCCGGCATACGGCCCTCGCGAACCACAACCCGGCCGTCGGGCATCGCCAGCGCCGCTGCGCACACGAAGGCAGCAGATCGGTGCTCGTCGGGGACATCGGAGAGCTGGGCCAGCAGGAGGTCGAGGTTGGCCTGGTCCTGGCCATGGGTGCCGGCCCATCGGGCGCTGAACACCCCTGGCGAACCACCCAGGACGTCGACAGCCAACCCTGAGTCGTCTGCAAGCGCGGGCAGCCCGGTCGCACCGGCGACGGCAACCGCCTTGAGAGTGGCGTTCTCGGCGAAGGTCACGCCGGTCTCGACCACGTCCTCAACGTCTGGGAACTCGCCCACGCCCACGATCTCGAGGTCAAGCCCGCTGATCAGGTCGCCGAGGATCGCCCTGAGCTCGGCCACCTTGTGGGCATTGCGGGTCGCGAGGACGATCCGCCTCACGCAGTGACCTCTGCGAGCGCAGAGAGCTGAAGCCTGGTGAGCTCCGCACAGCCGCCGATGGCGAGGTCGAGCAGAGCGTTGAGCACCTCACGGTCAAAGGGCTCGGCCTCGGCGGTGCCCTGGATCTCGACGAACGCGCCGGTTCCGGTCAGCACGACGTTCATGTCGGTATCGGCGCTCGAGTCCTCGGGATAGTCCAGGTCGAGCATCGGCACACCGTTGACCACGCCAACGCTCACCGCCGCGACCGAACCCATGAGCGGCTGGGCATTCTTGCCGATGGCACCGTTGCGGCGACCAGTCTCGATGGCGTCGGCGAGGGCGACATAGGCGCCGGTGACCGCGGCCGTCCGCGTTCCCCCGTCGGCCTGAAGCACGTCGCAGTCGAGGACGATCGTGTTCTCTCCCAACGCTTTGGTGTCGATCACAGCGCGCAGGCTGCGGCCGACCAGACGGGAGATCTCGTGGGTGCGACCGCCGATGCGACCCTTGACCGACTCGCGGTCCGAGCGGGTGTTCGTGGCCCTCGGCAGCATGGCGTACTCAGCGGTCACCCAGCCCTCACCACTTCCCTTGCGCCAGCGCGGCACGCCCTGGGTGAACGACGCCGCGCACAGCACCCGGGTTCTGCCGAACTCGACCAGAACGCTGCCCTCGGCATGGTCCAGCCAGTTGCGGGTGATGACAATGTCGCGAAGCTGGTCGTCGGCGCGGCCATCGTGTCGGGTCATGTGCCCAAGGCTAGGCGTTCGGGGTCACAGCTCGTGTACGGCGTCCGCCTCGGCGAGCTCGACGCGACCGGGCCATACGGCTGCGGCCTGCTCGCGGCATACGGCGGGGTCGTTCCATGAGGGAATGTGCGTGAGCATCAGGCGCTGTACTCCCCCGGCGTCGATCGCGGCCTGCGCTGCCCGGCTTCCTGACAGGTGGATACCCTCTGCGACATCGCGATCGTCGATGAACGCCGAGTCGGACAGGACCAGAGCTGCCTTGTGACACAACGGCTTCAGGGCGTCACAGGTGTCCGTGTCGCCGGTGTAGGCCAGCACCGTGCCGTCGGCCTCCACCCGGAAGCCATAGGCCTCCCCCGGGTGGTTGACCAGGTGAGGCGTGACGGTGAACGGCCCGATCCGCACCACCTCGCCATCGGCGAGCTCACGAAAGTCGAACTCACTGTCCATGCTGTCCGGCGGCGTCAGGTCGTAGGCGCGGGCCATGCGTTCGCCGGAACGCCTGGGGCCATAGACAGGGATCCTGGTGCGGGAGACGGGATCGGGCCAGTACTTGTGCATGACATAGAGCCCGCACAGGTCGAGGCAGTGATCGGCGTGCAGGTGACTGAGCATCACGGCGTCGACAGCCATCGGGTCGATATGTCTTTGGAGGGCGCCCAGAGCCCCGTTGCCCAGGTCGAGAACCAGGCTCCAGATGCGGCCTTCGTACTCGGCCTGGACGAGGTAGCAGGACGCCGGAGAACGTGGCCCGGCGAACGAGCCGGAACACCCGACGATGGTCAGCCTCATCGCTCTCCCACCGACGGCACGGGCTCGGCGCTTGCGCGCAGAACCTCGGGGCCGAGGAACCGGCGGGCCAGACGCTCGAACTCCAGCGGGTCGCCGGTCGTGTGGAACTCGTGCTGCGGCGCCGGCAGGTCGTCGGGTCGCAGCGTCCCAGCGTCGGCGAGCACGCGGAATACGTCCTTGGCGGTCTCCTCGGCGGAGGACACCAGCGTGACGTCCTGGCCCATCACATAGGAGATGACGCCGGTCAGAAGCGGGTAGTGGGTGCAGCCGAGGACAAGTGTGTCGACCCCATGGGCCGCGACGGGATCGAGATAGGAGTGGGCGACGGCAAGCAGCTCGTCCCCGGAGGTGATCCCGGACTCGACGAACTCGACAAACCGAGGGCATGGCCGGCTCATGACCGTGATCTGGGGGGCGGCAGCGAACGAGTCGACATAGGCCTGACTCTGATGCGTGGCCTGTGTGGAGATCACCCCGACCTTGTTATTGCGGGTTGCCGCGACGGCCCTGCGCACCGCAGGACGGATGACCTCGACGACGGGGACGGCATAGCGCTCGCGAGCGTCATGGAGCACGGCGGCCGAGGCCGAGTTGCAGGCGATCACCAGGGCCTTGGCGCCGCGGTCCACCAGACGGTCGAGACATTCGAGGGAGTACCTGCGAACCTCGGCAATGGGACGCGGTCCGTATGGCGCCCGGGCAGTGTCACCCAGGTAGATCACCGCCTCGTTCGGCAGCTGGTCCAGGACAGCTCTGGCAACGGTCAGCCCACCGACGCTGCTGTCAAAGATCCCGATCGGTGAGTCTGCCACGGTTTTAAGCCTAGCCGGGAGCCTTGGGAACCCGGGTCGAAGGGCCGTCTGCTCCATCACACACCCAGCTGTTCATGCTCCGGTAGAGGATCGTGGTCGTCACAGTAGCCACGAGTCCTCAGGCCATGAGGGCCTGGGTGAGGGACTCCTGCAGCCACGTCATGAAGTCGTAGTACGCCGCGAGGAAGATCTCGGGGTCGTCCTCCGCAGCCGCCTCGAGCCGGTCCTGGAGGTCCTCGGCATCTGCGTCGGTCCGCAGCCCAAGACGCTCGCCGAGCAGGAGCCGTACGTCAGTCAGCGCCACCACCGTGGCCTGCGCCTGCTCGAGGTTCAGCCTGACCTTGTCCCCGTCAGCGGCCCGCAGTGCCTCGATCGCCGCCTCCAGGTTGGCCGTCTTGCGTTCACGCAGACCCTGTTCGGTCAGCCGGCGGAACTCGGCAGCCATTGCCGGGTCGTCACGATGGGCGCTGGGCAGCAGTCGTTCCAGCGCAGGATCGCGAGGAACCTGCGGGTCGTCAAGCACCGAGTCGCCCGGCTGGCTGACTCCAAGCGTGGCCACCAGGTCGCCGAAGACATCTCCGGTGGGCTCGCGATGCACCGGCTCGAGAAACGCCTGGGTCTGCTCCAGGAGCGAGACGACGACCTCGCGCTCAACATCGTCGAGCTGGGCGAGGAATCGGTCACCCTTTCGCTTGAAAGCTTTTGCCACTTAGTCGTCCCTCTGGAAGGTAGCCCACAGCCCGTAGCCCTGCATGGCCTCGGTGTCGCGCTCCATCGTCTCTCGCGGCCCGTTCGACACCACGGCCCGGCCCTTCTGGTGCACGTCGAGCATGAGCTTCTCGGCCTTCTCGCGCGAGTAGCCGAAGTACGTCTGGAACACGTAGGTCACGTAGGACATCAGGTTGACGGGATCGTTCCACACCAACGTGATCCAAGGCCGATCCGCAACGGTGTCCTCGGTGATCTCGGTGCGGGCGAGCTCGGCTGGGGCGATGGACACGGCACCAGAATAGGCTGCTGGCCGTGACAAGTACCGCGCTGCTGACCGACCACTACGAGCTCACGATGCTCCAGGCGGCGCTGCACAGCGGCGCGTCAGAGCGACACTGCGTGTTCGAGGTGTTCCCCCGTCGGCTCCCCGAGGGCCGCCGATATGGCGTGGTCGCGGGCACCGGGCGCCTGCTCGAAGCGGTCCGCGAGTTCCGGTTCGGCGCTGCGGAGATCGAACGGCTCCGCACGGCTGACGTGGTGGACTCCCGGACCTTGGACTTCCTCTCCAGCTACCGCTTCACCGGCGACATCTGGGGGTATGCCGAGGGCGAATGTTTCTTCCCGGGGTCGCCGCTGCTGGTGGTCGAGGGCACCTTCGCCCAGTCGGTTCTCCTCGAGACCGTGCTCCTGTCGATCCTGAACTACGACTCCGCCGTGGCCTCGGCGGCGTCCCGCATGACCACCGCCGCCGGTGACCGCCCCTGCATCGAGATGGGCTCCCGCCGGACGCACGAGTGGGCGGCGGTCGCGGCGGCCCGAGCGGCCTATATCGCCGGGTTCGCGACCTCGAGCAACCTCGAGGCCGGGCGGACCTATGGGGTCCCGACGGCAGGAACGAGCGCCCACTCGTTCACGCTGCTGCACGACGATGAGCGCGAGGCGTTCGAAGCACAGGTCGCCAGCCTGGGCATCGGCACCACACTGCTGGTCGACACCTATGACGTCCCGGCTGCAGTGAGCCTCGCGGTCGAGATTGCCGGCGTCGGCCTCGGCGCTGTGCGACTCGACTCCGGCGACCTGCTCGTCCAGGCACGTCAGGTCCGCGCACAGCTGGATGCGTTGGGGGCAAAGAACACTCGGATTGTCGTGACCTCCGATCTTGATGAGCACTCGATCGCAGCACTGGCCGCTGCACCCGTCGACGTCTACGGCGTCGGGACCGCACTGGTGACCGGATCCGGCGCGCCGACCGTGGGACTTGTCTACAAGCTCGTTGCCCGCGAGAACGAGGCGGGTGATCTGGTCGACGTGGCGAAGAAGAGCACGGGCAAGCTTTCGGTGGGCGGCCGAAAGTGGGCTATGCGGGCGATCAACGCCGACGGGGTGGCTGAGGCCGAGGTCATCGGGATCGGCGAGATGCCCGACGCGGATGGCAACGACCGAAGGCTGCTGGTCGCCCTGATGCGGGACGGCGAGATCCTCAGGCGCCCCACTCTCGAGTCTGCGCGTGCCCAGTACCAGCGGTCACTGGCCGAGCTGCCGCCCCGCGCTCTTCAGCTCTCCCGAGGCGAGCCGGCTATCCCGACGATCTACGAGGGCGGACAGGGATGATCGGCCTCGGCTAGCGTTGCGACATGCCTGCCAACCTCACCCGAGCCCTGATTCTGGTCGACGTCCAGAACGACTTCTGCGAGGGCGGCTCCCTGGCTGTTGCCGGAGGCAGCGAGGTCGCACGCAGGATCAGTGCGTATGTCCGCGCCCACGCGCAGGACTACGCCTTGATCGTCGCCACCGCCGACTGGCACGACGACCCCGGCACGCACTTCGCCGAACACCCTGACTACGTCAACAGCTGGCCCGCGCACTGCAGGATCGGCACAGACGGAGCGCTCTTCCACCCAGATGCCGTGCCTGCCTTTGAGCACGTCGAGGCCGTCTTCAGGAAAGGCATGCACGAGGCGGCGTACAGCGGCTTCGACGGCTTCACGACGGAGGGCGACACGCGGGTTGCACTCGCCGACTGGTTGCGGGACAGGGCAGTTGAGCAGGTCGACGTTGTGGGCATCGCCACGGATCACTGTGTCAGGGCCACCGCACTGGACGCCACCGAAGAAGGCTTCGAGACGACGGTGATGCTCGACCTGACAGCCGGAGTCGCACGCCTGACCACGCAGGCAGCACTGGTTGCCATGCGAGAGGCCGACATCGAGCTGGTCGGGGAACCTGTGCTCGCCTAGCAGAGCAGGGCCTGACTCTGCCGGAAGATCGAGCCGTCAGTCAGGAGGGGTGAACCGTCAGGATGAGCGATCGGGTCGTCAGCCGGCTCCGTCCAGAGTCGTCTCGTTCTTGCCGCCGAGCCACGACCACGCGTACTTTCCGTCATCCACGGCTCGCCCGGCCGCCCCGAGCTCCAGGGGGCGGAAGGTGTCGACCATGACAGCGAGCTCGTCGAAGAACTCGGCGCCGATGGAGCGCTCATAGGCTCCCGGTTGCGGGCCGTGTGCGTGGCCCCCCGGGTGCACCGAGACCGAGCCCTTGCCGATACCCGATCCCTTGCGTGCCTCATAGTCACCGGCGACGTAGAACATGATCTCGTCGCTGTCCACGTTGGAGTGGTAGTAGGGGACCGGGATCGAGAGGGGGTGATAGTCGACCTTGCGCGGCACAAAGTTGCAGATGACGAAGTTGGTGCCCTCAAACACCTGATGCACCGGGGGAGGCTGGTGCACGCGACCGGTTATCGGCTCGAAGTCCCTGACGTTGAAGGCATAGGGGTACAGGCATCCGTCCCAGCCGACGACATCCAGCGGGTGGTGCGGGTAGGTGTAGATCGTGCCGACGATCCCGCTCGGTCCGTCGCCCCGGTGCTTGATGTACACATCTGTGGGTTCTGTGGCGGAAGCGCCCGAGCTCTCAACCAGCAAGGGCCCTTGCGGCAACCTCAGGTCCCGTTCGCAGTACGGAGCGTGTTCGAGCAGCTGACCGTACTTGCTCAGGTAGCGCTTTGGCGGAGCAATGTGCGAGTTGGCCTCGATGCAGTAGGCGCGCAAAGGTTCCTCACCGGTGGGTATCCAACGGTGGGTGGTCGCCCGAGGGACCACCAGGTAGTCGCCACTCGCCACCTCAAACGCGCCAAAGACGGTCTCGACGCGAGCGCCACCACTCTCGACATAAACGCACTCGTCCCCAACTCCGTTGCGATAGAACGGACTTGGCGTGTCAGCAACAGCATAGGAGATCCGAAGGTCGCCGTTGCCGAGCACAAGCTGCCGGCCGGTCACCGGGTCGACCCCTCGCCAGGTTTCATCGGCGAACAGGTCGTGCAGCTTGAGGTGACGCGGCAGCAGCGGGTGGTTGGCCGTGGTCGCGAGCGAGTCCCCCAGCTCCCACGATCTGGCTCCGCTGATGGCAGACGGGAGGTCCCGGTGATAGAGCAGCGAAGAGTCAGAGCTGAAGCCCTCCTCCCCCATCAGCTCCTCGTAGTACAAGCCGCCGTCCGGGGTGCGGTGCTGCGTGTGCCGCTTGTGGGGCACGTTCCCCATCCGCTGGTAGTGCGCCATGGTCGTCCTCGCCTCAATGGTGTCCGTGGGTCGGATCCTGACCCATCTTCTCCCAGACCCCTCGGGTTCGGGCCGGTCCTGAAAGACCCGGGGATGGTTCGCCCCGCTTGGTACCCTGTCTGGTATGCCCAGGCCTGCGCAGTCCGTCGGCAAGAAGGCCGACCGGCCCGCTGAACGCGCGTTGTTCCAGGGACTGTTCGACGATGCAGCGGTCTTCCCCCCAGGGCTCGCCCCACTGGACGAGGCCGTCGCGGATCATGCGGCACGGCGGTCGGCCTCATGGTCGGATCTGGTCGGACCGCTGCTCCTGCCGCCCTCCGTGGTCGACGAGCTTCTCGGTCTTCGGCACCACCAGCAGCTGGACGTGGTGCTGGTCGCTCGGCCGGGCACCGACCTGACCCTCCTCGGCGATGCGTTGTCACGCCTGGTCTCGGCACCGGGCGTGACTCCCACCGGTGTCGAGATCGGCTGGTCTGCCGACTGGCACCGAGCGCTGCGGTGGGGCTCAGCGGTCTCCATCGAGGTGCCCCGCGGCAGCGAGCAGGAACGCGCCTTGTCCGACATCCAGGGACGCACCGACGGCCGCCATCGGCTCCGGGCCAAGTTCCGGACCGGATCGACGCCGCAGCGCCCCGTCCCGACCCCGACCGAGCTGGCGACGTTCATCCGCTCCTGCGTCGACCACGACCTCGCCTTCAAGCTGACCGGCGGCCTTCACCACGCCTTCAGCCACACCACCGACGAGGGCGAGGACCAGTTCGGGTTCCTCAACGTCATTGCGGCCACCCGTTGGGCTCTGGCCCACGGCGCCGAGATTCCGGAGATGGGTTCCATTCTTTCCCAACGTGATCGGGCGCCGATCCTGGACATCATCACCCGGATGAGCCAAGCCGACGTGAGCGTCGTACGCGCGTTCTTCACGGCATACGGCTGCTGTGAGGTCAAGGACCCGGTCGTCGACCTCGCCGCCCTCGGCCTGATCACGGAGACGACCACATGAGCGCGACCTGGCTCGACCTCCCGGACGACCACCTGTTCGGGCTGGCCACGCTGCCGTACGGAATCTTCTCCACCACGGACCCGGACCTGCGGCGGGTCGGCGTTCGCATCGGCGACCTGGTCCTGGACGCCGGGGCGGCTGCCGAGTTCGTCGGCATGGAGTCGGGCGTCTGCTGGGCGCAGCCGAGCCTGAACCACTTCCTGTCCCTTGGCCAGCCGGCCTGGAAGGCGGCCCGAACCTGGCTCACCGAGGTCCTGTCCAACCCGGCCCACCGGGAGGCGATCGAGCCCTACCTGATCCCGCTGGCCGAGGTCAGCCTCCACCTGCCCATCGAGGTGGCCGACTACGTCGACTTCTACGCCAGCGAGAGCCACGCCATCAACATCGGCACCATCTTCCGGCCGGATGCAGAGGCGCTGACCCCGAACTGGAAGCACCTCCCGATCGGGTACCACGGTCGTTCCGGCACAGTTATCGTCAGCGGCACCGACATCGTCCGGCC
>ENA-OFCI01001351-OFCI01001351.1-metagenomes-genome-assembly--contig:-NODE-1351-length-11044-cov-3.781054_pt1 | contig 11044 bp, 10 predicted proteins | sample MGYA00153391_OFCI01 | MGnify analysis MGYA00153391 | reverse complement strand
CCCGGTCGACGCCACTGACTTCGAGAAATTGCGCGAAAGCATCAGCAAGCTGCGCCTCAACGACGCCAGTTTCAGCTTCGAAATGGAGTCGAGCGCGGCACTGGGCTTCGGCTTCCGCTGCGGGTTTCTGGGTTTGCTCCACCTCGAAATCATTCAGGAGCGGCTGACCCGAGAATATGACCTCGACCTCATCACTACGGCGCCGTCGGTGGTCTACAAGATGGTCCTGTCGCATTCCAAGACCGAGGCGGCGCAGACGATCGAGCTCCACAACCCGTCCGACATGCCCGACGTGAATCGCATCGAGAGCATCGAGGAGCCGTGGATCGAGGCGACGATCTATGTCCCCGACGAATATCTCGGGCCCATCCTCAAGCTGTGCCAGGATCGGCGTGGCATCCAGAAGAACCTAACTTATGTCGCCGGACGCGCGCAGCTGACCTACGAGCTGCCGCTCAACGAAGTGGTGTTCGATTTCTATGACCGGCTTAAGTCGATGTCGAAGGGCTATGCTAGCTTCGATTATCACCAGATCGGAACGCGCGAGGGTGACCTGGTCAAGATGAGCATCCTGGTCAACGAGGAGCCGGTCGACGCGCTGTCGATGCTGGTGCATCGCACCCGCGCCGAAGGCCGCGGCCGCGCCATGGTCGAGCGCATGAAGGAACTGATCCCGCCGCACATGTTCGTGATCCCGATCCAGGCCGCGATCGGCGCGAAGGTCATCGCCCGCGAGACGATCAGCGCGATCCGCAAGGACGTGCTCGCCAAGTGCTACGGCGGTGACATCACCCGAAAGCGCAAGCTGCTGGAGAAGCAGAAGGAGGGCAAGAAGCGGATGAAGATGGTCGGCCGGGTCGAGGTACCGCAGGAAGCGTTCATCGCCGCCCTGTCGACGGGCCAGGAGACCGCGGCCAGGTAAGCGCTGCAAAGGCAGCCAGCTGGGGCAGGCAGCCGGGTTGGGGTGGGCAGCCGGGTTGGGGTAGGCAGACGCCGTGACCTCTGCGCTGGCCGACCTTGATGCCCTGCTTGCCCTTCCGCGGCTGTCCGGGCTCGCGCTCAGCCCCGACGGCCGTCGGCTGGTCACCTCGGTGGCCACGCTTCGGCCCGACGCGACGAAGTACGTGACCTCGCTCTGGGAGCTCGACCCGACCGGCGATGCGCCCGCCAGGCGGCTGACCCGCAGCCGCACCGGGGAGACGCCGCCGTTGTTCGCGGCCGACGGGACGCTGTTGTTCACCTCGAAACGCCCGGACCCCGACGCGGACGGCAAGAGCGACGACGACGCCCCCGCCGCCCTGTGGCAGCTGCCGCTCGGCGGTGAGGCGCGGCTGGCAGGCAGCCGGCCCGGTGGGCTCGGGCTGCTCGCCGCCGGCCCCGGGTCGGCCACGGTGCTGGCGTCCGCGGACACGCTGCCCGGCTCGGGTGACGGCGCCGACGACGCCGCGCGCCGCGCCCTGCGCAAGGACCGGACGGTGACCGCGGTGCTGCACGCCGGCTACCCGGTGCGCTACTGGGATGCTGATCTCGGGCCCGGGCAGCCACGGCTGGTGGCCGGGGAGCTTGCCGCTGACGGCGCCGTCCAGTGGCGCGACCTGACGCCGGCCCCCGGTCGGGCGCTCGACCGGGCGACTGCCGATCTCACCCGTGACGGCGTGACGGCGGTGACGACGTGGCGGGTCGCCGAGCCGGGCGGCTCCTGGCGTACCGCACTGATGGTGGTGGACACGGCGACCGGCGAGCGGCGGACGCTGTACGACGATGGCAGCGGTGAGGCCGGTGAGCCGCGTATCTCGCCCGACGGCAGCCAGGTCGCGTTCGTCCTCGAGACGCGCAGCACGCCGGACGAGCCGCCCGACGTTCGGCTGCTGGTGGTTGCGCTGGCCGGGGGGCAGGCCCGCGAGGTCGCCGCCGACTGGGACCGCTGGCCGGGTGGGCCGCGCTGGACCCCGGACGGCGCCGCGCTGCTGGTGACCGCCGACGAGCAGGGCGCCCGGCCGGTCTTCCGGGTCGACGTCGCGACCGGTGACGTCGTGCGGCTGACCGGCGACCGCGGGCACTACACCGACCTGCAGGTCGGCCCGGACGGCGGTCATGCGTACGCGCTGCGCGATGCCGTCGACGCGCCACCCGCGCCGGTCCGGCTGGACATCTCGATGCGCGACCAGCAGCCGGTGGCGCTGCGTGGCCCCGCGGCCGACCTGCCACTGCCCGGCACGCTGGCCGAGGTGGCGACCGTCGCGCAGGACGGCACGGCGCTGCGGGCCTGGCTCGTGCTGCCGGAGGGCGCCGGGCCGCACCCGCTGCTGCTGTGGGTGCACGGTGGCCCGCTCAGCTCGTGGAACGGCTGGTCGTGGCGCTGGCAGCCCTGGCGGCTGGCCGCCCTTGGCTACGCGGTCCTGCTGCCCGACCCGGCCCTGTCGACCGGGTACGGGCGCTCGATGGTGCGTCGCGGGTGGGGCGCGTGGGGCGGCGCCCCGTACACCGACGTGCTGGCGCTCACCGACGCGGCGCTGGAGCGGACCGACCTGGACGGCACCCGGACGGCGGCGATGGGCGGGTCGTACGGCGGCTACCTCGTCAACTGGACGGCCGGGCACACCGACCGGTTCCGCGCCATCGTCAGCCACGCCGGCCTGTGGGACCTGTCGCAGTTCGCCGGGACGACCGATGCGGCCTACTACTGGAAGCGCGAGATGACCCCGCAGATGGCGGCGGAGCACAACCCGAGCAGGCACGCCGACGCGATTCGTACGCCGATGCTGGTGGTGCACGGCGACGAGGACTACCGCGTGCCGGTGGGGGAGGGGCTCCGGCTGTGGTGGGACCTGGTGTCGCGGCATGCCGGCGCCCCGGACGCCATGCCGCACCGGTTCCTGCTTTTTCCCGACGAGAACCACTGGGTGCTTTCGCCGCAGGGCGCCAAGACCTGGTACGAGACGGTCGAGGCCTTCCTGGCCTGGCACGTGCTGGGGCGCGAGTGGGTACCGCCGGACGTCCTGCGGTGAACCCGGCACCGGCGCGTCGAGGGAGGGCGTTCAGGTGGCGAGGGGGTAGTCAGGGCATCCTGTAGCAATGACCTCGCTGGCGCAGACCGACCGACCGTCACCGCTGCCTGCCCGTGGCGGGCCGCGCCGGCGCCGTCGGGTGTTGAAGGTTCTCGGCGCCATCGTGCTGGTGCTGGTGCTGCTGCTGGGCCTGTCCGTGGGGCGGGCCCTGACCGCCCCCGGCACCGACAGCACGGCCGCCCGGCTGGCCGAGTGGGGCCGTGGCCACGGGTTGTCAGCGGTCATCGACCGCCTCGAGCGGGCGACGTACAAGGCACCGGCGGTGGGCGGCGCGCCGGCGGGCGACTCGCCCCTGGTCACCGGCGGCGAGACGCCCTCGGCGCCGCCCAAGCCCGACAAGACGCCCGCGTTGGCGCCGATCGTCCCGCTGGTCTCACCGGCGCTGCCCGGGGAGGGCAACTGGAAGCCGCTCTCGATCGTTGACGGCAAGCCTGCGCTGCAGCAGGCGTTCCTGCGGCCGGACGCGACGCACACCGGTTACACCGCGGGCGTGGCGTGGATGGACCCGACGTTGCTCCGCTTCGTGCTGCACCCGGGCACCCAGGAGCCGGGGCACGGCCCCTGGACGGTGCCGCCCGCGCTCGGTCCGGCCGATCGGACCGGTCTGCTCGCGGCGTTCAACGGTGGTTTCCGGCTCGATGCGGCGCGCGGTGGGTTCTACGCGGAGGGCCGCACGGTCGGCACGCTGCGCGTCGGCGCGGCCAGCCTGGTGATCGACAGCGCCGGTCGCGCGCAGATCGGCCAGTGGGGCCGCGACGTGTCGATGTCGCCGGACGTCGCCTCCGTACGGCAGAACCTGGACCTGCTCGTCGACAAGGGACAGGTCGCGGCCGGCCTGGACGGCAACGACGGTGGGCGCTGGGGGGCCACCCTGGGCAACAAGCTGTACGTCTGGCGCTCCGGCGTCGGCCAGACCGCCACGGGTGCGCTCGTCTACGTGGCCGGTGACCGCCTGTCGGCCAGCACGCTGGCCGAGTTGCTGCGCCGGGCCGGGGCGGTGCGCGCCATGGAGCTCGACATCAACCCTGAGTGGACCAGCTTCGTCAGCTACCCGGAGACGCGCAACCTGCTGCCTGACATGCAGCGGTCGGCGACCCGCTACGACACGACCTCGAGCCGCGACTTCTTCGCCGTGCTGAGTCGGTAGCGGCGCGGGCGCCGGGCCCGGTGGGCGCTTGACTAGCGGGTGTCGACGACCCGGTAGGACTCCGCCAGCCGGCCGCTGGTGAGGCCGTGCTCGGCTGCCGTGCGCCCCAGGCTGTCGCGCAGCGCTGCCTCCACGGACTGGTCCAGCATCGGCGCCTGGCTGTCGTGCGCCGAGCAGGCCCGGACCTTGGCGTCGAAGTGGTCGGTCACGTCGATGGCGATGTCGTCCTGCGGGCCGCCGAACTGCCACACCGCGGCGACCTCCCAGGGCGGCAGCTCCAGCTCGGTGGCCGGGAAGGCAAAGGCGTTGCGCGCGTCGGGGTAGACCGCGGCGAGCACCGCGGCGCCGGTTGCGAGGTGGTCCGGGTGCGAGAGGTACACGAACCGGTAGTTGCGCTCGGCCGCGTGCGTCACGACCGCCTCGGGCCGCACCTCGCGGATGATCCGCGCGATATCCAGGCGCAGGCCCCGGTCGACGGTCACCCAGCCGTCATCGCGTCCCAGGAAACGCACGTCGTGCACGCCGAGCTCCGCCGCTGCGGTGCGCTGCTCGTCCCGGCGGATCCCGGGGACGTCCGCGCGCGGGACGGACTCGTCGAAACCGCCGCTGTCGCCGTCGGTGACGCAGACCACGGTCACCGCGCAGCCCGCCGCGGTCCAGCTGGCGATCAGGCCACCGGCGCCGAAGTCGGCGTCGTCAGGATGGGCGCCGACGACCAGCGCGCGGGAGGGCGTAGCCGGGCGCGGGGCGCCCGCGGACGGGCCACTCGGGTCGGGGGTCATGAGGCTGCTGTGCCCAGGAGGTCCCGGACATGACCTGTTTCGTTGAGGCTGACCACGCCGCGCCGGCCGTCGCGGGCCGCACCGACCCGGCTGATCGAGCAGTACGCCGGGGCGTACCAGATCGCGCGGTTCTGGCCGAGCACGTGCCCGACGTAGGCGTTGCACGCGCCCGAGTGGGTGAACAGCACCGCCCGGCCACCGGGGTGCGCCGCGGCGATCGCCTCGACGGCCGCGACGACGCGCGCCCGGAACGCGTCCGGGTCGACGCCCACGCTGTGCAGGTCGCCGCGCAGGAGGGCGTGCCATCGCGGGTCGTCGTCGGCTCGCAGCTCCTCCACGGGCACGTACGAGGGGTCGGCGGTGTCGAACTCCGCGATCCCGGGCTCGACCACCGGCTGGAGCCCCAGCGCCTTGGCCAGCGGCTCCGCGGTCTGCCGGGCCCGGGCCGCCGGCGAGGTGTAGATCGCGGTGACCGGCTCGCCGTCGAGCGCCTGGACGACGCGGCGGGCCTGCTCGACACCGACGGCCACCAGACCGGGATCGGCGGCGGCGCCCCCCGGGGCCCCGTCGATCCGGGCGGGCAGGGCATGCCGGACGAGAACCAGCTGCATCTTCGCGACCCTAGTGGACATGCGCGACAATGTTCTGTGACCTGTGCCCCGCCCGCTGGCGACCTGCTGCCCGTTGATGGGGGCCTGCCCGCGGGGGTGGCTGTCCGCAGCCCGTTCGGGGTGTATGTGCACGTGCCGTTCTGCGCCTCGCGCTGCGGCTACTGCGACTTCAACACCTACACGGGCCTGGACTCTTTGCACGGCTCGTGGGCCGACGGCGCCGTGGCAGAGGTGCGCCTGGCCAGGCGGGTGCTCGGCCCGGTGCCGGTTCAGACGGTCTTCGTCGGAGGCGGTACGCCGACCCTGCTGCCCGCCGCCGACCTGGTGCGCGTGCTGCGCGAGGTCGACGAGTGCTTCGGCCTTGTGCCGGGCGCGGAGGTCACCACCGAGGCCAACCCCGACTCGGTCACGCCGGCGTCGCTGGCCGAGCTGCGCGCCGGCGGCTTCACGCGCATCTCGTTCGGCATGCAGTCTGCGTCGCAGCACGTGCTGAAGGTGCTGGACCGTACGCACGTGCCGGGCCGCCCGCAGGCCGCCGTCGTCGAGGCCCGGGCGGCCGGGTTCGAGCAGGTCAGCCTCGACCTGATCTACGGCACACCGGGTGAGAGCGACGATGACTGGCGGCGTTCGCTGCAGGCTGCCCGCGAGGCCGGGCCGACGCACGTCTCGGCGTACGCGCTGATCGTGGAGGACGGCACCGCCCTCGGGCGCCGGGTGGCGAACGGGCAGCTGCCCGCGCCGGATGACGACGTGCTCGCCGACCGCTACCTGATCGCCGAGGACGCGCTGGGCGACCTGGGCTGGTACGAGGTGAGCAATTGGGGCGAGCCCTGCCGGCACAACCTTCTCTACTGGCGTGGCGCCGACTGGTGGGGGGTCGGTCCGGGCGCGCACAGCCACGTCGACGGCGTCCGCTGGTGGAACGCCAAGCACCCGACGACCTGGGCGAACCTGCTCACCGCCGGGTCGCCGGGCGTGGGACGCGAGGTCCTTGACGAGCGCGACCGGCGGGTCGAGCGGGTGCTCCTGGAGGTGCGGCTCGCCGACGGTGTCCCGCTGGACCTGCTCCGACCGGCCGGTCTTGCGGCAGCGCACCGCCATGACGCCGGCGGCCTGCTGGAGCTGATCGACGACCGGGCGGTCCTGACGCTGCGCGGGCGGCTGCTCGCCGACGCCGGCTACGACACGATCATGCTGACGGTCGACACCCCGGTGGGCGGGGCCCGGCACCGCGAACACCAGGCCGGCCGGGGACCGCCGGGCATCCAGCGTCCCATGGTGGATGCGGGTCCGGTGCACCTGCCCGGCGCCGAAGCGCCACCGCGCCGCCGGCGCCAGCCGCGCCCAGCCTGCCGGGCCGACATGGGCCGCCAGGTCCGGCCCAACCGCCTCACCGCATCCATCGAACATCGCCCGCCTCCCTGCCACAGGACGGCAGGAGCGAGGCACATGCCAGGATAGGCCGCTCTGCAACCAACTGTTATCGCACGGTAGTGGCTACCCGGGCTGCATACCTTGGATACAGTCCGCCCTGCCGGCCTGCCAACCCAGGCAGCGCCGGACCAGGCGGCGTCAGGACACTTGGCGAACCTCGATGGTCAGGTGCGACAGCGTTGGGAAGCGGGCGAGAAGCTGGCGGTAATGGCCCGGCCCGCGCGCAGCTTGCACCGTCACGACCGCGACGATGGCGCCGAGGTGCCCCGGCCCCAGCCGCCACAGGTGCAGGTCGGCCAGGGTGTCGCCCCCGGCCTCGATGGCTCGGCGCACGCCCTCGGCCACGCGCCGGTCCGGCACCATGTCCAGCAGGATGGCGCCGGTGTCGCGGACCAGGCCCCAGGACCAGCTTGCGATCACGCAGGCGCCCACCATGCCGGCCAGTGGGTCCATCCAGAGCCAGCCGAAGGCGCGGGCCAGCAGCAGGCCGATGATGACCAGCACCGATACCGCGGCATCGGCCAGGACGTGCACGACCGCCGCCCGCATGTTGTTGTCCCGATGGGCTGCGCCGTGCGCCTCGTGCTCGACGACGACCGCGCTGACCGCGAGCACGAGGGCTTGGCTCTTGCGGTTGTCGAGATAAATTTCAGGTGTCCAGGCACCCGCGAGACGCTTCTTTTCCGCGCGAAATTCGGGCTTTGCCTCCTCCTCGGGAGATCCGGGTCGCGTGACCATTGGTCGCGAGAGCGCGGTCTCGACTGCGCCGAAGGATCGTCGCAGCCGCCGCCCAAATCGATTCTCATACGCAGCGAACTCGGTGATCTCGATCAGCGTGTTCTCGTCGCTGCGCGGCCGTCGACTGCGGTCGACCGCTGCGCGGGCTCGCTCGACCCGAGCAAGGGTCTGCTCGTGTTGCGCGTTGCGCGCGTCGCGCCCGCGCGCAATCGCGTCCCCTACACGATCGTAGATCGCCTGCTGATCAGGCGCGAGAGGCTTGTCGTCGGACGCCATTAGCTCGACCTCGGCGTAGTTCGGGGTCTGATGGGCGTGCGAAATGGGTTCACGCGGTTGGCCGCATCGGGAGGCGTGGACGTTGATCGCGTCGGCGCTCGGTCCACCGTCCGTGCTGCGTGGATGCGCGGCGCGAACGTGATGGGGTTCTGCTCGTGCTGGCGGATCCACCGCTCTAGGTCGCTACGACGGACGCGCACAGTGCGACCAGCGATCAGGCGGGGACATTGCTGGATGATCTCGTAAGCGCGCGACCGAGAGATACCCAGTTCCTCGGCGACATCCACAGCCGAGAGATACCTACTCGTTGGTGGTGGTTGTGGAGGTGGCGCTTCCGATAGCGATGACAACGACGAGCTTGATCTCGTCGCACGCCGCGGAGCACGACGGCCCCCTCGTCGCGGACATGGTCGGACAACGCTTCTCGTCGCGCTCTCACTGCTCAGGGGTGTCACACGGAGGCGCTGAGCACGCAGGCGCTGAACCATTGCCCGCGCCCGAGCGATCGACGGCGCCAACCGCGCCAACGTGGCCCTGATTGGATACTCCTTGGTTATTGCTCGCGCCCGAGCGATCGACGGAGTTAGCTCCTCCAGCGTTGAGCGAGCGGACCTCCTCGTGTCTCGCAGAGCGTCATCCAGAGCTTGCCCCGAGGTTTGCGGTGCGGTAGTTTTGGTCATCTGCTCGTAACGGCGTGAACTCCCTCCCGGAAAGAGGTCTCACGCCGTTGCCCATTTGGGCTTGGGTGAGGTGAGTCACGACCGCGCTACTCCTGGTTCGTGTTGGCGACTATGCGCGAGGACTGGTCGAGCGAAATTGATGAAGGACAAAGGCTCCACCAACCACGAGCGCGATAACGCCATAGCCGGTCCAAAAGCCGGTCTCTTCGGCGCGTTCGCTCCACGCCTGGGCGAGATCATGCTCTGCACTTAGTTGCCGGAGCGACGGTCCTTGCGGCAGCCACGGATTCGCATTCGATGATGACGATGACGGTGAAGTAGGTGCGAGCGCCCGAGTGATCGAGGTTGCGTTGCCGACTGAGAGCAGGCTTGCCAGGTTCATTTGGCCACCTTCATGATCAGGGCGATCACGATCGCGGTGGCCACGGCCGCGAGAGACCCTTTGAAGAGCCCCCGCTGCCACTTCGCGGTCGCTTCCGCGCGGGCCTTGAAGGCTGCCACTGGCAGCGCATCGCGCGCTTCTTCTTCAAACCGTCGCGCGCCCAAATAGTCATCAGTCTTGCTGGTAGTCCGCTCCGCTTCCGTCCTTCGAGCCGACTGCATGATATCCAGTACGTGCCGATCAGCGGACGCGCCACGTGCATCGTCGGACGATGACGCTGACACGTCAGCGGGCGTAGTCACCGCAGACGGAAGGCGCGTAATGTTGTTATCCTGCATGCTGATCACCCGGTCTGTTTCGTAGCGACAAATTCCGCGAGTTCGGGACTGAGCGTGCCGCTTTTCATGTCCGCTGCCGCGCGCTCCGAAGGCAGCAGGAGTCCCTTCATCAGCTTCGTACGACCCGCTTGGATGCGAGCCTGTGTGTCTGTGTAATCTGGATGCGACGGATTCATGAGGATCCGCGCGTACTCTTCGACGACGGAAGTCACGAGCGCCAATCCGCGCGTCGCCGACGGCGTTCTCATGAAAATAAAAGTGCCACAAACCTCACAACACAAAAATGGCTTACCTCGACGATCGAGCCGGAGGCGCATGCCTTCTGGCGCAAGACAACACCAGCACGCGCGAGGCTCAGCCAGCGACTGCGACATGATCCATCTCCCGTTTGTTGAGGACTGAAAAAGTTTTCTCGCTCGCCTCTTGGTAGCGGGATTTTTCGAGCCTCCACTGTCCGTCGGCGACATCGATCACGACATCCGCCTCATGAAGCAACTCATTTTTGCCAGCTACTGTGCCGAGTTTGTTCTCCTGAGCAATGCCAATGAGCACTTGCAAATCAGGCAGGATCGCCAGCAGGTGCCGCAGATCACGTGGCGAGAACAGGCCCACCTGCACGCTATCGATTGCCATGCCAACCACTTTGCGAGCCTGAGCGATCTGGGCGATTTGATCGATCGTCGAGCGCCCAATGACAACGAAATCGGAGCGCTTCACTGCTGCTCTGGAAAGCCGCGAGGCGAGCGTTGGACCAGGCGGCTCCTCTTGGGAGGAGAGCAAAACTGCGCCGCTCATGGTGTCGAGTGCTCGGGCCGTCCAGGTGCTCTTGCCAGCTCCCGGTGCGCCATGGACCACGACGAGCGCGCCAGGACCTAACTGGAGGTCGGGGAACGCTGCGACGTCCACCCGCCCCCAAGACGAAGCCGAGAGCGCGCGCGCGTCGGTGATCTCCGGGATGCTGTCAATCGCGGCGACAGCCCGCGTCGGACGCATGACGACATAGCCCGCCTCGAAGCACGCAAGACACCATGAGGTGTGTGCTGGGTAACGGGCGAGGCAGATGAGGCAGACGAAGTCCATTGGTGATCGCTCGTGGATGCGTTCGTTCGTTATAGAGAAGTTAGCATCAGACAAAGTTAGTGCAATATTATACAATCATTTCATGCATGTACACAAGAATTACACACTTTGTTCAGTGTCCAGGGGGCGAAGGAGCGACAAGGTCTCCACGGGACGATAACGGTTAATGGGCCCTGGCAAGCGATACCGGCAATAAGATCGCGCCGCTCGATCGTGAACGAATCTGCCGCAACTCCGATCTCCTCAACTGCAACAGCTGAGGCGCCACCGATGTTCGCGGCGCCTCGCGGCGCCTTTGGCCCGCGTACGCGCTTCTAGCTCGATAGCCGACGAATCAAGCGGGAAGGGACTGGCCTCTCAACGAAGCACGGACGGACCCACACCAAAACCATCCCAACAGCCTGCCAACGACGTGGAGTCGGACGACAAGACCAAACGCAAAGGGTCACGGTATTGGCCATGGGCACAGCTGATGGCGCGGAGTTTCGCGATCGATGTGGAGAAGTGC
>ENA-OFCI01001349-OFCI01001349.1-metagenomes-genome-assembly--contig:-NODE-1349-length-11064-cov-2.683622_pt1 | contig 11064 bp, 9 predicted proteins | sample MGYA00153391_OFCI01 | MGnify analysis MGYA00153391 | reverse complement strand
GTCGCGCAACCAGACGATGGTCGACATGAACCTCGTCTCGCTGATCGATGTGTTCACCATCCTCATCTTCTTCCTGCTCTCGAACGTGGGCGGCGTGGAGACGCTGCCGAGCCCAAAAGCCGTGAAGCTGCCCGAATCGCTGGCGCAGCAGGCACCGCGTGAAACCGTGGTGGTCGTGGTGAGCGCGAGTGAAATTTCGGTCGAGGGCCGCAAGATCGCCTCGGTGGCCGAGGTGCTCGCCGCGCCCGACGACGACGACGCGCGGCGTCGCTACGCCGCGTCGCTCGTGGAGCGGTGCGATCCGCGCGGCGAGTTTATCCGGTTGCAGGTCGACAAGACGCGGCGCGCTCTCACGGCCGTCGAGCGCAAGACGGAGAAGGCGCTCCTCGCCGAGCATGGCGAGACGTGGTCGAAGCGACTGGGAGCGATCAAGACGGGCCGGGTCTGGGAGCGCGGGTTCCTCGTCGAGCTCAACGTTGGCGGCACGCTTGCTCCGCAGGCTCTCGAGCAAGAGGGGTCCCCGTAGGCGACGCAGGCGCGGGCACCCGGGGCGTCCCGCAAACGCTGGGCCCGGAGCGGCATCGTGTCTTGTCGCACGTTTACGCGCCCCTGGCCCGGCCGAGCTTCTCCTGGCCCAGGCCACCTCTCACGCGCTTCCACGGAAAGGTCCGGCTCCTTCGCGCCGAGCTTCGGCGGTCACGCTTGGTACTACGAGCAGTCGACCCCGCACGTGAAGCCGGGCACACAGATCCCGCAGGACGGCCCCGGCATCTCCACGATCGGCGTTGGAGATCGCGTCGCGGTGTCGCTGCTCAACGGCGGTTTCGCCGAGCGCATCGTGGCCCCCGAGATGGGCAAGATCCAGCATCGAGGTTCGATTCAGTTTACGGAATCGTTTTTCTACGAAGGCGATTGCCGAACTGGTCAAATCACCAAGCGAAATCGAGCGAGCCGAGAGGTTTGCACTCTCCTCGTGTCCGATGCGCTCGGCCTTGCCAGAGCGACGCGCTCCTCGACGAGCCGATCTGTGATTTCGACGCGGACCTCTTCAAGCGGCAGCTTCGAGAGACCGCTGAGCCCGGTGACTTCGGCTTTCCCTTCGTCTTCTTTTTCTTGTCGTCGCCATCTTCCGGCGGTGGCGCGCCATCGAGTTTTTCGAGCCGTCATCGCGACGAGTGCCGATTCGAGAGCCACGATTCGCGCATCCGGTGAATCGCTCACGTGAGGGTGGTGACCGACGGCATCGCGTGCGCTTCCGATAAGTCCGCTGGCGCACGGCATGAGCGGCAGGGCAATGCGTAAAGGTCGCCGTGGGCGTCGAAGGGGAGGGGAGCGGTGTCGAGTTCCGGGTGTTCGAGTCCTAACCTCGAATCGTCAGCAGGCTGACAATCCGGCGGGGGCTTCGAGCGTCTTGTTCTCGACGCGGAGTCGGTTCAATCCCAAGATCACTGTTCGTACGTCTCAGTCTGCGCACATGATCGAGACGTAGGTCTGGATCTCGCCGAGCGCGTCGCTGGGCAGGGTCGTGAACTCGAAACCCGCTGCGCACATGCCGCGGGCCGCGCGGCGCCAACGGAGGGCTGCGACGGCTTCGGAGATGCGACCGCTCACAGGTCGGGCGAAACGCACCGCGAACGTGCCGGTGCTGGGGAGCTCCCGCTCGGAGACGAACTGGAATCCGCTCTCGGAGATCTCTTCGATGCGACCTTCGACCGTGATGGTTTCGCCGTTGATGAGCGCGAGCGTGACGTAGGGGGCGCGTGCGTGCCGTCGCCGCGTGACCTCGGCGGGCTTTTGCTTCGCGACGGGGGTGTCTGCCGTGGTGGGCGGGTTCCGCTCGGGTTTGGGCGCGCGCAATGCGAATACGTTGTCGTCGACGGACACCCGCTGACTCGCACGAATCGCGTCGCGCATCTCCGCGACGCTCGCAAAGCGATGTTCCGCTTCGCGACTGAGTGCCCGCGTCAGCACCTGCGCGAGCGCAACAGGCACGTCTTTGGGGAGGTCTTTCAGCGGCGGCGCCGTCGTGGTCATCGAGACCTTCGCGAGCACCTCTCGCAACGTGCCCGGGAACGGAACCACGCCCGTGAGGCACTCGTAGAGCGTCACGGCGAGCGCGTATTGATCGACGGTATGGTCTACGTTCGGCGCCATGAAGAGGGCTTCAGGAGCCATGTATTCGGGAGTTCCGAGCAAAGTATTTTCTTGCGTGAGTTTCTCGATCACCTGCTCTTCGTCGATCAATTTCGCGATTCCGAAGTCGATGAGCTGCGCGGAGTTCTCGGTGGTGACGAATATGTTCGCAGGCTTGATGTCTCGGTGAACGACCCCGCGCTCGTGGCAGTGCGCCAAGGCGTCAGCCAGTTCGATGCCGAGCTTCACCGTCTGCTCGACGGACAGCTTCCCCTTCGCCGCGAGCAACCCGCTCAGCGTCCTGCCTTCGAAGAGCTCGAGCGCGATGTAGATGCGTCCATCGATCTCGCCGCCGTCTCGAAACTCGACGATGCCCGGGCCCTGCGCCCGCGCGAGCGCGTCCATCTCGCGTGCGGCGCGATGGCGGACTCGTTCACTCGCGTCCTTCGCGAGGATCTTCAGGGCGCAAGTACGGCGCGTTCGCACATGCTCGGCCGCCCAGACGCAGCCTCCACTCGTCACTTTGGCGAGAGCGCGGACGAGACGGTATCGTCCGGCGAAGACCGTGTGCTCCTCTCCCAAGTACTCGCGGAGCTCGCGGCTCACCGACTCGTTCACATACTGACCGCTCAAAGTCGAGTTCACGGCGCCTCCTTCTAGATGTCACTGCCCACGAGAGTTGAACGGACAGTCCGTGCGAAACTGTTGCCCACAGCTCAACGTTGGCGTGGATCGAGTCCGAGGCAAGTGGCGCGCGCAGCTCGCATGGTCCTCACGGACTCGCGCTCGTTGTCAGTTTCGGCCATCGTCTCATCGAGCCGTAGGGCGCCGCACTGCTCGCAAGCTGCGGCGGGACATTGTCCGATTGGGCTCTTGTACTCCTGGCGCACGAGTCGATCGGCTCCGCACACGAGGCATCCCGGCGGAGGCTCCAAGCACCGTAGCGTGTCGGTCCGCTCTCGCGCGACGCTCTGCTCTGCAGGGGTCATGCTACCGCCCCGATGTCTGCCGTGCGGAGCAGTGCTGCGAGCTTGGCCAGGGCTTCGCGCTCCATCTGGCAGGCTCTCGATTCGCTGACGTTGAGTTGCACGCCGACCTCTCGCAGAGTCACGTCGTGAACGTAACGCTGGACGAGGACGAACCGCAGTCTCTCGGGCAGCTTGTCCGCCGCGGCATGAAGCATCGCGAAGGTCTGCTTCTCGTCGACCAGCTGCTCGGGTGAGGAGCCTGGATCGCGCACGGACTCGGACTCGTGATCCGTCGTGTTTGCAGCTCCCTTGCAGAGTTGCAGCGCGCGGTAGCGGGCGGGCTCGATTCCCAGCTTCTCCGCGACTGCCTCTCCATCGACCTTCACGCCCATCGTCGCGGTCGCGGCCGACGCGTCGTCGATGCTCCGCGCCATCGATCGCAGGCGTCGCGACAGCGGATCGTTGCGGCGCAGATCGTCGAGAATGGCTCCTCGAACCCGGCAGGCCGCGAACGTCTCGAACATCTCGCCGTTCATGTCGCCCCGTCGTTTGTAGGCCTCCGCGAGCCCCACGGACCCTGCACCCATCAAATCGTCAGTATCGATGTGCTTGGGTAGGCGACGCGCGATCGAGCCCGCAATGCGTTTGACGATCCCTAACATTCGCATCGCGCGCACCGGCGGAGGAAGCGTCGGTTGCACTGGATTGGTCTGGCCTACCTGCTCGTTGCTCATGCATCACCCTTTGGGTGGTGACATTGCGAAGAGTGGTCCATCGCGAAAAGGCCGATGAACGCGACGAGCTATGCGGGCACATGAGTCAAGCTCACCCTGGGATCTGCGAAACACTGTAATTTGGGGGTGGGCGCGAAAAACCCCGGGAGGGGTCTGCCAGACCCCTGCACACAGCGCGCTGAGGTCGGCTACCCCCGTACGCACGCTGCCAATCATTGTCTTGGACCCCCGAAACCCTTTCCATCGCCGAAAGCGATTCGCTCGCTGAAAGCCCCTAAGGCAGAACGATTCGCGAGGCAGGCCGGTCGAGACCGACCGACAGGAGGACGCCCTCGCGGTGAGTCGTGGTGCCACCGCTCCCGACGGCCCCTGCGCCGCCGTATTTCGCGACGCTCGCTGCGTGGACGAAGACGCCTGCGGTCTGCTCGTGGAGGCGCCACGGAGTGAGCGGCGAAGCAGCCGCGGCAACACCCCACGCACTGCCGTTCGCCGCTTCGAGAGAGTCGGATCCATGCGACGCGAGCATGAGTCCGAGACCGTTGGCGAGGCCTGCGCCGCCCGAGAGCACGGGAGCGTGCACCACATCATCGCCGTCGACATCGACGAGCACACCGACCGACACGTCGTGTCCGAGCCCGAGCATCGCGGCAGCCGCGGGGAACCTCGTGTCGTACCGATCGTTCCCGCTCGAGTCGATCATCACGGCGGAGGACAGATGAAGCGCGGCGCCTTGCGCGTAGTAGAGCGCGTCGTACGAGTCGTCGCCTGACGCGTCGAGCAGCGCGCCCATCCCCATCGCGAAGCCGCAGCCCTGCGCGAAGACGCTCGCCGTATAGACGTCATCGCCGGCGCGATCTCGCAGTACGCCGAGGCCGCCGGGAAATGGGAATCCGACGTCGGGCCCGTCTGGGCGGCGACCCGCACCGCACCCTTGCGCGAACGACTCGTTCGAGGCCTGCGGGAGCTGCGCGGACGGATACATGGGATCACCGCCAAGCGAAGGGACACCGGAGTCGGCGGCGTAGTGATCGTTGCCGCCGCCGTCGACGAGGGCGCCAGCGCCGCGCACACCGCCGAAGCCTTGCGCCTGCGAATATGTGACATCGCGATCGTTGCCGCGTCGAACAACAGCCCGACGCCCCATGCGCCCGCGCCTTGCGAGAAGACCTCGGACTCGTACACGTCGTCACCGCCGCCTACGAGACACCGACGCCGAGCACGGCGCTGCCCTGTGAGAGCGCGAGAGAGCTCCGATGATCTTTGCCGCTGCCGAGGTCGAACAGCATTCCAATGCCGAGGACCGCCGAGCCTTGTCGCGGCACGCGTGAGCGCGTCTGACCATTGACGCGTCCTTCTCCGTCGCTCGGCAATCGGTGACCGACGTCTCCGTCTGCCGTCACCGTGTCGTATCCGTACGTGTCGTCACCGCCGAGATCGATCGCGACTGCCACGCCTTGATTGAGGCTCGCGCCGCCAGCGGGTGGGACCCCAAGCAATGACAGCGCGAGACGCATTCAATCCATAGAACGACCCCGCGCCGATAACCTTGAATGCCCTCCGTGAGCTCAGTCGTTCCGTCGGCCGAGATCGATGCCGTAACGCCTTGCGAGTCGCCGAAAATTCGCTCGGTCGATGCCACCGCGGCGCGCGGCGCGTGTGATGTTGCCCTTGTCCAACTCGAGGAGCTCCGCGATGTAGCGCTTCTCGAACTCGGCGATCACGAGCGCGCGGGACTCGCTGAACGAGAGGTCGCCCACAGTCGACGTTTGGATGGGCTGGGGAAGGTCGCGAAGCGCAGGCGGAAGGACGTCCGCGGTCACGGCGCCTCCAGGCACCATCACGGCGACCGCGCGTTGCATGGCGTTCTCGAGCTCCCGTACGTTGCCAGGCCACCGATGGGAGGTGAGCAAGCGCATCGCTTCCGGCTGAATCGGCGGCACTGGCCGGTCGAATCGCGCGCAGTACTTGGCCAGAAAATGCGCGATGAGCAGCGGGATGTCACCTGCCCGATCGCGGAGCGCAGGCAGATCGACGGAGACGACGTTGAGGCGGTAGTAGAGGTCCTCGCGAAACTCGCTCTCGCGTACGTCGGCGGCGAGATCACGATTGGTCGCCGCGATGATACGGACGTCGACCTTGCGGACGTCACTGCTGCCTACGGGCTTGATCTCTCCCTCTTGTAGCGCGCGCAGCAGTCGCACTTGCACGCTCGCGTCGATGTCGCCGATCTCGTCCAAAAAGAGCGTCCCACCCGAGGCCTCCTCGAACAGCCCGCGTCGCGAGGAGGTCGCGCCCGAGAAGGCTCCTTTCACGTGACCGAACAGCTCGCTGTCCAAGAGCGTCTCTGAAAGCGCCGAGCAATTGACCGCGAGAAACGGCTTGGCCGCGCGTCGGCTGCGAGCGTGGATCGCACGTGCGACGAGCTCCTTGCCCGTCCCGCTCTCGCCCAGCACGAGCGTCGTCGCGTCCGTGGTCGCCACGCGCTCGACGAGCGTGAAGACTGCACGCATCGCCGCCGAGGTCCCAACGATACCCTCGAAACGCGCCTCAACGTCGCGCTGCCTCTCCAGCTCTCGCGTGCGGCGAAGCAAGCGGTGGCGCTCCACCGCGCGAAACAAGTGGAACCGGAGCTGCTCGTCGGGTGCGAGCGGCTTCGTCAAATGATCATATGCACCTTGTCGCAACGCCTCGATCGCAGGCTCGCTGCTCGAATCGGCGGTCAACATGACGAACGGCAGGTCTGGCCAGCAACGTCGGGTCTCCGCGAGAAACGCGAGGCCATCCATCACGGGCATGTGCAGGTCGGACACGATCACGTCGATCTCGTGCTCGTGCTCCGATAGGAAGCCGAGGGCCGGATCCGCGGACGAGAAGTCGTGCACTTCGAAGTCGAGACCCTTCAGCGTTCGGGCGGTCGCCGCACGCATCAGATCGTCGTCGTCAACGAGCACGATGCGCGGAGCGAGGGAGTCCATGTTTGCCCATCATCCGCCCATGGGCGTGAACGTCAAGTTTGGCTGAAACGGGTCCGGCGAGCCTTCCCGTTGCTCACTTCGATGGCCTTCGCTGGGTCGATCGGCGACGCCGAGTTCGGCCTCGAGCGACCGATTCTCCCAGCGCTGCCGCTCAGCGAACACGTGGAGTGGGCCACCCCGCCGATTGGCGAGCCCTCCGACTGCGCGTCCTTTGTCGAGCTCAGTCACCGAGGACGCTCTCCGCACGCAGCGCACGCGCACACGACGACCCGCCTCCGACCACGCGAGGGGTCATGTTTGCGGGAGTGGGGCGGTCTCCGGAAGAAAGCGCGCACGACGCTCCGGCGTCGGCACACTGCAGACTTCACGCTTGCCGAGGACGCGCGTCCGATTGCGCGAGACGAATCCATAGACCGCGTCACGGATGGGCGACGGCACCACCGAGAACGCGTGCAGTACGCGCCATCCGCCACGGAGCCGTCGCGCGATGCGGAGGCTCGCGGTCGAGTGCGTGTGCACGATGCCGTCTTCGACTAGCACGATGCTCCCGACGCCGCCTTCGGGGAGCCCATGAGACAACAGCAGGCGTTTGCCCGCCGCCGACTGTCGCGAAGCGAACCGAAACACACCGGCCGGATCGTGCTCGAGAATGAAGTCGACCGTCGCGTCGCAGAACCCGCACTCGCCGTCGAAGATGACGACGGGGTGCTCCAAATCAAAAGCATTCATGCCGATGGGGTAGGGCGTACCGCGCCTGGCGTCGAGCGGTACGACGCGAAATCGCAGCAGGCGGCAGGTGAGCGCAACAAGCGCCAATGGGTCGGCGTCTAGCGGAGGCGTGGGGAATCGAAAACACAAAAGGCCCTGAGAACAAGGGCGATCAACGACCTTCTCACGACTTGGGAGGGTCGGAGAGGGGAGATACCTCGACACTGACCCCTCGAAACGGCGTGTTTGGCCCAACCATTGGCCCAGTGTCGCGAGTGCTCCACGGGGTGGTCTTCGACGCGCTCGACGACGCGCCCGACGAGCTCGCAATGCGTGCCGAAGCAGTGCGCGGGATGCTCGAAGCGCGGACGGCGTTCTTGGCGTCTGGCTGTCCATTGGACGCGTCGACGGCTCTTGCTGCGGTGTCGGACTGTCCGGACGACGAAAGATCGTCAGCGGGGCTTGTGTCGCTTACGTTGGAGCGATGAAGCGCCTTGCCTCCGCTGTTCTCGCTCTCGCCGCGTGTGGCAGGACGTAAACGATTTACAGCGACGCCGGTGGTGCGCCCGCGACTACGGCGACAAATCAACCTCCACAGAGTCTTCGTACAAACTATCCGTGGCCGATCGCAGCGTCCCTCCGCTGTGTGTTCGCCAAGGGTTATGGGACTGCGGATATTCGTGCCGATCTGACTGACTAAGCCGTTCGCGCCGACGTCATAAACGCCAGAAAAGCGCAGCTAGCGTTTGACGACCCCACTTCTCGCGAGGTCTGGTTTCCATTCGAGACCCACCACTTATCATTGATTTTCGACAACGGACTAAAGTCCCGCCCGCAGGGGTCGTATACAAAAACGTACCGACGAGTCACCGGCGGTGCGAGAGAATCGACCATTCGGCAGCATCACCACGTGCGTCATCAGCCACAGGAGTTCACAATGACATACTCATTGTCGGGTCTAATTCTGGCCATTGGCGCCCTCATTTCCGCCGGCTGCGGTAACTCCGCTGTCAGTACGATCGACTCGTCCGGCGATGGCGGCGCGCTAGACGATGCGAACGCCGCGACCGATGCAGACGCCGCGACCGAAGCGGACGATGCGAACGCCGCGACCGATGCGAACGTCGCGACCGATGCGGACGCCGCGGACGACGCGAGCGACGGGAACGGCGTGAAGTATGTGAACATGAAGACGGCGGCGTCCTTCGTGGTGCTCGCGGGCCAGACAGTCACGAACACGGGCCCCACCGTGATCGACGGCGATGTCGGCATCAGCCCAGGAACTGCCATCACCGGGTTTCCGCCTGGCATCGTGAAAGGCAAAATCCACTCTGCGGATGCCGCAGCCGCCCAGGCCAAGCTAGACCTCAACGACGCCCGCGACGAGGCTATCGCGATGAGCGGCCTGCCGAATCCCCTCGTCGGCGATCTCGGCGGGATGACCCTCAAGGGGGGGCTCTACCAGTCGAGCTCGGGCATGCTCGTCTCCTCCGGAGATCTCACGCTCGATGCCCAGGGCGATCAGAACACGATCTGGGTTTTCCAGATTCAAACGACCTTCATCATCATGGTGAATCGAAAGGTCGTCCTCACCAACAACGCAAAAGCCGACAATGTTTTCTGGAACGTCGGCTCGTCGGCGACGATCGGCGTCGGAGCGTTCATGGTCGGCAACTTCCTGACGCAAACATCCATCACGGTGCAGACCGGCGCCACGATGGACGGCCGGTTCCTCACGCAGACCGGAGCCGTGACGTTCGACTCCAACAACGTCAATAAGCCCCCGGCCATCATCCATTGAATCAAGCAAGTAATCGGAGGGGCCTATTGCGATTCAATTCTGCGTTAGCCGTCGCGTTACTTGTCGGAGTTCCGCTCTCGATCCTTGGTATGGGCGCTGCCAGCTGTGGTAGCAGCAATCCCTCCTCCGATGTCGACAGCGGCACGATCGAGAGCGGACCGCCGGTCTTCAACGTGGATGGTGGGCCGGAGTGCATCGGGCTCTGCCCAAAGCAGGTGAAGTGCCCGGGCGGCGGCAAGACGACGATTAGCGGCACCGTCTGGGACCCCGGCGGAAACGTCAAACTCTACAACGTCGTCGTCTACGTTCCGAACGCCCCCGTGCTCGCGATCACGAACGGAGCGACCTGCGACAAGTGCGCAGGCGGCACTCTCTCGGGCGATCCGCTGGTGGCCACGTTGACCGATGCGAACGGCCATTTTTCGCTGGAAAACGTGCCAGTCATGGACGACATGCCGCTCGTCATCCAAGTCGGAAAATGGCGTCGGCAGATCGTGGTCCCCAAGATCACCGCGTGCGCTGACACTCCGCTGCTGGACAAGAATCAGACGCGCCTGCCGAAGAACGCGACGGAGGGTGACATTCCGCTCATCGCGCTCACGACCGGCGGCGCCGACACGCTCGAGTGCTTGCTCGGGAAGAACAAGATTGGTCTCGACGACAGCGTCTTCTCGAAGGCGGGCGGACCGGGTCGCGTTCATCTCTACCAAGGCAAGGGGAGCGGCGGCAATCCGACGACCAAGTTCGCCGGAGCGCTCGCCGACGGCGGCGCGGACGGTGGCAGTAGCCTCGCACTCGCCGAGACGCTCTGGAGTACTCCCGCGAACCTCCAGAAATACGACATCGTCCTTCTCTCGTGCGAGGGCGACACCTTCGCGGCCGAGAAGCCTGCGGCGGCGCTCGACGCGATGAAGAGCTACACGACGAACGGCGGGCGCGTGTTCGCGTCCCACTGGCACAACTACTGGTTCACGCAACGCTTCGCCTCGACGGGCCCTTGGATCGACCGACTAAGTCCGCCCAACCCCAGTGTGGCCACGATCGACACGTCGTTCCCGAAAGGCGTCGCCCTCCGCGATTGGCTCGTAAGCAACGGCTCCAAGACTCCAGGCACGGTGAGCATCAGCGAGCCGCGTCACAACCTCGACGCCCCGGTCACCGCGGGACAAGCGCAGGGATGGCTCACGATGCCGAACCCCCTGGACGCTGGCACCATCATCGCGACCGAATATATGAGTTTCAACACGCCGCTGGGAGTCCCCGAGAAGCAGCAGTGCGGCCGCGCGGTGTTCAGCGATCTGCACGTGGGCTCCGACACGCCTGGCTTGGACTACCCGCTGGGATGCACCAGCGTAGGCCTCACCGAGCAGGAGAAGATCCTGGAGTTCATGCTCTTCGATCTCTCGGCCTGCATCTCGGACGACCGCACGCCCCCGCCGCCCCCAAAGTGAGCTGGCGCTGGTCACGTTCCGTGATCGATGACTCCCGCGGCGAGCCACTTGCGCAGCAGCCGAAGGAGTCGACCATCCGAAATCCTACGCGACTCACTAGGGTGTAGACGGGCGCCTGGGAGCGCTGAAATCCGAGCAGCCCGCCATGGACGCGTAGTTGGTCGCAGGTCGCGGGGCTGGCGACGATCGCCACGAGCGCCACCAAGAGAAAGGGCCCGGAGGAGAAACTCCGAGCCCTCGGAGCATAGGAAGCCCAACGCCGATCGCCGATGCCCAAGCCGGAGACCGGGGAAG
>ENA-OFCI01001348-OFCI01001348.1-metagenomes-genome-assembly--contig:-NODE-1348-length-11064-cov-5.486511_pt1 | contig 11064 bp, 8 predicted proteins | sample MGYA00153391_OFCI01 | MGnify analysis MGYA00153391 | reverse complement strand
GTGCCCACCGCCTTGCAGCTTATGTTGGCGGCACCAGCCTAGACGCGAACGAGGCGGCGCTGGCCACGGTCGCCCGCACCGTTCTGCGGCCCGACCCGGCCGACAGCCCCGTGCGCTGGGCGGAGTTCCAGCGCCAGATCGAGACCACCCGCTACGCCGCCGTATTTACCGCACACCCCACCTTTTCACTCGCCCCTGACGCCGCCGCCCTGCTGGCTGCCATCGCGAGCGGCACCGGCAGTCCGGGCATGGCGATGAACAACGAGCCGGTCAGGAAGGCGCTCAGCCCCACCACGCTGCCCACGCTCAGGTCGACGTGTTTCATCAGCAGCACCACCGTCTGACCCACCACCACCAGCGAGATGATCGAGACGTTCAGCAGCAGGTCGCGCAGCGCGTCGCGCAGCGCGTCGGTGTCCGGAGCATCGTCGTCGCCAGCCGCCCCGGGCTCTGCGGCCGCGCCCCGGGTCGGCTCGCCGGTCACCGCCGGCCACCACAGGTCGAACAGCCGGTCGTACGTGGCCCGGTGGTTCGGCCGCTTGACCGCGGTCGCCGCAAACGCCTGCCGCAGCGCCTCCCGGTCGAGCAGGTCGACCACGCCCATCGCCCGGGTGGCGTCGAGCAGCTCGGACAGCGCGACCGGGACACCGGCGGCCCGTAGCGCGTCGAAGAACCCGATCTCCCTGCCGAGCAGGCCGCCCTTGACCGCCATCAGTTGAGCTTGAGCGCCGTGGCGGCTCGGGCGTGATCGCTGGCGTGCTTCAGCACGACCCCGAGGGTGTCCTTCACGGCCTGCTCGTCCAGGGTGTCCAGGCCCAGCGCGACGAGCGTGCGCGCCCAGTCGATGGACTCCGCGATGCTCGGCGACTTCTTCAGCTCCAGCGCCCGCAGCGCGCGTACGGTCCGTACGAGCTGGTCGGCGAGCCGCTCGGCCACCTCGGGGACCCGGGACAGCACGATGGCCTTCTCGCGGTCGGCGTCCGGATAGTCCAGGTGCAGGTAGAGGCAGCGTCGCTTGAGCGCTTCGGACAGCTCGCGGGTCGCGTTGGAGGTGAGGAAGACCAGCGGTCGGCGGGTCGCGCTGATCGTGCCGAGCTCGGGGATCGTCACCTGGAAGTCGCTGAGCACCTCCAGCAGCAGGCCCTCGACCTCGACGTCGGCCTTGTCGGTCTCGTCGATGAGCAGCACGGTCGGCCCGGTGCGCCGGATCGCCGTCAGCAGCGGCCGCGACAGCAGGAACTCCTCTGCGAAGACGTCGTCGTGCACGGTGTCCCACTGCTCATCGTCGCTGGAGGCCTGGATGCGCAGTAGCTGCTTCTTGTAGTTCCACTCGTACAGCGCGCGGGCCTCGTCCAAGCCCTCATAGCACTGCAGGCGGATCAGCTCCGAGCCGGTCGCCGCGGCTACCGCCTTCGCCAGCTCGGTCTTGCCGACGCCGGCCGGACCCTCGACGAGCAGCGGTTTGCCGAGCCGGTCGGCCAGGAACACCGTCGTGGCGATCGCATGGTCGGTCAGGTAACCGGCGGCGGACAGCCGCTCCTGCACGTCGCTGACAGACGCGAACACGGTCTGGTGCACGGTCAACTCCTTCGGCGCGGGAGTCCCCATCCTGCTCCACCCGCGCCCCGGGACGCGGTCAGGGCACCGGCGGCCCGGTGACCATCCAGTCCAGCACGGGGGTGCTCTGCAGGTAGACCAGCACGCACATGAACAGCAGGAACCCCAGACTCCAGCCGAGCACCCGCCGGAACAGGTCGCCTTCGCGGCCCTCCAACCCGACGGCGGCGGCGGCGATCGCCAGGTTCTGCGGCGAGATCATCTTGCCGAGCACGCCGCCGGAGGAGTTGGCGGCGGCCAGCAGCGTCGGCGACAGGCCCGCCTTGGCCGCCGCCGTCGTCTGCAGAGTGCCGAACAGCGAGTTCGACGAGGTGTCGGAGCCGGTGACCGCGACCCCCAACCACCCGAGGATCGGCGACAGGAAGGCGAACAGCCCACCCGCACCGGCCATCCACAGCCCCAGCGTCTTGGTCTCACCCGACTGGTTCATCACGAATGCCAGCGCCAGGACGAGCATGACTGTCAGGATCGCGTACTTGAGCTGATCGAGAGAACGGACGTAGGCGTGCAGCGCCTTGCCGGGGCCGACCCGCAGCGCGACCATCGTCAGCAGCCCGCACAGCAGCAGCAGCGTGCCGGCTGCCGACAGGTAGTTCAGCCGGAACGCGGTGGCGACGGCCTTGCCGGTGTCATCGCTGACGTGCAGGCCGGGCCAGGCCACCACCCGTGTGAGGGCCTCCAGGCCGGTGCCGTCGTGCTTGCCGAGGGCTATCGGCAGCACCGCGCCGGCCGCGTTCTTGACCCCGACGAGCGCGGTGCGGGTGGCAAGCACGAAGACCACGATGATGATCGCGTACGGCGCGTACGCCTTCAGTACCTCGGCCCTGGAGTCGGTGACCTGCCGGCCGGCGTCGGCGCGGGCGCGGGCAACAGCGACGGGGTCGGCATCCTCGCTCCCGCCGGCGACGACCGGCAGGCGGCGACCGCTCGGCTCCGGCCCGTCGTCCCCGGACTCGACATAGCCCTCCTTCGCGTGCCACACCCGAGTGAAGGCCAGCACCGCGAGCGCGCTCGCGAGCGCGGCGATGATGTCGGTGAGCGGCACCGACCAGTAGTTGGACGCGACGTACTGGAAGACCGCGAAGACCGCGCCGCACAGCAGCGCGGGCGGCCAGACCTGCCGCAGGCCACGGGCGCCGTCGACGATGCAGACCAGCGCGAGCGGGACGAAGATCGCCAGCACCGGGGTCTGCCGGCCGACCATCGAGCCCAGGTCGTCGACCGGCAGCTTGGTGATCCCTGCCAGGGTGGTGATCGGGACCGCGAGCGCGCCGAAGGCGACCGGCGCGGTGTTGGCGACCAGCGCGATGGTGGCTGCCTTGATCGGCCGGAACCCCAGCGCGATCAGCATCACCGAGCTGATGGCGACCGGCGTGCCGAAGCCGGCAAGGGCCTCCATCAGCGCCCCGAAGCAGAAGGCGATGATGATGGCCTGGATGCGCTGGTCGTCGCTGATGGAGGCGAACGAGCGGCGCAGCACGTCGAAGTGCCCGGTCTCGACGGTCAGGTTGTAGACCCAGATCGCATTGACGACGATCCACATGATCGGGAAGAGGCCGAAGGCCGCTCCCCACAGCCCGCTGTTGAGCGCGTCGCCGACCGGCATCGAGTAGACCGCGACGGCGATCACGAGCGCGACGACGAGTGCGATCAGCGAGGCCATCCAGGCCTTCATCCGCAGGCCACCGAGCAGGACGAACAGGGTCAGCAGCGGCAGCATCGCCAGCAGTGCGGACAGCCCCAGCGAGGAGCTGACCGGGTTGTAGACCTGGCGGTAGCTGGCCAGCAGCATCGTGGGCCTTCCTAAGCAGTCGAGGCGCGCACCGTACGCCCTGCGGAACCGGACGTGGCGCTCGACGCGACCGTCCCGGGGCCATCCAGGGCACGCGCCAGCAGCTGCTCCACGGGAACTCCCCGGATGGAGGCGTCCAGGACCTGCACGGTGTGGGCCACCGGCAAGCGCTCGCCCATCCCGGCCAGCGTGGTCGCGACCTGCATCCAGCAGCCCGGGTTTGCGGTGACCATCACCTGCGCGCCGGTGTCCAGGACCGCTCTGGCCTTGCGCTCGCCGAGCTCATGGGCGGGCTCGGGGTGCAGCAGGTTGTAGGTACCGGCGCTACCACAGCAGATCTCCGCCTCGGCCAGCTCTCGCAGCTCGATGCCGGGCACGTCGCGTAGCAGTCGGCGCGGCTGCTCGCGGATGCCCTGGGCGTGGGCGAGGTGGCAGGCGTCCTGGTAGGCCACCGTCATCGGCAATGGGTGTCGCTTCGCGACCGGGCCGCCGTCGGCGTGCAGCTCGACGAGCAGCTCGGTGATGTCGAGGGCCTTGTCGGCCAGGGCCTGCGCGCGCTCGGGCCAGCCCGGCTCGTCGCGCAGCTGGTGGCCGTACTCCTTGAGGTTGGAACCGCAGCCGGCGGCGTTGACCACGAGCGTGTCCACTCCCTCGAAGGCCTCGATAACACCCTTGGCGAAGGCGATCGCCTCGTCCTCGCGGCCGGCGTGCGCCGACAGCGCGCCGCAGCAGCCCTGCTTCCGCGGAACCAGGACCTCGCAGCCCTCGGCCGCCAGCACCCGCACCGTCGCGGCATTGACGTCAGGAAAGAAGGTGCCCTGCACGCAGCCGGTCAGCAGCCCGACGGTGCGCCGGGCGGTGCCGCTGGCGGGGGTGCGCACCGGGAGCCGCTCGACGTGCCCCAGTCGCGGAGCGAGCGACTCCATCGCCTGCAGGCCCTGGGGCAGTCGGCTCAGCAAGCCGCTCCTGGCGAGCACTCGGCCCAGGCCGCTGGCCTGGTAGGCCCGCAGCGGGGCGCGCAGGACCCGCAGCCGCCGGGGATAGGGGAACAGGCGGTAGATCATCTCGCGGAGCAGCGCCTCGCCCCGCGGTCGCGATACCCGTCGCTCGAGCTGCGCCCTGGTGCTCTCGATCAGCTTGTCGTACTGCACCCCCGACGGGCAGGCGGTGACGCAGGCCATGCAGCCCAGGCACTGGTCGATGTGCCGGAAGCTGGCGTCGTCGAACGGCTCGCCCTCGAGACCGGCCTTCATGATGTCGATGCGCCCGCGCGGGCTGTCCATCTCCTCGCCCCACAGCACGTACGTCGGGCAGGTCGGCAGGCAGAAGCCGCAGTGCACGCAGTCGCCGACGAGGGCGGCGTCAGGCGGGTGGTGGCCGTCGAAGGCCGGTTGCAGCGGCAGCCCGATGCCTGGCAGGCCCAGCCCGACCGTCGCGCCGGGTGCGCTAGCGGCGACCGGACCGCCTTGGCCCAGGTCGAGCGGCCGGCGGGCGCCGAGCAGCTCGGCGGCAGCCTGGTCGGTGGCCCGCTCCGCGCCGGTCTCGGCGCCCCTCGGAAGGTCGGCGGAGCCCTGCTCGACCGGCGGGCTGGTCATCTAAAGGCCTCCAAGCAGGCGTCCGGGCGACAGTCGCCGCTCCGGGTCAAAGCGGTCCTTCACGCGCTGCATGAGCGCGAAGGAGTCAGGGACGGGTCCCCAATGATCCACACCCGAGCCTGCCGGCGCCGACAGCACGACCGCCGTGCCGTCGTACGGCGCCAGAGCCGTACGCAGCCCAGCCAGGCCGGCAAGCCCGGTCGCCGCGGGCTGGGCGACGTAGGCAACGCCGGTACCGGTCGAGGCGTGCACAACCGCCGTCGCCGGTAGCGCGTCGAGCACGGCGGGCAGGGCGTAGGGCTCGTACGCCAGGCGCAGCACCAGGTCAGCGTCGGCGCCGGGGCGGTGGCCCCACCAGGACGGTGGCTGCTCGCTGCGCTCGCCCGCCCCGAGCAACGCGACCGCCGCGGCGGCCTGCGCGTCAACCGACTCCGGGATCGATTCGAACAGCACAAGCAACGACAGCTCGCCGTCGGCGCGCCGCAGCTCGGTGGCTGACGGCGTCAGTGTCGACCTGACCAGCAGCTGGGCGAGCCGGCCGGCGTCGGCGCTGTCGCGGACCGGCACGACGACCGCGCCGGAGGCGGGCGGCAGCGGGTGCAGTCGCCAGGTCGTCGACACCACGACACCGAGGCTGCCGTGCGCCCCGGTATAGAGCTTGCCGAGGTCGTAGCCCGCGACGTTCTTGACGACCTTGCCGCCGGAGGAGGCGGTGGTGCCGTCGGCCAGCACGACCGTGACGCCGATCAGCAGGTCGCGCACGGTGCCGTAGCGCAGCCGGCGCGGACCCGACGCGTTGGCGCTGACCAGGCCGCCGAGGGTCGCGTCCGGCTCGGGCGGGTCGAGCGCGAGCATCTGGCCGGAGGCGGCCAGTTGGTCCTGCAGGGCCTCGAGCCGCACGCCGGCCTCGGCCACGACCACCAGGTCACCGGCGACGTGCTCCAGGACGCGGTCGAGCTCGGTGAGGTCCAGAGCCAGGTCGCAGGAGGTCGGCGGTGCCGCCCAACCGATCTTGCTACGGCCACCTACGGGGACGACGGTCCCTGTCGTGGAGCGCAGCACGTCGGCAACCTCACGGGCCGACGACGGGCGGGCAACCTGGCCGGGGACGACGCCGGACACCGCGTCGGCGCCGGTGCCGGACCAGCCAGCGGCCAGCTGCGCCGCCACCACCTAGAACACCTCCATCGAGGCAGCGTCCATCGCGAACATGTCCATCTAGAACACGTCGCCCAGCGCCGGGTCGTGGGTGTCGGCTGCGGTGTACACACCGGGCCGCTCCCCGCACAGCCGCGGCGTCGGAAACAGCTTGCCCGGGTTGGCCAGGCCATCCGGGTCGAAGGCGCAACGCACCAGCTGCATCGTGTCGAGGTCCTCCGGCGTGAACTGCGCCGACATCTTGGACTTCTTCTCCACCCCGACGCCGTGCTCGCCGGTGATGCTGCCGCCGGCCTCGATGCACAGGTCCAGGATGGCGAACCCCAGCTCCTCGGCGGCATGGGCGGCGCCAGGGACGGCGTCGTCGAACAGGATCAGCGGGTGCAGGTTGCCGTCGCCGGCGTGGAAGACGTTGGCGACCCGTACGTTCGCCTCCGTAGCCAACCGGGCGATGCCGGCGAGCACCTCGGGCAGCTTGGTGCGGGGGATCACGCCGTCCTGCACGTAGTACGCCGGGCTGATCCGGCCGACAGCGGCGAACGCCGACTTGCGGCCCTTCCACATCAGCGCCCGCTCTGCGGCGTCCCGGGCGATCCGGGTCTCGAAGGCGTGCCGCGCCTGCGACAGGGCCTCGACCTGGGCGAACTGGGCGTCGACCTCGACCTGCGGCCCGTCGAGCTCGATGACGAGCACCGCGACCGCCCCGGCCGGGTAGCCACACTTGACGGCCGCCTCCGCCGCCTCGATGGCCAGCGCGTCCATCATTTCGATCGCGGCCGGCAGGATGCCGGCGGCGATGATGTCACTGACGGCGCCGGCGGCGTCCTCCACGCTGCGAAAGCCGACGAGCATGGTCTGCACCGACTCCGGTACCCGCACGGTGCGCAGCGTGACCTCGGTGGTGACCCCGAGCGTCCCCTCGCTGCCGATGAAGGCCCCGAGCAGGTCGTAGCCGGGGTGCTCCGGGGCGCTGCCGCCCAGGTGCACGACCTCACCGCTGGAGAGCACCACCTCGGCGCCCATCACGTGGTTGACCGTGAAGCCGTACTTCAGGCAGTGCGCGCCGCCGGCGTTCTCGGCAACGTTGCCGCCGATGCTGCAGATTTGCTGTGAGGACGGGTCAGGCGCATAGGCCTGGTTGTGCGGCGCGGCCTCGCGCGTGACCCACAGGTTGATGACCCCGGGCTCGACGACCACGCGCTGGTTGTCAGGGTCGACCGACACGATCTTCCGCAGTCGGGTCAGCACGATCAGCACGCCCTCGGCGATCGGCATGGCGCCGCCAGACAGCCCGGTGCCCGAGCCGCGGGCCACGAAGGGAACCCCGGCCGCGGCGCACAGCCGGACGGTCTGCACGACGTCGTCGCGGGTGCTGGCGAGCACCACGACCCCGGGCCGGGTCCGGAAAGTGGCCAGACCGTCGCACTCGTAGGTCCGCAGCTGCGCGGGGTCGGTCAGCACCTTGTCGGCGCCGATCAGTCGGCGCAGGTCCTCGGCGAGGCGCGCGGAGGCCGGTGGGGCGAGCAGCACGGCGGTCATGCGTCGAGCCGCTCGTACGCCGGGAGGGTGAGAAACTCCACGAAGTCGTCGGCCAGCGCCACCTGCTCGAACAGCTCTCGGGCCTCGGCGTACTTCCCGGCGTTGAAGCGCTGGTCACCGACGATGGCTTTCACCTTGGACAACTCCTCGTCCTCGACATGTCGCACCCAGTCGGGCGTGATGGCCGTGCCCTCGGCGGTGTGCACCCCGTTGTGGACCCACTGCCAGATCTGCGAGCGGCTGATCTCGGCGGTCGCAGCGTCCTCCATGAGGTTGAAGATGGCGACCGCCCCCCCGCCGCGCAGCCAGGACTCGAGGTACTGGATGCCGACGCTGACGTTGTTGCGAACCCCGGCTTCAGTCACTGACCCCGGGGTGGACTTGGCGTCGAGCAGCTGCGCGGCGGTCACGTGTACGTCGTCGCGCAGCCGGTCGAGCTGGTTGGGCTGCTCACCGAGCTTGGCGTCGAACACCTCCAGCGCCACCGGCACGAGGTCGGGGTGGGCGACCCAGGAGCCGTCGAAGCCGTCATCGGCCTCGCGGGTCTTGTCGGCGCGCACGGCCACCAGCGCCGCGTCGTTGACCTCGGCGTCCTTGCGGTTGGGGATGAAAGCGGCCATCCCGCCGATCGCGTGCGCGCCGTGCGCGTGACAGGTCTTGACGAGCAGCTCGGTGTAGGCCCGCATGAACGGCACCGTCATCTTCACGTCGGCTCGGTCGGGGAGCTGGAACTCCGCGCCACGGGTCCGGAACTTCTTGATCATCGAGAAGATGTAGTCCCAGCGGCCGGCGTTCAGGCCGGCGGAGTGCTCGCGCAGCTCGTACACGATCTCTTCCATCTCGAACGCACCCATGATCGTCTCAATGAGGCAGGTGGCCCGGATCGTGCCGCGCGGGATGCCCAGGGCCTCCTGCGCCAGCACGAACGCGTCGTTCCAGAGCCGGGCCTCGAGGTGGCTCTCCAGCTTGGGCAGGTAGAAGTACGGCCCGAAGCCCTTGTCGATGGCGATCTGCGCGCTGGTCGTCATGTAGAGGCAGAAGTCGAACAGGCTCCCCGACACGGGCTCGCCGTCGACGAGCACGTGCCGCTCGGGCAGGTGCCAGCCCCGGTTGCGTACGACCAGCGTCGCGACGGTGTCGGCCAGGGCGTACGACTTACCCTCAGGGCTGGTGAAGTCGATCTTCCGCAGCCAGGCGTTGCGCAGGTTGAGCTGGCCCTGCACGAGGTTGTCGAACGTCGGGGTGTTGCTGTCCTCGAAGTCGGCCATGAAGACCTTGGCGCCGCAGTTGAGCGCGTTGATGACCATCTTGCGGTCGGTCGGGCCGGTGATCTCGACCCGGCGATCGACCAGCCCAGGCGCCGGCGGCGGGACCCGCCAGTCGCCGCCGCGCACGTCGGCCGTCTCGGGCAGGAAGTCGGGCAGCGCCCCGGCAGCCAGCTCGGCGTCGCGCGTGGCCCGGGCAGCCAGCAGCTCACTGCGGCGCGGACCGAGCTCGCGCTGCAGCCGCGCCAGCAGGCCCAGCGCGTCGGCTGTGAGCACCTGCTCGTAGCCCGTGCGCCACGGCGCGCGCACCTCGACGCCGTCGACCTGCGGTGGCTGACTCATCGCTGTCCTCCTCCAGGACCGGACAGACGTCCGGCCCTGGACAGAGTGGTGCACGTCTCCCGTCCTCGCAACGGCGCCAGGGGGGGCACCTGCGCTGCGAGGGTGCAGCTGCCATGCGGGAGTGCGCCTGCGGAGCGCACTGTTAATGGGAGGCGCCCACAAAAGGGGCGTCGCGCGGGTCAGCCGCGGACGTGCCCGTCGCCGGTGACGACGTACGTGGTGCTGGTCAGCTCGGGCAGGCCCATCGGGCCGCGGGCGTGCAGCTTCTGGGTCGAGATGCCGATCTCCGCGCCGAACCCGAACTCGCCGCCGTCGGTGAACCGGGTCGAGGCATTGACCATCACCGCGGCGCTGTCGAGCCGGCTGATGAACTGGCGGGCCGCCTGCACCGAGCGGGTGACGATCGCCTCGGTGTGGCCGCTCCCCCAGCGACGGATGTGGTCGGTGGCCGCCTCGAGCGAGTCGACGACGCCGACCGCCAGGTCCAGGGAGAGGTACTCGGCCGCCCAGTCGTCGTCGCCGGCCGGCACGCTGTCGACCAGGTGCTCTGCCGCCCGAGCGTCGGCGTGCAGCCGGACCCCTTCGAGCGCCTTCTCGGCTCGCGGCAGGAACTCCGCGACGACCGCGCCGTGCACCAGCAGCGTCTCGGCGGCGTTGCACACCGACGGCCGGGTGGTCTTGGCATCGACGATGATCGCGACGGCCATGTCCAGGTCGGCCTCGGCGTCGACGTAGACGGTGCAGTTGCCGACACCGGTCTCGATGACCGGCACCTGCGAGCCGGCGACGACCGCCGAGATCAGCCCGGCGCCCCCCCGCGGGATCAGCACATCCACCAGGCCGCGCGCCTGCATCAGCTCGGTGACGCTCGCGCGGTCGGTGCCGGGCACCAGCTGCACGCTGTCGACGGGCAGCCCGGCAGCCGTCGCTGCAGCGGCGAGGACCTGCACGAGCACGGTGTTGGAGCGGTACGCGCTGGCACTGCCCCGCAGCAGCACGGCGTTGCCGCTCTTGACACACAGCCCGGCGGCGTCGGCGGTGACGTTGGGGCGCGCCTCGTACACGATCCCGACGACGCCGAGCGGGACCCGCACCTGCCGCAGCTCCAGGCCGTTCGCCAGCGTCGAGCCGCGGACGACCTCACCGACCGGGTCGGGCAGCCCGGCGACGTGCCGGAGTCCGTCGGCCATCGCCTGCACCCGGGTCGCGGTGAGCGCCAGTCGGTCGACCTGGGCCTCGGGGGTGCCTGTCGCCCGCGCGGCCGCCACGTCCTCGGCGTTGGCGGCGAGCACCTCGTCCTGCCGGGCGACGAGCGCGTCGGCCATCGCGTGCAGCGCGGCGTCCTTGACCCCGCGGGGCAGCGGCGCCAGGCCGGCGGCGGCGGCGCGGGCACGACGGGCGACCTCGAGGACCTCGCTCATGCCGCGAGCGTACGCAGACCCGCGCCTACCCTCGCCCCGCCAGCACCACCAGGTCGTCACGGTGGACGACCTCGCGCAGGCCCAGCTCCCGGGTCGACCGGCCGAGCAGCGCGGGGAGCTCGACGGCGTCGTACGCCACCAGGCCCCGCGCCACCGGGCGCCCGTCAGGTGCACAGAGCTCGACCGGGTCCCCGGCCGAGAAGTCGCCCTCGACAGCGGTCACACCGGCCGGCAGCAGCGAGCTGCCGCGCTCGACCACCGCCCGCACGGCGCCGTCGTCGAGCAGCAGCCCGTCGCCGTGGCGCAGCCGGACCGCGCGACTGTGCTGCCGATGG
>ENA-OFCI01001347-OFCI01001347.1-metagenomes-genome-assembly--contig:-NODE-1347-length-11072-cov-7.363983_pt1 | contig 11072 bp, 12 predicted proteins | sample MGYA00153391_OFCI01 | MGnify analysis MGYA00153391 | reverse complement strand
GGCCGCCCCGGCTCGATCAGGATGTGGCGAATGCCGTGAGCCTGCGCCCAGGCCACCCGAGTTCGACAGTTCAGAGCCGCTGAGGGCGGTCGCGTCCAATGTAATCAAGGACTTGGAGGCGAAATTCCGGAATTTCGTGTAATGGCACGTTTGTAACTTTTGGTCGATATTTGACATAGCTAACGCCATCGAATACCGTAGTGGCGTGTTCATCAAAGTCACCCGCTCCGGCGAACGGCGCTACGTCCAACTGGTCGAGGCCTATCGCGACGACGACGGTCGCCCCAAACAGCGCACCGTCGCTACGTTGGGCCGCCTCGATCAGTTGGACTCCCAAGTCGAATCGGTCATCTCCGGCTTGCTGCGAGTCACCGGCAAGGAAGTGCCGCCCGCGCCTGCCATCCCGAGCGTCAGCTTCGAGTCGGCTCGCGATTTCGGCGATGTCTGGGCGTTGACGGAGTTGTGGAATTCTCTCGGCTTCGATAAGTTGCGCAAGATCTTTCGACGCACGCGTCACACGATCGATGTCGAAGCGCTGGTTCGGGTGATGGTGCTCAATCGCCTGTGCGACCCGGACTCCAAGCTGGGCGTGTTGCGCTGGGTCGAGAACGTGGCGCTACCGGGTGTGATGGCCGAGTCGATTGACCACCACCAACTTCTGCGCGCGATGGACGCGGTGGTTGAACACCGCAACGAAGTCGAGCAGGTGCTCGCCGGATTGCTGCGGCCCCTGGTCGATCGCGAACTGGCGGTGGTGTTCTACGACATGACCACGATTCGCACTGCGGGACTGTCGACGCAGACGGACGACGTCCGCAAGTTCGGCATGTCCAAGGAAGGCTTGATCGCGCGCCAGGTCATGCTCGGTGTGGTGCAAACAGCCGATGGCTTGCCGCTGTATCACGAGGTCTTCGACGGCAACACGGCCGAGGTCACCACCCTCAAGCCGATACTGGAGAAGATCGTCCAACGCTTCCCGGTCAAGCGGGTGATCGCGGTGGCCGATCGCGGCTTGCTGTCGACCGACAACCTGGCCGAGCTCCAGGCCATCAAGCTGCCCGGTGGCGGCGCCCTCGAATTCATCCTGGCCGTGCCTGGACGGCGCTACGGCGAGTTCGTCGATCTGTTGGGTCCGATGCATGCGATGCGCTGCATGGATGCCACGCAGGAGGTCGTCGGCGAGACCGTTTGGGGCGGGCTGCGACTGATCGTCGCGCACGATCCGCAGGCGGCCAGCGAGGCTGGCCAGAAGCGCGATGAGCGCATCGCTGGATTGCATGCGCTGGCGGCGCAATGGGCCAACAAACTCGACGACCAGGACAGTGGCAAGACGTCCCGTGGGCGCAAACTCTCCGACGGTGGGGCGCGGGCGCGCTTCTATCACGAGGTCGCCGAGTCGCATCTGACACGCATCGTGCGCGTCGACCTCAAGAGCGAGTCGTTCACCTATTCCATCGATGACCGTGCACTCGCGCACGCGCGCTTGATGGACGGCAAATTGCTGCTCGTCACCAACGCCGCCGACCTCACGCCAGACGACGTCATCAAACGCTACAAGTCGCTCGCCGACATTGAGCGCGGCTTCCGCGTACTCAAGTCTGAAATAGAAATCGGACCGGTCTATCACCGGCTGCCAGATCGAATTCGTGCGCACGCGACGATCTGCTTCATGGCACTGATTCTTTACCGCGTCATGCGAAGCCGGCTGCACGCGAGCGACACGGGACTCTCGCCCGAGCGCGCCCTGTCGCGACTGCGTCGGATCCAGCATCACCGAGTCACCCTGAACGGCACGCAACCCGTCGCCGGACTCTCATCGATCAGCCAAGATCAGGCCGACATCTTGTCGGCGCTGACCATCAAGAAACCAACCCTCGACGCTCAATTGACCCTCTTGTAGTGGAGCGTTTGACGCGCGGCACTATGAGAATCAACAACTTAGCCATTTAACTGTCGAACTCCGGAGGTCAGGGTTGACTTCGACCCGATTCCTGAGGAAGCCTCCCACAACACTGCCCGCCTTCATGAAGATTGTGCAGGCGGACCGAGTTGGCGCTGCCGACACGCTTCAACGTCCGAGACGTGGCCGTCTCGCAACCTGAACCAGGGCAACTTCTGACTTGGGTCGAGTCGGCGTGCGTGGACTTTCCGGACGTCAGGAAGCCGCCGCTGGTATTTAAACTGGTTCGAACAATCGTTACCGAGACTCGTCGATGGCGCGAGTCAAATCACAGCGACAGCCGCTGTTTGAAATCTATGGTCGCAATGCAGTGGCCTAGAAATGGTCTGCTTAACTGAGCGCGCCGCGTGATGTGAGGGGGCATGACGACGAAGACGCATGGAAGTCCTCGAATTGAAGTCTTCGGGGCCTCATTTGCGATGCGTTGTCGCGTCCTTAGCCGCTCGGCGAGGCTCTTTCGAGCTTCGCACGCGCACTCATCCCTGCACTCCCATCAACTGTCTGCGCGCCATCCACAGGTTGCTCAGCGCGAACAGCGTGACGATCTGCGCTGTGTTCTTCGCCAGGCGGCGATACCTTACCTTGGTGAACCCGAACTGCCGCTTGATGACGCGGAACGGATGCTCGACCTTGGCGCGGATGCCGGCCTTCCTCTTCTCCACGCGTTCGGCCACGAAGTCCGGCTCGATGAACGGGTTGAGTTGGCGGCGCAGGCCGGGGCGCATAGCCACGTGCCAAGTCGGCCCAGCGGCTTCGGGCCGCTTGTGCACGCCCTGGTAGCCAGCGTCGCCGAAGGCCGCCTCCTCGTCGCCTTGCAGCAGCGCGCCAGCCATGTTCAGGTCGTTGACGTTGGCCGCCGTGCCGGCCACGGTGTGCACCAAGCCCGACTGCGCATCCACGCCGATCGGGGCCTTCATGCCGAAGTACCAGTTGTTGCCCTTCTTGGCCTGATGCATCTCAGGGTCGCGCTCGCCGTCGGCGTTCTTCGTCGAACTCGGCGCGGCGATCAGCGTGGCGTCCATCACTGTGCCCGTGCGCAGCAGCAAGCCCTTCGCACGCAAGATGTCGTTGACCAAGCGCAGCATGTCCGGCGCCAGGTTGTGCCGCTCCAGCAGGTGACGAAAGCGCAGGATCGTCGTCTCGTCGGGCAGCCGCGCTGCACCCTGGTCGATCTTGGCGAACTCGCGGAACAACGGCGTGTCGTGCAGCGCCTCTTCCATCGCCGGGTCCGACAGACAGAACCACTGCTGCAGATCGTAAATCCGCAGCATCGTCTCAAAAGCAAACGGCGGACAACCCGTCTTCGCCCGCGGGCAGTGCGGCTCGACGATCTGCACCAACGCGGCCCACGGCACCACGGGCTCTATCTCGTCAAGGAACTTGCCCTTGCGGGTCTTTTTCGTCGACAGGTGAAGGCCCAGGCCGAGTTGCTTCATGGCGATGCTGCGAGCTGCGGTCATGGCCTGACAACAGGCAAGTCATAGGCCGGTTTGGCAGACTTTCCTTAGGCGTCGTAACGTCAAGATTTGCGGGTCTCTTGGCGGTAGCCGAGCTGCGTTGTCGAACGTGGCAGCGCTGATCCGGCGACATGGTGCGCAAGGGCGAGTTCCGAGCGCCTGATTCGATGCTTGCCGCCGAGCATCGCATCAGCCCGTGGCTGGCACTGTCAAACTTCCAGTTGTTGCTGGGGATCGAGCAGCACTGCATCGAAAGCACCCTTCCAGCCGGCGTCGATGCCGGCTTGCGTGTATTCACGGCCGCCCACGGGCGGGCGCGGGCAGCAAGGCGCCAAGCTGGCCGCCGTATGAACTCGGGCCTGTCCGCAGCCTGTTGCTGACGCAAGCCTTGGTCACTCAGTTCTGATGCCAACGGCGCTTGGTGTCACCACCCCGCGCACCCAGTCAAGCTATGAAGATGCGGGTTCGCACCCCCGAAGACCAGGCGGTCGATCGGTTTCGACTTGCAGGACCGCTGTCAGCTTTGGCGGCTAACAGGTCGGCCTGGCCACAAGCTGTCGACCGCGGGTCGACCGGACTTCCAAAAAATCTGCCGCCATGGAGACATGCCTCCATGCGGTTGCGGTGCCGCTTCGGAGAATGGCTGGGACAGTTGTGCACGGAGCGATTCGACAGCCGCCTAGGCGCAGGTGCCGAGTATCGAACCCTGTCGAGACGGCTTCATGATGTTTAGCGGAGGTCGCCCTGGTCATGATCAGGGACGTCTTGTGGTTTGTTTTAAGGCTTGCGCATGGCGATCAGCCAATGCCGCAAAGGAACCGGCTCATCGCGCGCACGTTGCCGAGGTCACCTCGATAACGGACCACGATCTTTGCAAGTCACTAGATAACGACATCGACATCGACAACGACATCGACAACGACAACGACAACGACAACGACAACGACAGCGATGATTCACTCAAAACCGACTACCGGGTGCGGCTGGTAGGGGGCCTCGAGCTGAGCCACATCATCGGCCCCCAGCTTTAGCGTCAGCGCGGCGGCGGCGTCGTCGAAGTGCGCCGGCTTGGACGCGCCGATGATCGGAGCCGTCACGTCCGGCTGGGCCAGCAGCCAGGCAAGCGCCACCTGTGCCCTCGTTGCGCCGCGTGCCGCCGCCACCGCAGCCAGCGCCTCCGCGACCTGACGGTCGTTGGCCTCGGTGCGCGCGAACAGCTTGGCGCCGAAGGTGTCCGTCTCGATGCGCGGCGTGCGCTCACCCCAGGGCCGCGCCAGCCGGCCGCGGGCCAGCGGACTCCAGGGAATAACGCCGACAGCCTGATCGCGGCACAGCGGCAGCATCTCGCGCTGTTCTTCGCGGTACAGGAGGCTGAGCTCGGGCTGCATGCTGACAAAGCGAGTCCAACCGTGGCGCTCGGCGACATGCTGCGCCTTTGCGAACTGCCATGCATGCATCGACGAGGCGCCGATGTATCGCGCCTTGCCACTCTTGACGACATCGTGCAGCGCCTCCATCGTTTCTTCGATCGGAGTGGCCGGGTCCCAGCGGTGAATCTGGTACAGGTCAACGAAGTCAGTGCCGAGCCGGGAAAGGCTGGCGTCGATCTCGTGCAGGATCGCCTTGCGCGACAGCCCGCCGCCGTTGGGCCGATCGCGCATCCTGCCGTGCACCTTGGTGGCGATGACGAGCTCATCGCGCCGCGCAAATTCGCGCAGTGCGCGGCCCACAATCTCTTCGCTCGTGCCATCGGAATAGACGTTGGCGGTGTCGAAAAAGTTGATGCCGAGTTCGACTGCCTGCCGGATCAGCGGGCGGCTGGCAGCTTCGTCGAGTGTCCACGGGTGGTTGCCGCGATCGGGTACGCCATAAGTCATGCAACCCAGGCAGATGCGCGAAACAACAAGGCCTGTCGGGCCCAAGCGGGTGTATTCCAAAGGTGGCTCCGGGTGTTGCTCTGCCATGCAGCGTATCAGTGGCGGCTCAGCGCCGCTCTCGGCGCCTCGAGGCGCGATGCCGGGCGCACAGCACCCGGGCCTGTCAGGCCACGACAGCCGCCGGCTACTGCGCTCGCACGCTGTCACTGTCGATGTCCGCTTCAAGGCAACCAGCTACATCCGCCGACCGGCAGCGTTGGGTCGGAAGGGTGAGGTCGCTGGCCTTGGATGCAGTCACTGAGTCGGCCCTGCAGAATTCATCCCAGCGCCGCAAGTGATTACGCTGGCATATTGGTCAACGGACGGCGTTGCGGTGTTCGTTCGGACTCCATCACCTTTGTCCCTGTCATCACGGCTTGCAGCAAGCAGGCCAGGCATGCGGCCAGCGCCGACAAGGCGCAAAAAAGCCCGCCCAGGCCCAGACGGACGATCGCCCGCAGCAGCCAGCGGATGTTGTAGCCCGCCGCACAGGAGAGCGCATGCAGCGCATCACCCATGGCGCCCTGCAGCCAGCACCGGTCCATCCGGTGATCGGCCTTCGTGTGACCGATCAGCGGCTCGATCGCCTGGCGCCGCTTGAGCAGGCGCTTCTCGTGGTCGGTGAGCGACTTGTACTTGCCGCGGTGGATGATCTGCACGCCCGGGTTGTCCGCGTCCACGCCGCGGTAGCCCAGATCGACGATCACCTGCCTGGGTCGTCGCCCCAAGTCCTGAAGCAGGTTGTTCGTTTGCTCGAGCTGGGCGCTGAGCACGTGGCCGTCGTACGGGTTGCCGGGGAAGCTGCGCGCGCCGACCATCAGGCCTTGTTTGTGGGTGACCGCCAAGCTGACTTTGACGCCGAACTCGTAGGGGTTGCGAGCCTTGCCTTTGGAGATGCATTCCACCTCCGGCGCGTGCAGCGCGTAGAGCTTGTTCTTGCTGGTGCGCTGCTGAGTTCGGATGCGCTCGGCGCACTCCAGCCACATGGCCAGATCGCTCAGGGCCTTCGGTACCGATCAGGGCAGCCGATATCCTTGGACGCCGCGTCGAAGACGCAGTGTGAAAGTGTGCATCCGGATCGACGGACCCTGTCTGTTCGTCAGCGAACCAAGCCTCTTCAATCCTTCGCCCTTTCAATTATTCGAGACAGTTTCCTTGACTCTCGCAGCTGCACTCCAAGAATGAGGTGGCCGGCTCTTTCGCGGTGGCGAATGCAGGTGCCGGTAGGAGCGCATTGACTGAGGGCGCCGTTCTGGGGACCTGCTTACGGCTATTCCAAGCGCGATATGTCGACCAGACGAACTGCCAAGAAGCTGCCCGTCGCCACCGCCGGCTGATGGCCGAGTGCAGGTAGCCGAATTCAAGGGAAGCTGCCCCTCGGCCTGGCCTCAAGCTGACTTCGACTGACGGCAAGCCCCGATTAGCCGGGCTAAGGCCTGACCATCAATCGGCTTCTGGAGAAACCCATCGAAGGGAAATCCCTGTCCGGTGGATTGGTTCTCTGCCGCGCCGATGAGAATCAGCATCGCAGAGTTGTTCGGCCCGCCGCCTTCACGGACTTCAGTCGCCAGCGCCAGACCATCCGTCTCCGGCATTTCCAGATCGATCAGCGCCACATCGAAATGCGTGCTGGCGAGCAGCGGACGGGCTTGAGCTGCTGACCCAACCGCACGGCAAGCGTGGCCCAGCCGGCGTGTCACGTCGCTGAGCGAATCTCGCACATCGAGCAGGTCATCCACGACCAAGACACTGAGCGCTTCGCTGCCCTGAAAAAGGTAGTCTTCTCGCGAGATGCGTTTCACCTGCTTCGCCGGGATGCTTACGGTGAACGTGGTGAAACATCTGCAACCAGTTCGGCGAAGTCAAGGCACGGAAGGTTCTTTGTTTGCAGATGCCGTCCAAGCCCAACGACAGTAGGCTGTACGCACAGGTCATTGACGGCCTCGGGCACAAAGCGCCGAACACACGCCGAGGTACGGACCTCGAAATCCTGGCGCTCCGCTTGCTCCACCAGAATCCGCCGCGGCTGATGATCGTGGACGAGGTGCACCACCTGCTGGCAGGCTCGGTGCGGGAGCAACGTCAATCCTTGAATCAGCTCAAGTTTTTGAGCAACCTTGCGCATGCCGGTGGTGGCGCTGGGGACCAACGAGGCGTTGTATGCGATGCAGGCCGATCCCCAGATTGCGTCTCGCTTCGAGCCGTTCGCGCTGCCGAAGTGGCACGAAAGTGCTGCTCTTCGGGAGTTCGTTGTGAGCTTTGGCCGGCTGTTACCGCTGCACAAGCCGTCGCCCTTCGGCGACAAGGCGATCATCCAGAAACTCATGGTCCAAAGCGGCGGTTTGACCGGCAATATCACCACTCTCTTGGCCCAAGCGGCCGAGTTGGCCATCCGCCAAAAGACCGAGTCCATCAGTTTGGATTTGCTTATTGAAGCAGCCGCGAACGGCATCTTCAAGTTCCCGGCCGAGCAAGAAATCGATGACGCCCTTGCCTAACGGCGCACAAGACCCAGAGCTGGTGACACGATGAAAGGGTCAACAGTGCCAAGTGAAAGATCAAAAGTGACAGGGTGAAGGGCAACCGACACTTGGGGTCAACACCAGCAAGCAGCTTCAACGACTACTTTCACGTGCTCAGTTGAATATCCGCGCAGCAGGACTCGACGATCAGTTCGACTTATGTAATAGCCAGTTCCGCACCAACTCGAACAACACGTCGCGTTTTCGCTCGAGAAACAGTTGATGCGTGCCTGCAGCGATGACCTCGAGCTGCGTCGACTTGGCATTGATAAGCAGCGGCAGCAGGTCGCGCGCCATGTAAGACGGCGTTGTCGCGTCCCATTCGCCGACCACCAACAACGTCGGCGCGACGATCCGTTCGGGCGCAAACATCGCTTGACCCGATTCCCAGTGGGCGACGACCTCAACCAAGGGTCCATTGGGTGCACGCACAACCGGAGGGTTCTGCTTGGCGCCTTGCGAATCACTCGGCCATGTCGCGTCAGCCCATTGTTCAAACCAACCCGGCGGGATCAACGACGATTGTTCTGCGACCGGCACGCCGTTGAACCAGTTACGGCGAGCCGCCTCTCGAGTCACGCTGCGATAAGCGCCCGGCGGTGCTTTCGGCACGGGCCGGTCGGCATGCCAGCGCCAGACCGGCGCGTACAACACCAGTCGTTCGACCGAGCCCGGCTCGGCAGCAGCGAAGCGCGCGCTCAGCACCGTGCCCCACGACCATGCGACCATCACAATTCGATCGAGCCGACGATGCGCCTTGATAAAGTGCACCGCCGCGGCCACGTCGCCGGTCGCAATGTCGGCATTCAGTAGCGGCGGGTTGGCCAGCGGCGGTTGATCCATCGCTGCAGGTCGGGTGGAACGCCCGAATCCCCGTATGTCGACGCTCCATACATCGAAGCCTTGTTGCACGAGGTCGTCCATCCAGGAGCGTCCTGCGAGCGGCAAATCGAATGCCGTCGAACCCGGGTAGGTGAGGCCATGCACGAACAACACGGTTCGATCAGACCGTGGCGCGTCGACCCGACGACTGCGCTTGTTGTGCAAAAACAGGCGCACGTCGGCATCCGACGATGCGATGGTGAAATCTTCGACAACCGGCTTGTCATCGCCCGTGAACGCGGCGCACGCTGTCAGGCACGCGCTCGAAGCCAGCCCCAGCAGCACATAGCGTCTTTTCATGGCTCTCTCCTTTGAATCCGCAGTGCACGGACACTATCGGGGAGTCGCGCCGCCGCCGTCATCCGATCGCATGACAACCGCATTGCTCACGCAATGTCAGACGTTGCGGCGATCGATCGATCCTGCTGGTCCGATGCCGATGTGGAACAAGGAGAGCAGGTTGCCGCGGTGGGCGTTGATGCCGCGATGGATCACGCCGGGTGGTACGTAGATCGCCTCGCCGGCGCCGGTTGTGCTGGCCGGCCGATCAAGGTATTCCATCGTCAAGGACCCTTCGAGAACGCAGACGATTTCGTGGCCGCTGCCATGAAGATGAAAGCCCGTGTCGTCGCCGGGAGCAAAAGCGCGCGAGACAACCGTCGCATGCTGATTCGGAGGTGCATGCAAAGGCAGACGCAGCAAGGTTTCATATTGGCTGCATGCGCGTCGCGACAGATCGTCACCGACAGCAGCAGCGAGCGCCGCTCCCGACGCTAGACCGCTCGCTGCGGCGAGCGCATCGTTGAGCGCGCCGAGCAGGCGCACGACTTCGGCCTGCCGACGACAGCCGGTTTTCGCGAGCACTCGGCCAGCCAAGGTCCGCACGGTGTTGAGACTGCAGGTGCGCAGCAGTGCGACTTCCTTCAAGGTGTGACCGCTTGCGATCGCCATCGCGACGTCTGCCTCAGCGACAGTCAAGCCAAACATGTCACGCACGACCCGTTTCGGCGGCACATGAACGTGCTCAGGATCTCGCAACAGAATTACCGCACCCAATTCAAAATCAGCATGGCGCCGCGAACGCGTGATCGGCAAGCCGATCGCGATCAACGGCAACCGACCGGCTCGTGGCAGCGGAACGACCCGTGGCACGGCGGCAGTGTCCGCGGCGGCGTCAGCGAGCGTGCATCGCATTAGCCGCTCCAGTGCATCGCGACCGGTTCGGTTCGTTGCCGAGACGCTGCTGCCGGACCTGCAGACCGCATTGCCGTGCGCAAGCAATGCAGACGCATGCGCATCGCTGAACCGCACGCGACCAGCAGGATCGAGAACAATGAGCTCGAATGCTTGCTGAGCGGACTGCAAATTGAACACGACCGACTCCATGACGCCCGAGCTTCATCAGTCGACAAGACAGGTCTACTTCGGGTAGCCACTTGCAGACGTTACCTATTGCGCCGCGGCGCAGCGGCGTTGTCGGCAGCCAATCGTCCCGTTCCGCTGTTCGGCCTGTCAACTGACGCCTGCTTAAAAGCAGTCGATGACCGGAGCCGGCAAAGGCATCTTACTTCCGCCAACGCCAGACCGTGAAGAAAGACTTCAGCTTGGTCCAGGCCGACAACGGCTCGTCGAACACGGCGTCGAGAAAGTCCGACAGGCGCTTGGACTTGACGATCGTGTAGACCGCGATCGACAAGGTCCGCGCAAGCACGGCCAGAAACGCCAACGCCCGCTGCGATAGCGGTGCGTCAGCAGCGGCCAGCCGGTTCATGCCCAGCAAGCCGGTGGCATAGCACCTCTCGCACTGGCTTTGTTCGTTGCCTCTGCGGTACAGGCACAAGAGGTTCGCGCTCGCACAAATGACGCGTCACGTTCTTCGTCGCGCGAGGTGAGATCGCCTGTCCAGCGAAACGCCCAAAGCGCGTTTGGCGCCACTGACCGCGAGGCTCCATCTAAAAAGAAGCTGGAGACAGAACGTACCAAACCAACCGAACTCGCCGATCAGGTTGATAACCTGCTGACCAAGCGCGGAACCTCGCTGCAAATTACCACCAACATGGGTGCGTTTCGCGATCGCTACGTGCCACTTTATCCCGCCGCAAGCGGCTTGATCATCGATTACCTTGAGGGTGATGGACGCGGGCTGGATACGACAGGCGCCCTTTTCCGGGCTGTCGGCAATCGGGATGGCGCGCTGCCCAAAGCGATCACGGCGGACGCAATCTACGAAATCGTGCGGGCTACTTAGTCGGCCCGGCATGGCTCTTCTGCGGCAGCGAATTGGCTGGCCAGCGCGCGGCGATCGTCATGAGCCTGGTGCAGTCGGCCAAGCTCA
>ENA-OFCI01001346-OFCI01001346.1-metagenomes-genome-assembly--contig:-NODE-1346-length-11081-cov-3.179303_pt1 | contig 11081 bp, 12 predicted proteins | sample MGYA00153391_OFCI01 | MGnify analysis MGYA00153391 | reverse complement strand
CCGCCCAGCAGGCGAAGAAGGCCGTCGAAACCAACGCGATGGTGGTGCAGAAAAAGCTCGGTGAGCGCACCCAGCTGCTCAGCCAGCTCGAGCAGGCCAAGATGCAGGAGCAGGTCACCAAGAGCCTGTCTTCGATGTCGGAGCTCTCCGCGCCGGGCAACACGCCGTCGCTCGACGAGGTCCGGGACAAGATCGAAACGCGGTACGCCAAGGCGCTCGGCGGGGCGGAGCTGGCCAGCAGCAGCGTCGAGGGGCGGATGCTCGAGGTCGAGAAGTCGACGATGGACTTCGCCGGGCAGGCCCGACTGGACCAGATCCGGGCGAGCCTGTCCGGGAACCAGCTTGCCGCCCCGCCGGCCGCTCCCGCCGCGCCGCTGACCACCGGCACACCCGTCGCCGACCAGCAGGCCGACGGCAGCGCCGCCGGCTGACCGCTCCGAAGGAGCCTGCCGTGCCCGACGACCGCCCACCGCTCCCGCCGTTCGACGAGGCCTCCGCCCGCGCCAAGGTGCAGGCGGCTGAGGACGGTTGGAACACCCGTGACCCGCAGAAGGTCGCGGGGGCGTACACGCCGGATTCGGTCTGGCGCAACCGCGACACGTTCCTGCAGGGCACCGCGCAGATCGTCGAGTTCCTGACCGGCAAGTGGCAGCGCGAGCAGGATTACGCTTTGCGCAAGGAGCTCTGGACGTTCGGCGGCAGCCGGATCGCGGTGCGCTTCCAGTACGAATGGCACGACGAGGGCGGCCGGTGGTGGCGCAGCTACGGCAACGAGAACTGGGAGTTCGCCGCCGACGGCCGGATGTCGCGCCGGGAGGCCAGCATCAACGACGTGGCCATCGGGGCGGGGGACCGCCGGATCCTCGGCCCGCGCCCCGAAACCGAGCGGGGCCGGAGCATCGGCCTGCAGTAGCGCTCAGAGGGTGTCGAGGGCCGCGAACACCGGCGCGAGTGCATGCGAGGCAGGGTCGAGGTGCTCGAAGTGCCCGATGGCCGGCAGGATGTGCAACTCGGCGCCGGCCAGCTCGGCGTAGGCCTGGCTCTGGCCTACCGGCACGGTCATGTCCGTGTCGCCGTGCACCAGTACGAGTCGTACGCCGGGGAGCGGCAGCAGCGCCTGCGGTGAGGCGATCGCGTAGCGCTCGGGCACCCGGTCGGGGGACCCACCCAGCAGGGCCTGGACGGCGCTGTGCCCCAGCTGCTGCGCCGCGCCGGCGAGGTCCGCGAACGTCGGGCTCAGGCCACGCATCCGGCGAAGGTGAAACCGGAGCTGGTCGCCACCGGTCCGAACGCCGTGTGGTCATGGGACATCACCAAACTGCGCGGCCCGGCGAAGTGGACCTACTACTACCTGTACGTGATCTTGGACATCTACTCCCGCTACGCGGTCGGCTGGATGCTCGCCACGCGCGAGTCCGCTGTCCTGGCCGAGAAGCTGATCGCAGACACCTGCAAGAAGCAGGGCATCAGCCGCGGCCAGCTGACCCTGCACGCCGACCGTGGGTCGTCGATGACCTCCAAACCGGTCGCTTTCCTACTAGCCGACCTCGGCGTCACCCAGTCCCATTCGCGTCCCCACGTCTCGAACGACAACCCGTTCAGCGAGTCGGCGTTCAAGACCTTGAAGTACCGGCCCGACTTCCCCAAACAGTTCGCCTCGATCGAAGCAGCAAGGGCCCACTGCCAGCGCTTCTTCGCCTGGTACAACGGCGTTCATCGTCATGGCGGCTTGGGCCTTCACACGCCCTTTGACGTCCACTACGGACTCGCCGGCGGGGTGCGCAAGAAACGTGCGCTCATCTTGTCCGCCGCCTACCACGCGCACCCAGAGCGGTTCATCAACAAGCCCCCCGAGCCGCCGGAGATCCCCACGCACTCGTGGATCAACCCGCCAGAGGAGAAGGAAGCCATGACACTGTAAAAGCCACGCACCAGTGCCTCATCCAGGTTGACAAATTCCGCGCGCGCTCAGCAGTCAAGACTGACCAGTAGATGTCCTTCCGCAACCGCTGGTCGTCAAGTCCGAGCTCACGAAGCCGTTCCCGAGGGCACAATCGTCTTCGTGAGAGACCTCAGCGCCGGGAGTTTGTCATGACCGAACCAGTGGCCTCGTCCCAAGACGCGGACGGTCGAGACTTCGATGCCGCCGGACGCAGAGGCTGATGGCTACGCCGCGTCCGCTCACAAGAGAGCGACCACTTGGATACTGGGCGTTCGGGTGCTCGCTCCTAACGACGCTGTCGTGGGCAACAGCCCACGTGACCTTTGCGGTCAGCTTCTGCGTCGGTAGTACCTGTAACGAAAATGTCCCCAACTACACATCACTGTTCTGGATGGCTGTCGCAGGGTATGTCGCTGGGGTGGTGACTACGGGCGTCTTGGCCATATGGGCGCTAGTACAACACCGGCAGCCGCGATGGGCAGTCGCCGCATTAGTCATCATTCTCGCGCCGTACGTCCCTGCGGTTGTCAACATGCGGTCATGACAGATTGACATGTCAACAGAAACGTTGTGTCGCTCAAGCGGCGGGCACGATGTCGGGCGCAGACGTTCTCTTCTCGGCATGAGAGTGAGTTCCGATAGCGGCGAGACTGACTGACGTGTTGACACCTCGAGTTGGGCGTCGACGGACAGGTATGCGCTGAACCGGAAACCGATCGGTGACCATTGGTCCGGTGGCCGAGGTTTCTCGCGGCCATCGCGGTGTAGGGCGGCCTTTCTCTACCGCCTACTTCGGCTCCAGGTACTTTCTTGCCGTGGCGACCTTCATGTAGAGCCGCAGGTCCTGGCCGCCGGTGGACTTGAACCCCTGACGGGAGTACCAGGCGATCAGGCCGGGGTTGTCTGCGTCGACCACGATGATCTGGCCACCGCCCAGGTCGACGCTGGCCACGATCTTCTCAAGTGCCTCACGAAGGAGCTGGGCGCCCCACTGGTGGTCCTTGTCGCCGCGCAGGGATCTGTCCAGGGCGAGCTTGGCCAGCAGCCAGGCGGGAGCGGCGCGCAGAACGCCGCGTTGCAATGACTTGGGCATGTCGTCTCGCACGACCACGGTCGGGCAGATCGCGTAGTAGCCGGCCACCCGCTCCTCGGCGCCCGGGTTCGCTTGCTGCAGCAGCAGGTAGACCATGCTGGAGCCGGCCTCGACTGCGTTGGCGGCGTGTTGGACGAGCCACTCGTTGTATGCCGGCTCGCCGCAGTCGAAAGCTCTCAGGTCAAAACCGGGGGTCAGCTTGGTGACCCGGTAGACCGGTGAGGTCACGAAGTGATCAGCCTCGGTAGCTTGGCCAGCTTGGCCAGCTCGGGGGACTCATCGGGGATGTCGAGGGAGGCCATCATGGTGTCGAACACCGTTGGCGACATGAGGGTTACGTCTGAGCGGGCGACGATCTTCTCGGCCGCCATGCGGGCCGCGTCGGCCACGAACGCCGACTTGGTGACGTGGAGCAGGTCTGCCGCCTGCGAGATGAGCTGGTCTGTGGCCTCGTCGGTGCGCAGCTCAAGGCGGCGGGTCTTGGTCGTTGTCATGGTGATACCTCCGCACCCAACTGTACGGAATTTGTACGGCAATTGCGAGAGGGGTGCGGCGATCGACAGGACTCCAAGCGCACGGCTGCGCCCACACCTGTACTCCAGATAGGTACGGCAACGATCCCACCATCAGCCGCGCATCGTACCCACCAGGTGCGCCGCGCCGCGTACGTGCTCTGCGACGGTAGATGGCGACTCGGCCGCGACTTTGCAAGCAGGGTGACCCTGGGGCCGCGGCGTCAGGTCACGCAGCCGTCCAGGTCGTCGACAGGGTGGTTGAGGTCGACCGGGTCGTCACCGTCGTGCGGGATGTGCCTGTCGCGAAAGTTCCCAAGGGCGCGGCGGGCCAGCGGCACTGGCCGTGCTCACCACCGCCCTGGATACCGGGCGGGTGTATGACCGGGACCTGCTCGCCCTGGCCCAGGCCCTCGCCGGGGTTGCCGACGCACTTGACCGGCGGCCCGGATGGCGGCGCCAATCGCGCTGACCATCTGCGGCGAGCCAGACCAAGCGGGGCGGCTTGGGGCGCCCATGACCAAGCCCAGCCGAAGCCTGAAGCAGAACGCGAGCTTCGTGGCCAGCGCTTGTGGCCAAAATGCTCCAGTTCATCCCGTCCATCTGACAGTCTCTTCCTGGCGACCAGGTGTGCTCACGAACGGACAGGGATGCCAGGGGACTGCGCACGAGGGATGAACCCCGACTGGTGCGCCGTATGTCAGAAGGTGAACCACGGCGACATAGGTTTCCCTGGGACCTATGGATACCCGGCTCGGCTGCGCAGACGTTGTTAGACCAGCTGCTCGAGGCGGCTCACGACCTGGGCCGGAGCCGGCATGGCGCGGATCTCGGCAGCCAAGGCGAGAGCCGCGTGGCGGAAGCTGTCCTCAGTCAGGAGCCGGCGGACGGCGTCCGCGACCGCGTCAGGTGTGGCCAAGTCCGGGTGCAACATCAGCCCCACACCCCTCTCGACGGCGGCCTGGCTGTTGCGGAACTGGTCGGCTGACTGAGGCAGGCACAGCTGGGGCAGCCCGTGGGTCAGCGCACCCAGGAAGGTCCCGGAGCCGGCGTGGGAGACCACCACGGTGCAATACGGCAGCACCTCGGACTGGCAGACCCAGCGCTGGACACTGACGTGGGCCGGCTGCTGGCCAAGAGCAGCAGGATCCATGCTGGGGCCTACGGCGACCAGGGTCCGGACCCCGAGACCGGCGAGGCCCTGGACTGCGGCAGAGAGCTGGAACGTGTCGTTGTGTACGGTGCCCAAGGTCAGGTAGACGAGTGGTGCGTGGTCAGTGTTCTGGGCGATGGCAGGGAGGGCAGTGGCGGGCTCGCCCGTGTATGGCACCGGGCGCAACGGCTGCCGCGCACTGATGTGGTCTAGCGACTGTTTCTGCACTGACGTCGGGCAGATGTCGAGGTAGGTTGAGGTGAACGATCCAGCATAGGCGGGCATTTCGAGGCCGTGTCCCGTCCACAGCTCGGACAGCAGGTCGCCGGCCTCGATCAGGAACGCCGCGGGCACGGCACCCCCGAAGGAGTGCGTGACGCTCGGGATGTCGAGCACCGCCCCCACCAGCGCCGAGGCCAGCTCGGCTACATCGTGCACCAGGAGGTGAGGGCTCCAGTCACGCGCGAGGGGGAGAAGGTCGGTCACCATCTGTGGGGTCGCCCACTCACCGAACATGTGGGGGAAGGCGAACGCTGCCCGACTCTCCGGTCGCCGGCCCTTCAGGCCCACCCGCAGCCGCTGCTCGACATCCTGGACTCCCTCGCTGTCCAGGCCCGCCGCCGCGACGTCGAGTCCCGCAGCCTCAACTAGATGGCACGACGGCGCGTTGGTTGCCCACAGAACCTCGTGGCCCGCGTCACGGGCGGCCCGGGCCAGCGGCACCATCGGGAAGACGTGCCCGTAGCCCCATGTCGAGGAGAACAGTATGCGCACGACACCCCCACTCAGCACCAACGACGACGACCGCTGAAGCATAAGCCACTCCACACTGAGCCGCGAGTTTGCAAGCAACCGAAAGTAGCAATTCATCCGCAGTGACACTGTCGCCGGCCGGGGCCGGCTTACAGGCGCTGGGGACGAGGGGAGGAGGTCCGCGCAGCCAGAGGCTGGGGCGGCATCGGAGAGGTGGCTACAGGGCTACACCACCATCAGGGACGAACCACGACAACGGGGCACGAGCCGTGGCGGACGCAGTGTTCGGCCACCGAACCGAGCAGCATCCCCGTGAACGCAGCACGACCCTGGGCGCCCACGACGAGCAACGACGCATCGTGGGACTGGGCAACCAGCACCGGTCCGGGCGGTCCCTCGACCACGTGGCGGGTCACAGTCACGTCCTCGCAGCCGATTAGTGCTTGCTCGAGCACCTCGTCGAGAATGCGTTTGGTGTCCTTGGCCAGGTCAATCCCTGGCGGCACCCGAGTGATGTAGTTTGGCCAACGCCAACTCGACACCGCCCGCAGGGTCGCCCCGGTCAATGTCGCCTGTTGGGCAGCCCAGCGGACCGCACTCTGGCTCCCAGGGGAGCCGTCCACGCCGACGACCACCACCGGAGATCTCGTCATCGCTGGTCCTTAGGGTCCAGTTCGTCAGTGTCTGGCTCGACCCGTAGCGGAGTGAGGCGGTGCCAGAGCAGGAAAAGCAGACCCAGCACCAGCATCCCGATGCCTAGCCAGAGGTTGATGTTGATTCCGCTGGCCTTCTGCCGGTCGGCCTCGGACGTGGAGAATCCCGCGATGGTGAGCATCAGTCCGTAAAGCGTGAACAGGGCGCCGATGAGCAGCCGGATGTCGAATAGCTTGGCTGCGGCTGACTGCGGAGTGTCTGCCGAGGCGGACGTCGCATCTGAGACCTTGTCAGACATGGCTACTTCCCCTAAACAAAGATGATGGACAAGACGATGACGATCCCGATTGATGTGCCACCGAGCAGCTTGGGAGAGGCCCACCAGGCCGGCTTGGGCACCAAGTCGGGATCGGGTGCGCTTGGATCGGGCACGCCCCACACCAGACCGGCTAGCTCAGAGAGCGGCTTTGGCTTTGTGACCATGGTGACCGCGACCGTGACGACCACATCGGCAACGAACGCTACGAGGGCGCCGTAGAAGTTGAGCATCTGGTCGTTGATCGTCACGTGGGACGGGTCGTACACCCCACCCTTGTAGAAGTAGGCGATGTGGTAGCCGCCGAAGTGCATGGCGGCTGCGCCGATGGTGCCCGCCACCAAGCCCCAGAATCCGGCCCAGGGCGAGGTGCGCTTCCAGAACATGGCGATGATGAAGGTGGCGAACAGCGGGGCGTTGAAGTAGGAGAACAACAGCTGGATGTAGTTCATGATGTTGCTGTAGCCCGAGGCGATGAACGCCGTGCCGACGCCGATGACGATGCCGACGACGGTGACGATGCGGCCAACTCTGAGGTAGTAGCCGTCATGACGGCCCTTGACCACGTAGGTCTGCCAGATGTCGTAGGTGAACACCGTGTTGAAGGAGCTGACGTTGGCAGCCATCCCGGCCATGAACGCGGCGAGCAGGCCGGCCAACGCGATGCCCAGAGTGCCGTTGGGCAGGAACTTGTTCATCAGCGCCGGAATCGCGTCGTTGTAGGTGAGGCCGATCGCGTTGCCCCCTTTGTCCTTTTGGCCCAGCTTGGGGATCAGCACCAGCGCGATCAGGCCCGGGATGATGGTCAGCGCCGGGATGAAGATCTTCGGAAACGACCCGATCAGCGGGGTGCGCTGAGCGGCGTTGAGGTCCTTCGCGGACAGTGCCCGCTGCACCTCGGCGAAGTTGGTCGTCCAGTAGCCGAAAGACAGCACGAAGCCCAAACCCATGACGATTCCGACCCAGTCGCCCAACGGATTGGTCCAGTGACCGACGCCAGTGCCGGACCAGGTGTGGAAGGAGTCCGATCCCAGCGCGGTGTGGGCGACCTTCTCCTTCAGGCCGCTGTAACCGCCGACGCTGTGCAGTCCGATCACCACCAGTGGGACCAGGCCGGCGACGATGACGAAGAACTGCAACACCTCGTTGTAGATCGCGCCGGAGAGGCCACCAAGGGTGATGTAGGCGAGAACGAAGCCCGCCGACACGATGATCGACACCCAGATCGGCCAGCCGATCAGGGCATTGATGACCAGGGCAAGGGCGTAGAGGTTGACACCGGCGACCAGCACCGCGGCGAGGGCGAAGCTGACCGCGTTGAACAGGTGGGTGGCCGGGTTGAACCGCCGCAGCAGGAACTCCGGCACGGTGCGGACTCCGGAGCCGTAGTAGAAGGGCATCATGACGATGCCAAGGAACACCATGGCCGGCACCGCGCCGACCCAGTAGAAGTGCAACGTGGACATGCCGTACTGGGCGCCGTTCGCCGCCATCCCGAGGATTTCGAGAGCGCCGAGGTTGGCGGAGATGAAGGCGATCCCGGTGACCCAGGCGGGAAGCGACCTCCCGGAGAGCAGGAAGTCCTCGCTGGTGGCCACAGCGCGCCGTGCCATCACCCCGATGGCAATGACCAGGATGAAATAGATTGCCAGAATCGTGTAGTCGAAGAAGTTCACATCAAGTCGAAGCACTGCTCCACCTTCCGGGGGGCGGCCATTCGGTCAAGAGCGCACCACTTCGGGCAGCATAAGCCATGCTTCACCATTCGCCAGGCTGATTTCAACACTGATCGAGCCCGCAGTATTCACCGGAACAGAGGCGCCAAGAGGGGACAGTGTCCTTCACATCTTCGGCACTGAGACACCCCGCCGGGTCGCGGCAATCCTCGGCCAGGCATCAGCCGTCGCCCGCTTTGGTGTCGTCGGAGCGGGTGTGCGGTCTCCTGGCCCTACGGCGCTCCCAAGCCGAACAGCTCCGGCCAGCGCGTAGGTCTCAGCCACGCGCGAACCGCGAGAGCCGGGCCACACACCGCCCATACGACCTAGCCGGCAGGGGTCACTAACGTCTAGCTGAGGCCGCCGATACCGTTGCAGGACACGAGATCACGGTGGTACAAGAACTCTTCCCAAGCTGAATGTGCGGGTGACGATTCCCGTCACCCGCTCCACGCGCGAAAATCTCTGCTGCGGTGGGGGATTCGTGAACTCAAATCCTCCGTACGGTGATTAGGTGGCTATGCCAGTCATGAGCGCTGCGGTAACCATCATCGGCAGCTTCCACGACCGGGCTGGGCGGTACTACCGCCGTGCGTGGCAGGGGTGACCCCCACGGGGGCGAGCGTGGACAACACGCTCTTGAGATGGCCGCGCCCGGCGTGACTGCTGATGAGCAGCTCATGGGCGATGCTCGCGACATCTTTGCCATCAGCCAGGTGGACCAGTACCAACAGCTCACGCTCCGATAACGGGCGCTTCAGGCCGACGTGGGGTGCGCGGCTGGCCGACGAGCCGTGTCATCAGGCTGGGATCTACCGCGAGTCCGCCCGTTCGGGCGATGCGCACGGTGCGAAGCAGGTCGACCACGTGACCATCCTTTGCCAAGAAGCCACACGGCCTCACTCGAGTGAGGACGACGTCGTCTTCGCGATCGTCTGCCTACATCGACACAAGCGCCAACTTTCCGCTCAGCGGTATGTGCGCGCACACATGCAAAGCCCCACGCGGCGTCTTCAAGGCAGGTCGGGATCCGGGTGGTCTACCAAGAACTTGCGGGCGGCATCGTCCCGGATGAGTCCTTGGTCGAGTAGCCATTCGACTGCTCGACGATTGGCCCGAGCGTTATGGAAGGCGTGCCACACTGAAAACAGATCTGGGTGCTCATCGAACAGATCGTGTTTGAACCGACGAAAGGCTCCGGGGCCTCGGTGGCCCGCCCCAACCGACGCCCAGCAGATCGCCTGCCGGACCAGGTAGGTGGGCACACCGGAGGTGAGTGCCTGTTCGATCGCGGTAAGCGGGGTCACTGCGACCGCCCATCGACGAGGTCATGACGACAGAAGTATTACGTTCTTGACCGGGTCTCATGCCGAGCATCCTGTGCGGATCTCTGCCACCTGATGCTCGACACTCGGCGTTTTGGGCAACCTTCTCCGGCGACCACGATCGCGGCGGTGTTGAAGTCACTCCGCTGCACTCGGATCGGTTCGGCTGAGGGTCTCGGTGTGATCCGTGTGATCCGCTTGCGGGCTTCGCCTTGACGACGGATTGGTGAGGTTCTGCACTTCGTTACAGCCGCCGGCAAATGGCGCCACTAAGCCATCCGCCACGTATTCAGGGGGACGCGCGTTGATGGGCTCGGTTGTCAGGCCTCGATCTACGATGCGCCTGCGCTGAGCGAGTGTCAGAGCCAGTCTTTCCGTCTGAACAGCCAGTAGAGGAATCCAGAGAACAAGATGATGATCAGTGTCGAGGCATAGAAGCCGGACTGCCGGCTGAAGCCGGGGTAGGGGACGTTCTGGCCGTAGAAGCCGGTGATCGCCGTGGGCACGGCGATGATGGCGGCCCAGCTGGTCACTTTCTTGGTGATGATGTTGAGCCGGTTGCCTTGGATGGTCAGGTTGGTCTCCAGCACGCTGGTCACCAGGTCTCGCAGACTTTCGGTCCATTCAGTGGCGCGCAGCACGTGGTCGTACACGTCCTGGAAGTAGGGGGTCATGGGTTCCTCGACCAGGCGCAGGTCGCGGCGCATCAGGGTGTTGAGGACTTCGCGCATTGGCAGCACGAACCGGCGCAGCAAGACCAGGCTTCTGCGTAGCTCGAAGGAGCGGCGTTGCACGCTCTCCTGGTCAGCGTTTGCGGCGAACAGCAGGTCCTCGAGGCTCTCGATCTCCTGGTCCAGCTGCTGTACCGATTGAAAGTGGGTGTCCACGAGGTAGTCGAGCAGTCCATGCAGGAGGAAGGCAACCCCATACTTGGCCAGGTCGCTGGCCGAGTCCCAGTGCTGCATGACCGCCTCGATGTCGATGCCGTCGTCCTTGCGCACGGTGACCAGCGCTCTCGGGGTTATGAACGCGGCCAGTTCGCCGGTGGTCAGCTGCCCGGTGTCCGCGTTGAATCGAACGGCGTACGCGGACAGGAACGCGTGGTCGGGGTAACGGTCCAGTTTGGGCCGCTGGTGGGCGTGAATCGCGTCTTCCACCGCCAACGCGTGCAGCCCGAGCTCGTCCGCGATCAGCGCGAGTTCGTCAGCATCGGGTGCGACTAGGTCGACCCAGACCACGGAGGCCGGTTCCTCGAGGTGTTCTGAGAGCTGGTCGGCGTCGAAGCCGGCGTCGGTCAGGACACCGTTTGTGTAGCAGCGGGTGCGGGCCATTCATAGACCGTAATGGGCGATGCTGGACGACGGGCGCAGGCAGAGGGAGCGTTCTGCCATGGACATGCTGATGGGCGCCGCCTGATGGTCATCGGCCTCGAGCCGGTCGCGTGGGTCGTGGCCGTCATCGCAGGGGCGGCAATGATGTTTTAGACGCGGGCTCCACGGCTGGGCTCGCGCTTCGGTTGGGTGTATCCCGCTGCGATGACGGTCACGTCGGTGGCTGTTCTGGTCGTCGACGCGGCATGATAGTTGACCCACGTTGACCCACGTTGACCCACGTTGAC
>ENA-OFCI01001345-OFCI01001345.1-metagenomes-genome-assembly--contig:-NODE-1345-length-11097-cov-2.516573_pt1 | contig 11097 bp, 10 predicted proteins | sample MGYA00153391_OFCI01 | MGnify analysis MGYA00153391 | reverse complement strand
CGCCTGCCGCCGCCTGGGCACTCCGTTGCGAGCATGCTCGGCGGCCTCACCGCCGGTATCGCCGGCCTCATGTACGCCTCGAACCTCGGCGGGATTTCATCGGGGATTGACGGCGGCACCCTGGTGCTCGACGAGGTGGGCGAGCTCTCACCGAGCGTGCAGGCGAAGCTCTTGCGCGCGATCCAGGAGCGCGTGATCGACCGCGTGGGCATGACCGAAGCGATCGATCGGCCCGTGCGAGCGCTCTCGAAGGGTATGACCCAGCGCGTGGGCCTCGCGTCGGCTCTCGTGCACGATCCCGATCTCTTGATCCTCGACGAGCCGATGAGCGGACTCGATCCCGTGGGTCGCAAAGACGTGCGCGATCTCATCTTGGACGAGCGCGCGCGCGGCAAGACAGTGTTCTTCTCCACGCACATCCTGTCGGATGTCGAGACGCTCTGCGATCGCGTCTGCATCCTCAGGAAGGGCGAGGTCGCGGTCGCGGGCAAGCTCGACGAGCTGCTCGCCAACGCCTCTCGCGTAGTGGAGATCGCGCTCGATGGCGTGAGTCCGGAGCTCATTGGCAAGCTGTCCGAGCGTGGGTGGAGCGGCAAGAACATGGGCGAACACTTCGTGCTCGAAGTGCCTGCCGGCCCGAACGTGCGCGAGGTCATCAACGCCGCTTACGAAGCCGAGGCCGCCGTCGTCAGCGTCACGCCGAAGCGAGAGACGCTCGAGAAGATTTTTTCGCGCACCTTGTAAGTCGCATCATTGTCGCGTTGCGGCAGTCGATTGTCGTGGCGCTGGCGGAAGGGCCAAGCGATCCTTTGCCCATATGCGCGCTCCCATCCTCGGCAGTTTGGTTTTGGCGTTCGCCGGTGTGATTGCATCTGCGTGCAACTCGGCGGGACCGCCGACGTTCGAGACCACCTCGTTCACCGCGAGCTCGATCCAAAACGGGCAAGTCGATCAATCGCATCCGTACGCGGTTGGCGTGTGCATCGGTAACGGCGCGGGCAACTGCAGCGAGCTGTGCTCGGGGACGCTCATCACGCCCAACATCGTCCTCACGGCGCGTCACTGCATCGACGCTGTGCCGGACCCGAACGCCGTCAACTGCCAGACCGATCAGTTCGGCGCACAGAACGCGCCGCAGTTCTGGGTGACGACCTACTTCCAACTCCTCCAAAGTTCGCAGGGCTGGCACAAGGTCAAGAGCATCACGCTGCCGAACAACAATTTCATTTGCGGCAACGACATCGCGATCCTCGAGCTCTCTGCGAACGTGCCAGGCGGCGAGGCGACCCCGGTCGAGCCCGTCGGTCAATACTCGATGACCGATCACACTCGTTACAAGACGACGCAGACGGCCATTGGCTACGGCAAGACGAGCGCAGGCGTGAACGACGCAGGAACGCGCCACATCCTGCAGAACATCAAGGTGGTCTGCATCCCCGGAGACCTGAAGCTCGACTGCCCGATGGGACAGGTCGACAGCAACGAGTACATCGCCGGCGATGGCACGTGTCAGGGCGACTCTGGCTCGGGTGCGTTCGAGCAGTCCAACTTCAACGCCAACACTCCGGTGACGATGGGCATCCTCTCGCGCGGCGGCGTGAGCGGGAACAACTGCGTCGGCGCGGTCTACACGCGCACGGACGCTTGGCGCGCGTTGATCCTTCAAGCCGTCAAGCAGGGGTCGCTCGATGGCGGCTACCCGATGCCCCCGTGGACGCAACCTGCACCGCCACAGATGGACGCGAGCATGCCGAAGGTGGACTCGAGCGTTCCGTCGGACGGCAGCATGCCTAACAAGACGCCGCTCGGCGGGTCGTGCAACGGCCCGAGCGACTGCGCCAGCAACGACTGCGAGTCCTTCGACAACGGCCAGACCTTCACCTGCACCCAAGCGTGCGACCCGACCAACGCGTGCCCGAACAAGTCTTTCTGTGACCGCGGGTTCTGTCGCGCGGGGAGTGCCCCCGATGCGGGAGCCGCGACGTCGTCGACCACGACCACCGAGGGCTGTACCACCGGTGAGGGCAACAGCGGCAACGTCGGCGCCATCGTGATCGCCGCATTCGCCGTCATGGTCGGCGCGCGTCGCCGGAAGAAGAGCGCCTAGTCGTTCGACTGCGATACGTCAGTGACCGACACAGCGATCCGACTCGAAGTGACACGTGTGGTCTGCCGGTCTTTTGAGGCACATTACGCTGCATACGATCTCGGCGTCGAACGCGTCCGTGCAGTCTTCGTCGACACACCACTTCGTCACCGTCGCCTTGAGCTTCGACGGCGCCCAGAACGGATGGCTCACCGAGAAGTGACCGGGTGACGTCTCGACACCGGGCGCGCACGAGTAGACGCAGCCGCAAGCGGACGCGACGACGGGCAAGCACTTCATGATCGCCGCGTCGTGCCCGATCGCGGCGAAGCGCTCTGCGCAGGGACGACGGGAGGCAACGCATCCGCGGCGCGCTCGGACGGTCGCGAGCACGCGGCGAGTAGCAAGAGCGCCCAACGCGGACGCATCGTCACATCGGGATAGCGACGAACGGAGAGTTCGCGGGCGGCTTGTCGTCGTGGTTCTCGGGCGCCGTATTGGGTACGCGCGGCGTCGGCGCACGTGCGGGGGTCATCCCCTTGTCAGCGCGCCACGCGGCGTACGCGCGCACCAGATCATCGGCGAAGGCTTGTCCTACGAAGGTGTAACCATCACGTGTAAGATGCACGTGATCTTTTTGTGCGCGAGGCGGCGTCTCCTCCGCCCACGCGGCGATCGTACCGTTGCCGCCCATCGCCTTGAGCTGATCGTAGAACCCACATCCGGCGGCGTGCGCCACGGCGCGCTCGACCTCGACGACTTGCTCGAGCTTGGGCGCCGTCATCCAACCGGTGCTCGTCTCGATCGCGCGATCGGGCGGTCCCAACAGCAAGCACGAGGCGCTCGGCACTGCGCGAGCAACGCGCCCGAGCACGTCGACCAGTTGGCGCTCGAAGGCCTCGAGCGAGCCGTCGTCCGCGGACTCGTTGGTGCCGTACGCGAGCACCACCAAATCGGGAGCTTGGTGCTGGATCTGGTCTGCCATGTGCGGCTCGCTCCACTGCAGCAGCGTGGAAGCGCGCGCGCCGTTGATGCCCAGCGCGTTCCAAACGACGCCGATCTGGTTCCGATCGAGCGACACACCGAAGAAGCGAACGTCGCCGTCACCGAGCGCTTGCACCTCGAGATGGTGCGGGCCGTCTGGCACGCTGACGGCCTTGAACGCTGACGCATTCGCTTTGCCCTTGGTCGACACCTTGAGCGCGCTCGTGTTGTCGACGAACAGCTCGAGCGTGCCGCCTTGGGGCTGCTCGAGATACTCGAGTTCCACGTTAGAGCTGGGCGAGACGATGTCCGCCCACGCCTTCGCGCCCTTCTTGTTCGTCACCAAGCACACGCCGCCGATCCCATAGCAGCCGTCTCCGACGAACCTGCCGTGTTCGAGCTTGCCGTGCTCGGCAGACCAATCCTTGTTCATCCCCGGCAGCTTCAAGCCGTCTTGGATGTACGTCTTCCACGGGCGCCCGAGCTCGACGAAGCCGCGCCCGCCATCGCCGAAGCGTGCCTGCAACGAGCGGCGCACAGTGCCAGACTCGAGATCTGCCGCGGTGTGCGAGTCGCCGAATTGCACGACGCGCACGTCTTGATTCGATCCCCCGTCGTCCAGCGTCGCCAGCCGTTCGAACCAGTGCTTCAGCGCCGATGCGTTGTCGAGCGGGCCCACCGATGCCATCGACGCGGGTGGCGTTGTGGGTGCCGCGTCTACGAGCGCTACGGTCGCGAGCGCGGGTGCGGCGATCTCGGGGTCTTTGACGCCCTTCTCGGAGAACGCGCCGGACTGGCCGCACGCCGCCAGTACGATAATCGACGGAAGGGGAAGCCAAGGACGCAACACCTACCAACCGAAGCACACTTTTTCGCGCTGGGCGAGTTTTGGCCGAGATAGTCTCGCTCGGCCGATCATGGATTTGCCGCGGGCGAAGCCCCTTCACCAAGCGTTGTCGTCCGCCGAAGGCGGCAACAATTGAGCGTTGCCGCGAGGGCGGTGCTGGTCGTCGCGTGGATCGCGGCGCAAACGGCGCTGATACTCACGGCAGGCAAAAGACCCGACGCGGCCTTCGCGTTCCGCATGTTCCCCGAGTCTTCGACGATCTCCATCTCGCTCGCGCGGGAGCTCGCCGACGGGAGCGCCGTTCCTGTAGAGGAAGGTCGCTGGCACGCGCACGACGCACACGGTGCGCCCCACGATCATGCGTGGTCCGATCGCGTCAAGGATGCGGTGCTCTCGAACCTCGACGTGACGGTGAACGCCGCGTACGGCTCGGACGCTCAGCTCTCGCGCCTCGCCGCCGCGCTCGACGACGCGATCACGCACCTCGATGACGACGTCGAGACGCGCCGACTGATCGCGACGGTGAGCGTGCGCAAGAACGGCCGCGACCCCATCACGGTGACGCTGTCCAGTCGAAGGCGACCCTGAATGTCGATCGGCGCGCGCCTGCGCACCGAGAGCGGTGCCACCTACGTGCTCGGCGTCGTGTCGGCTCTAATGTCGGCGATCACGCCGATCGCGCTGACGGTCATGACGCACTGGGTCATTCTGTACGGTTGGGCAGTCCTTCGGAACGAGGTCGCCGAGACAGTGCCGAGCTTTGTCTGGAAGGTGACAAAGATCGGGCTCGTGCTCGCGTTCGCGCTGCAATCTTCTTTCTACGTGAACAACGTCGCGGACACGACAAACAGCTTGGCGATGGGTGTCGCGACGACGTTCCTTCCGTCGGGCGCACCCGCAACCACGATTACATCGCCATATGGCTTGCTCGACGAGTTCAATGACAACGCGAGCAAGCAGGTCGCGGACATCATGGCCGACGCGGGAATAACGAGGCTAGACCTGTTCCTCGCGGCCGCGATCTTCTCCATCGGATCAGTCGCTTTTCTCTGCGTCGCGGTCTTCGTCGTGACTCTGGCTACTGTCTTCTTGACTTTCATCGTCGGGGTTGGGCCGATCTTCGTCTTCTGCCTTGCGTGGAAACCAACGCAACGCTTCTTCGACAGCTGGCTGTCGATGCTGTTAAACGCCGTCGTGCTGACGTGGTTCGCGTTCTTTGCACTCGGCCTGAGCACGTATGTCGGGCAGGCGATGTTTCACGGCATCCAGCAAAGCGGTGGCTTTATGGGCTCGACCATCAACGTGCTGGGCGAGGCGACGCGCTACTGCGTCCTCATGATCGTCATGGCAATCATTTGTTTCCAGGCCCCGAGCCTTGCTTCGGCACTGACAGGTGGCGCTGCGGTCCAGCAAGGCATCCAGATGGTCCAGAACGCGATGATGGTCGCCGGTCTGCGCGCCTCGCGATCAGGGGGCTCCTCCGCCGCGGCGGTTGGCGCTGCGGGGGGTGTTGTCCGTGCAGGCACCGGTCTGCCCTACGCCGCGGGTCAGGCAACTCGATCAGCAGCATCTGCCGGCGCCCGTTTCTCGGGAACCATGGCCACCGGTACCGGCGCAGTCGCGCGCGGCGCCTACACCGGCGTCCGAACGGCCGCCTACCGTCTGGCCGCGATGCGCGGTCGGAGCTGACCCACCGCTGCACAAGGAGCCTCTCATGAAGCCACGTTTTCGCCTCGCCGCCATCGCCTTCGCCGTCTTCACGCCGCTTGCCTCGTTCAGCACGTCGAGTCAGGCGCAAGGCATTCCCGTCATCGACATCGCGAACCTGATCCAGACGATCACGCAGGTGCTCAACGACGTGACCAAGATCGCGAACCAGGTTGAGCAGATCCAAGCTCTGCAAAGCCAGCTCGCCAGCATCAACGGCATGCGCAACCTCGGCAACATCTTCGACAGTTCCGCGCTGAAGAACTACGTTCCTGCCAACGCCTACAACCTGGTCAACGCCGTCGATTCGTCTGGCTACGGCGGCCTGACGAGCACGTCGAAGACGCTGCGCGACGCACAGATGCTCTACAACTGCCTCGATCGCGCCGGCAGCGCCCGCACCGAGTGCCAAGCCTCCCTCGCACAGCCGTATCAGCAGAAGGGCCTGCTGCAGGACGCCATGAAGGCCGCTTCCGGCCGGCTCGATCAGATCAAGTCGCTGATGACCCAGATCAACGGCACGGGCGACCAGAAAGCCGTGCTCGAGATCCAGGCGCGCATCGGCGCCGAGAACGCGATGCTCCAGCACGAGATGTCGCAGGTGCAGATGCTGACCGGCATGGCCGACAGCGAGGAGCGCATAGCCCGTTCGCGCGACCGCGAGCGTCAGGCCGAGATGCTGAACCGCACCGGCAAGATCTCCGACTACCTGCACTGAGCGTTCGAACGGAGGCCACTCGACATGAATGCTTTCGCACATCCTGGTCCGGCCGGCGCGCTTGGGGCGGAACTGCCGATCGACACGCGCGACCCCATCGAGGTCAACCGCAACTGGGAGCTCGACCGCGCACTGATGCTCCAACGCTCGGAGCGTCGCGGCTGGATCGTCGGCGGTGTCGGCATTCTGGTCGCGATCATCAGCGCGCTCGCCGTCCTCGCGCACGGCGCGCTGCACCAGGTTGTCGGCATCCCGATCGTCGTCGACAAGACCACCGGCGAGACCACGATCGAGCAGCGCCTGAGCGTCGAAACGATCCCGCCGATGGAATCCCTCGACAAGCACAACCTCGCCGTCTTTGTTCGCGCGCGCGAGGGCTACAGCTGGTGGTTCCTTCAACGCGACTTCGACCAGGTCTCGCGGATGGCCATCCCGACCGTCTTCGCCGACTACAACCGACAGTTCGAGGGTCAGGATGCGCTGCAGAAGAAGCTGGCCGGCGCCGAAGAGTGGCGCATCAACGTGGTCGGTGTGCGGCTCGCGCCGTCCGGCCGGCGAGGCAACGGCGGCATCGCATCGATCTCCTACGAGAAGGTCGTTAGCCTGACCGACCGCAACATCCCGAATGTGACCACACGGCACGCCGCGAGCGTCGTCTACGAGTACCAGCCGAAGGTGCTCGCGAAGGAAAAGGACCGGATCGAGAACCCGTTCGGCTTCGTCGTCACGGCCTACCGATCCGATCCCGAGATCGCTTCGTCGCCATCCACGCCAGGCGGCGCGGCTGCGAAGCAGTGAGGCGACCATGCGCAGAGACACGCTCACGTTCGCCGCCGCATGGCTGGTTGCCGCATCGATCGGTCTGCTGATCGATCCGGCGTTCGCCCAGGACACCGCCGATCCCCGGCTCCGGGAAGTCTTCTACGACCCGCAAGCCGTCGTCACCGTCTTCGTCAAACGAGGCGTCGTCACCGACATCGTGCTCGACGCCAACGAGGCGATCACCGATGTCGCCTCCGGCCTCGGCGCCGACTGCGCCAAGCCCGATTCGAGCTGGTGCGTCGCGGCTCAACCCGGCGGACGCCACCTCTTCGTCAAACCGAAGACCACTGCCGGAGCGCCGAACAACATCGCAGTCGTCACTGACAGGCGCACGCATTCGTTCCGGTTCGTCGTCGTGGCCGATCGCGATGTCAGGCAGCCGGTGTATCGACTCTCCGTCAAGGTGGCAGCGCCGCCACCTCCTCCTTTGTCACCGCCCTCGCTGCCGATCGCAGCGCTCGTCATCGATCCAGCACCGCTCTCCCCGGCTGAGCTGGTCAAAGAGCGACTGACTGCTGCACCGCAGCCGGTCAATTCGAGCTACTCGATCGCCGAGGGCAAGGGGTCGGAGGACATCGTGCCGACGCTGGTCTTCGACGATGGACGGTTCACGTACCTGAAGTTCCCGAAAAACCGGGAAGTTCCTGCTGTCTTCCATGTCTTGCCGGACGGCTCCGAAACCGTGGTCAACGCGCGCATGGAGGGCGACCTGTTGGTGGCCGACCGCGTCAGTCGCCGCCTGATGCTGCGCGCTGGCAGCGCCGTTGTCGGCGTGTGGAACGACGCCTTCGACGTGGACGGTGTCGCGCCTAGCAACGGCACGACGGTCTCGGGTGTCGATCGGACGCTCAAGAACACGCCGGCTTCAACGTCGAACGGTCACGGAGGTCAACGATGAGCACGAACGAGCCCCGCCCCCACCCGGACCATAGCGCCGACCGCGAGCCGGCGGATGCCGACAACGTCATCACGCCGCTCGAAGGCGAGGCCGGCATCCCCAGTGTCGTTCGACCCACGGGTGTGAACGTGTCCCGCAAGGGGATATTCGCCGTCGCCCTGCTCGCGCTGTCTTTGGTCGCCGTTTCGGCGGTGTCGATCAACCGGGCGCTGGCGGGCAAGAAGGATGGCGACGAGGTGTCGAAGCGTCTTGGGGATCGCCCTGCTGCGGCCGGCGGCGACGCGCGTCGCCTGGACATGACCTTGCCTCCGGCAACTTCCGCTCCTGCAGGTCGACTGATCCCGGCGATCATTCCCAGGGCCGAGGAGCGGCGCGCCGAGCCGATTCCGCTCCGACAGAACGAAACGGCACGCATCGCACCGGAGGACGCCCCCGTACTCCTCGTGTCGAGCCGCCCCAGCGCTGCCGCCGAATCGCCCGGCCGGCGCTCGCAGAGCGGGCAAGCGTCCGCGGACCCGACAGGTATCGAAGCACCGCTCGACGGAACGCGGCGCAACCTCGAAACCTATCAGCGCCAGCTGCAGGGTGTACTCGACTCGTTGACGAAGGGCAGCGCCACCGCGCCTGCGACACAAGGCATCGCGTCGACGGTGATCGCGAGCGCCACCCCGACCGCAGGGCTCTTCGGTGGCGAGCTTCAGAAGTCGGCGACACCGCGCGTCTCGGCCGGCCTTCTCGGCGATCGCAGTCTGATCCTCCCCAAGGGCACCGCCTTCACCTGCGCGCTCAAGACCAAGGTCATCAGCGCGGCATCGGGATTCGTGAGCTGTCAGGTCCAGCGCAATGTCTTCAGCGACGACGGCCGCGTGCTGCTGGTCGAGCGCGGCTCGCACATGGACGGCGAGTACCGCATCGCATCCGTTCGGCCCGGCACCGTGCGAATCCCAGTCCTGTGGACGCGCATTCGCACGCCCAACGGCGTGACGGTGGACATCGAGTCACCCGGCACCGGCCCACTCGGCGAATCCGGTGTCGACGGCTACGTCGACAACCGCTGGGCGGAGCGGATCGGCGCGGCGATGCTGCTGTCGCTGATCGACGACTCGGTCAAGCTCGCGATCGAGGACCGGGGCAGTGCCGGCACCGGCAACACGATCCTGCTGCCCTCCACCACGTCGAGCACGAGCAAGCTGGCGGAGAAGGTGCTTGACAGCACGATCAACATCCCGCCGCTGATTTATCAGAACCAGGGCGGCATCGTCGGCATCTACGTGGCCCGCGACGTGGACTTCTCGTCGGTGTACGAGTTGAAGGCAGTGCAGCGATGAGCGCCGGCCAGTTGCTCGACGCCGCCGCAGAGGGCGAGCCCGCAGACGCCTGGTGCGGCGACGCGACCTCGGTTGTGGAATTTCTCCGGCCGCTGCGCGCCCAACTCGACGCGCCCGGCGTGCTCGAAGTCTGCGTCAATCGTCCTGGCGAGATGATGGTCGAGACCACGCAGGGCTGGCGCACAGTGGCCGCACCCGAGCTCGCGCTCGAACGCTGCCTGTCGCTGGCGACGGCCGTCGCAACCTTCTCTGACCAGCAGATCAACCAGGAACATCCCCTTCTGTCGGCCACGCTGCCGACGGGCGAGCGGGTGCAGTTCGTCATTCCGCCCGCGGTCACACGCGGAACAGTGTCGATCACGATCCGCAAGCCAGCCCAATTGATCCGCCGCCTCGACGATTTCGAGCGTGAAGGCCTGTTCGAGCGGACCGCGACCGTCGCCCGCAACGAGTCCTGCGATCTGCTGCCTTTCGAGTCGGAACTGGCCTCTCTTCGCGATGCCGGCCGCTACGCCGAGTTCCTGCGTCTGGCGGTGCAGAAGCACCAGACCATCGTTGTGAGCGGCAAGACAGGATCGGGCAAGACGACCTTCATGAAGGGCCTCGTCGAAGAGGTCACGCATCGGGAACGCCTGATCACGATCGAGGACACGCCTGAGCTGACACTGCCGAACCACCCGAACGTCGTGCACCTGTACTACAGCAAGAACGCGCAAGGCATGGCCAAGGTGACCGCGAAGTCGTTGCTCGAAGCCTGCCTGCGCATGAAACCAGACCGGCTCTTCCTGGCCGAAGTGCGCGGCGACGAATGCTTCTACTTCGTCCGTCTCGCCGCCTCGGGCCACCCGGGCAGCATCACCAGCGTGCACGCCGGCAGCTGCGCCCTCGCTTTCGAGCAGATGTCGCTGATGATCCGCGAGAGCGGCGCCGGCGGCGGCCTGCGCATGAACGAGATCAAGTGGCTGCTGGGTGTCGTGATCGACGTTATCGTCCAGTTCGATCGCGACGAGCGTGGTCGCTTTATCTCTGAGATCTACTACCAGCCACGGCGACAGCGGCTGGGGCGATGGGACGAGTCCGGCGCGGGTCAGGACGTGAGGGCCAAGGCGTGAGTGCGGCGACCGCCCTGTCGATGATGACCTGGACGCCAGCACGCAAAGGCGCGGCCGGTCTGTTCATTACCATCGTCTTCTGTGCGCTCGCGTGCGCGGCGGTCTATCTGTCAGCCGTAATTTTTCTGCTTCTGAACAAGGTGCATCCTCGCCACGCCGAATTCACGAGCGTCGCGAGGTACTGGGACGCCTACGCCGACGACTCGAAGCGCCGCAGGCAGCTGATCGGCTCCGTCTGCGCGTCAGGCATCGCGCTTCTGGTCGTTTTTCCGTTCTCTTTGGTCGTCGCAGCGCGCAGGCAGCGTCCGCTGCACGGTGACGCACGGTTCGCCACCCAGGCCGAGATCGTATCGGGCCTGACCGAGGGTGAGGCCGTCGTGAGCGTGTCCGGCACGTTCGTCCGCGCCGGCGACCGGGTCACCGCGGTCGAGGGGCGCGGCTGATGGCGCTCAATATCTCGGGCGCGGCCATCCGTAACCCGATCCCGCCCATCGTGCTGTTTGTGGTGCTGACGGTGCTGGGCGTGTGGGCATTCAGCGCGCTGCCCATCACGCGTACCCCAAATATCGACGTCCCGTTCGTGGCCGTGACGGTC
>ENA-OFCI01001344-OFCI01001344.1-metagenomes-genome-assembly--contig:-NODE-1344-length-11098-cov-2.585077_pt1 | contig 11098 bp, 3 predicted proteins | sample MGYA00153391_OFCI01 | MGnify analysis MGYA00153391 | reverse complement strand
TCGGACATCGCGAGGATCATCGCCGCGAATCGGGCCGCGATGGACGGAGAAAGACGTGCGGACGGAAGCCCCACTCGCGCGCCTGCTCGAGCTCGCGCACATGACCGCACGAAAGAGGGCGCGCGCTGCACGAGATCGGGAAGCAGGCCTCGCGGAGAGGCGTAGACTCGTCGAGCGACGGGGGAGATCACCGCGCGATGCAACAGCTTGCGTGATGCGAACGCGCTGGCAAAATCTGGCAAGGGGCGGTTCTGAGGATGCGGGTGCTCGGTTTCAAGGTCTCGATCGCGACGTACGCGGTCTGCGTGACGCTGGGCTTCAGCGGCGTCAGCGGCGTCACCGGCTGCGTCGTGAACGAGGCCGAGTCGCCGGCGCGCGGCGTCGTCGTCAGCGGACCGCCGCCCGCGCCCGTCCGCGAGGACCGTCCGGCCGCGCCTGGCCCGCAAGCGGTCTGGGTCGGGGGCTACTGGCACTGGACCGGCATCCAGTACGCTTGGATTCCTGGCCACTGGGATGCGCCGCCTCCGGGGTCGACATGGAACGCGCCGGTCTACACCGCGCGCGACGGCCGCTATTTCTACGAGAGCGGCAGCTGGAAGCCGGGCGACGGCCAGACGCGCAACGCGCTTCGCTGAAGAGCGCCTGACGAGCGCCTGATGAGCGCCTGACGAGCGGCGGTTCGCCGGCGGCGCTAAGCTTGCGGAACCGATGCGGCGTCTTCAGCTCGCGCTCTTGTTCGTGCCCGTGATGATGGTCGCGCTCGCGCTCGCGTTCGGCGGACGCTGGGTCGCTCGTCACCAGAACGTCGAGGTGGGCACGCGCTTCTTGGAGCAAGCGCTCAAGCTGGACAGCTCGCTCGAAGCGGCGTTCCATTTCTTGCGCGACGCGTACGGCAAGAAGGGCGGCGATTGGAACCGCGTGCTCGGTCTTGCCGAAGAGGCAGTCACGCACGCTGGAGAGAACGGCGAGCTGACGTTCTTGCTCGCGCAGGCCGGCACGATCGCGTGGCGTGAGCTCGGCAACTTGAGCCGAGCACGCACGGTCTTCGAGCGCCTGAGTCAGGTCATGCCCGAGCACCCGCAGGTGCGCGCGTTCGAGCAACAGATCGGCGAGTCACTCGCCGCCAAGGGTCCCGCTTCTAGTCCTGCAGCGCCCCATGTCGAATCGACCGTGATGCCGCCGCTCACGCCCGAACCCGAACCCGAGGTGCCCGTCGCCTCTCCTGCACCTCCGCAAGCTGTGGCGTCTCCGTCTGCACCTCCGCCCGCTGCCGCGTCTGCCGCGCTCGTCGATGAAGCGAAGATCGCCGAGCTCCGTGCCACGGCCGAGAAGCAAGAAGCCGCAAAGCGCTTCAACGAGTACGTGAAGACCATCCTGCAGCTCGCGACGATGGTGCCGGACGACGTCGAGAAGGTCAGCCTCTACATGAAGGCGGCTGATCTCTACGTTGGCAAGTTTGCCAACCAAGCAGAAGCGGTGAAGGCCTACGAGGCCGTCATTCTGATCGAGCCGGATAATACGATAGCAATCGACTACCTGCGCCAGATGTACGAGAAGCGTCGCGACTGGGAGAAGCTCCTGGGTCTGCAGCGTCGCGAGGCCGACGCGTTGCCGCAAGGCGCAGAGCGCGCCGCGAAGTTCCACGAGATCGCGAAGCTCGCTACCGAGCGCGTGAAGAAGCCCGAGGTCTGCATCGAGCTCTGGCAAGAGGTGTTGAAGAGCGACGACTCGAACGTCGACGCGCTCGGCGCTCTCAGCCAACTTTACGAGCGCAGCAAAGAGTTCGAACAGCTCGCGGCAGTGCTCGAGAAGCAAGCGGAGGTCACGTACGACTCCGCGCAGAAGATCCAGATCCTCAACAAGCTGGGAACAATCTACGGCGATCGCCTCAACAACGACGAGGGAGCGGTCACTGCATGGCGCACGCTCCTCACCCTCGACCCGAATGATCGCAAGGCGCAAGAAGCGCTCAAGAAGAAGTACCTCGCGCTCGGCCGATGGGACGACCTCGAGGTCTTCTACGCCGAGAGCGGCAAGTGGGACGAGTTCATCCGCGTCCTCGAGCAGCAAGAGGCCAAAGAAGCGAACGGCGAAGCGAAGATCGGCATGCTCTTCAAGATCGCCGAGCTGTGGGCGGACAAGAAGCAGAAGACGGATCGTGCGGCCAAGTCCTACGAGAAGGTCCTCGAGCTCGAGCCGAACAACCTCCGCGCTGCAGAGCGGCGAGGCGGCTGCCGCTGGACCTCGTGTTTTACGACAACATGCTCGACCGCGCGAAGGCGCTTGCCAACGCCATCGAGGTCAAGCTCGGCCACGAGCAAGATACGGTCAGCTTGCTTGCACTCTTGCGAGAGGTCGCCGCGCTCTACGAGGGGAAGGTCAAGGACCCGCAGCGAGCGTTCGATCGCTACCTTGCGGCATTCGAGATCGCACCGCACGACGAGCAAGCGTGCTCGGACGTGGAGCGCGCCGCGAAGGCGACCGCCGGCTGGGACAAGCTCATCGAGAGCTACAATCGCGCGATCACCACGGCAGACTCCGACGGCAATCGCGATCTCACCGTGATGCTTCGGTTGAAGCTCGGCCGCGTGCTCACCGAAGAGGTCGGCAAGATCGACGAGGCGCTCGCCGCGTATCGCGCGGTCTACGAGGCCGACAGCGAGCACGAAGGCGCGCTGGCCGCGCTCGAGCGTCTCTATCGACAGACGGGCCGCTTCTCGGAGCTGCTCGAAGTCTACGAAAAGCGCCGCGATCTCGCGCTAGACACGACGCAGAAGAAGACCATCAACTTCGAGATCGCCAAGCTCTTCGAGACAGAGATCAAGGACGTCGAGAAGGCGATCACCACTTACCTCGCCGTGCTCGAAGACGAGCCCACGGACGGGCAGGCGCTTGCCGCGCTCGACGTGCTCTATCGCCAGTTGGAGCGCTGGGAGCCTTATGTCGACGTGCTTCGTCGACGCATCGAGCTCGACGTCTCGGAGGCCGAACTCGTCGATCTCAAGTACCGACTCGGTCAGACGCTCGAGAAGCATTTGAGCGACGCCGCGGGCGCGCTCGAGAACTACCGAGAGATCCTCTTCGTGGACGCGCGCCACGAGGGCGCGAAGGCGGCGCTCGAAGCGTTGCTCACTCACGACTCGCTCAAGAGCGAGGCCGCAAGCATCCTCGAGTCGATTTATGAGGAGCGCGGTGAGTGGGACAAGCTCATCGGCGCGTTGGAGATCCTCGCGGCTAACGAGGGTGACGTTCAGAAGCGCGTGCAGCTGCTCCGCAAGGTCGCGCGCATCTCGAGCGACTCCTCCAACGACTTTGGCAAGAGCTTCGACGCTCTCGCTCGCGCCCTCAAGGACGAGCCCTCGCTCAACGAGACTCGCGCCGAGATCGAGCGGGTGGCCGAGCAGCTCCAGGCGGGGTAGCCGGGCCTGTGGGGGGGCAGAACTGGGAACGGCTACAAACAGCTCGTCGAGCTCTACACGTCCATCGCGAAGGATCTCTCCGACGCGATGCTGGCGCGCGAGTACTGGATGAAGGTTGCGGCGATCGACGAGCGACTCGGGTTGGTGGACGAAGCCGCGGCTGGCTACGCTCACGTCCTCGAGATCGACGCGAGTGACGCCGAAGCACTTGCCGCGCTCGAGCAGCTCTTCGCGAGGACCGAGCGCTGGAACGATCTCATCGGCGTCGTGGCTCGACGCATCGATCAGACGACTGACCCGGACGCACGCGAGCAACTCTACGTGCAGATGGCGGATGTCCAGGACCAGCGCTTGGGCAAGCCCGAGGACGCGGTCCTCTCGTACAAGAAGGTGCTCGAGAGCGACCCGACGAGCCAACGCGCGCTCACCGCGCTCGACGCGCTGTTCACGCGACAGAAGATGTGGAACGACCTCGCGGAGAACATGGAGGCGCAGCTTGCTCTCGCGCCCACTGAGGAGGATCAGCTCGCGCTGATGCTCCGCTTGGCCGCGCTCCGTGAGAGCGAGATGGGTCAGGTCGAGGTCGCGATCGAGGGGTACCGACAGGTGCTCGAGCGCGACCCAGCCAGCGCGCCGGCGCTCGCTGCTCTCGAACGGCTCGGTCAAGAGCCCGCGCACGAGCTCGTCATCGCGGACCTGCTCGAGCCGCTCTATCGGCAGATTGGCGACCACACCAAGCTCATCGGAGTGCACGAGGTGCAGGTGCGCCGCGCGGACGATGTCGCTCGCAAGGTGGAGCTACTCCATCAAGTCTCGCAGCTCTACGAGGACGCTGCGGGAGACCTGAACCAAGCCTTCACCACGCTCGCTCGCGCGCTGAAAGAAGACCCCGCGAACGAGACCACGCAACAGAGCATCGATCGCGTCACTCGCGCGACGGGCCGGTTCGCGGACCTCGCCAAAGTGTATGAGGATCTCGCCGGCTCGCTCGAGGACGCGACGCAGGCTAGCGCGCTCTTCTCAATGAGCGCACGTGTGTACGAGGAGGACCTCGGCAACTTCGACACGGCGGTCGCTCGCTATCAGAAGGTGCTCGAGATCGACGCGATGAACCTCGCCGCTGCAGAGGCGCTCGAGCGCTTGTTCCGCACGGCGGAGCGCTACGCGGATCTATCGCTGATCCTCCAGCGTAAGGCTTCGATCCTCGACGAGCCTCAAGAGAAGAAGGACGCGCTCTTCCAATCGGCAGCGATCGAAGAGGACGTTCTCGAGCGGCCCGAAGCGGCGATCGCCGTGTACAACAAGATCCTCGAGCTCGACGGCGACGACTTGCGCGCTCTCGACGCGGTGATCAAGCGCTACCTCGGCCTCGGACGCTGGGCCGAGCAGCTGATGGTCTACTCGAAGAAGGCCGAGCTCGTCGCGGACCCCGAAGAGAAGAAGCGCATCTACTACCAAGTCGGCGCAGTCTACGAGCGCGAGCTCAGTGACGTGGTGAAGGCGATCGACACCTACCAGAAGGTCCTCGAGCTCGACCCCGACGATCTCCAAGCGCTGTCGCGCCTCGACGTGCTCTACGAGCAAGCGCAGAACTGGACCGAGCTCTTGAGCGTGCTGACGCGCGAGAGCGAGATGACTGGCGATCCTGCGGAGGCCGTGAGCTTCCAGTACCGCATCGCTGAGCTCTATGAAAAGCGCCTCGACGACGTCACGCGCTCCATCGAACTCTACCGAGACATCCTCACGCAACAGTCCGATCACGAGCCGACCCTTCGCTCGCTCGAAGGACTGAAGGGCGGCGACAAGGACCCGCTCGGCGCCGCAGCAGTGCTCGAGCCCGTCTACGAGGCGGCGACCGACTGGCCGAAGCTCGTCAGCGTGCACGAAGTGCAGGTGCAGCACTCGCAGGATCCCTTCCAGAAGGTGGAACTCTTGCACCGCATCGCGCGCCTCTACGAAGACGCGATGGACAACCACGCCTCTGCGTTCGACACGTACGCGCGGTCGCTCGCGCTCGACAACTCGAACCACGACACGCTCGGAAACCTCGAGCGGCTCGCGATGGTCGTCAACCGCTGGCCCGATGTCGCGGCGCTCTACGACACCGAGCTCGACAAGCTCACGGACAACGTCGAGCGTTTCGTCGAGCTCGCGCTACGCCTCGCCAACATCTACGAGCTACAGCTCGAGAACGTCGACGCGGCCATCGGCCGCTACCGGCGAGTGATGGAAGCGGACCCCGAGAACCAGAACGCCATCAAGTCGCTCGATCGACTCTTTACGACGACCGAGAGATGGAGCGAGCTCGCCGCCGTCCTCGCGCGCGAGGCCGAGATCGGTCAGACGCCGGACGAGATCCTCGAGTTCAAGTATCGGCTCGGTCAGGTGTACGAGTCCAAGCTCGCCGATCTCGGCCAAGCGATCGTCGCTTACCGAGACGTGTTGAACGCGGCACCCGAGCACGAGGCCACGCTAGCTGCGTTGGAGACCCTCTTCGCGGCGGGCACGAAACAGCTGGAGATTGGCGAGCTTCTCGAGCCTCTCTACCGAAGCATGGGCGAGTGGGACAAGCTCGGGCGCGTCTACGAAGCGCAGCTCGTTCACATCCCGACTGATGCCAATGAGAGCGGCAAGGGCGGCAAAGAAGATCGGCTCGCGGCGTACTATCAAATCGCCGAGCTCGCCGAGGAGAAGCTGCTCGACGGGCCGGCGGCGCTCGAGGTCTTCATCCGCGCGCTCAAGGAGTACCCGCTCGACGAGAAGAGCGGAGACGAAGCACCGCGTCTTGCGGGCATCGTCGACGCCGGCTTCGAGACTCTCGCGAACGCATACGCGGACGTCCTCGGCGCGCACGCCGATCCCGTCGTTCAATGCACCATCGGCAAGCGGCTCGCCAAGACGTTCGAAGACGACCTCGGCGACATCACCAAGGCCGAGGAGACGTACAAGTACGTCCTCACGGTGGAGCCGCTCGACCAAGACGCGCTCGCGAACGTGGACCGCATCTATCAAGCCATCGAGTCTTGGCCCGAGCTCGCGCAGACGCTCGAGCAGCGGATCAAGGCTGGCGGTGAGCCGCTCGAGCTCGTCGATCTGCACGCGCGTCTCGGTGAGATCTACGAGACGCGACTCACGGACATCGACAGCTCTACGCGCGTCTATCGACGCATCTTCGACGAGCTCGACAAGGCTCACGAGGCCACGATCGCGGCGCTCGGTCGTATCTACGAGCAAAAGCAAGAGTGGGTACTGCTTGGTGGCGTCTACGAGCGCGAGCTGGAGAACGCGTCCGGAGACTCTGCAGAGGCCGACATCCGCGCGAAGATCGCGCACCTCGCGGCCGATCGACTCAACGATCCGCAGCGCTCCATCGACACGTGGAAGGTCGTCCTCGACCTGCGTGGAGAAGACGCAGAGGCGCTCGGCGCACTCGCGAATCTTTACGAGCGCCAAGCCATGTGGCGTGAGCTCGTCGAGATCCTCGAGCGACAGAACGAGACGGCAACGGACGACGACACTCGCGTGAACATCCTCACGCGTCGCGCGCGCGTCTTCACCGATCGGCTCCAGCGCGACGAGATGGCGCTCACAGACTACAACCGTGTTCTCGACATCGACTTCGCCAACCTCGCATCGCTCCGCGCCGTCGCGGCGATTCGCAGACGCGCGAACGATCCGAACGAGCTCGTTACTGCGCTCCATCAGATCGTCGACCGCGCTGCTGCGATGCTCGACGCGGAAGAGCTCAAGGAAGTCTTCCGTGAGCTCGGCAAGACGTACGGCGAGCACCTCGCGCAGCCGTTCGACGCGGCCGACGCTTGGCGCAAGCTGCTCGAGGTCGGCCCCGATTTCGAGGCGATCAACGCGCTCGAGGCGGTCTACCGCTCCGAAGAAAAGTGGACCGACGTCATCGACGTCAAGATGCAGCGCGCCGCCGCCATCGAAGACCCCGCGACGAAGATCGAGGAGTATCGTCAGGTCGCAGCTCTCTGGAAGGACACCGTCCAAGAGCCAGACAGCTCGACGATCGCGTACCAGAAGATCCTCGAGATCGACGCCGCCAACGACGAGGCGTTCATCGAACTCGAGAAGCTCCACACTGCCGCTGCGCGTTGGGAGCCGCTCGTCGAGCTGTACCTCGCGCGCCTCGACACGCGTGAAGAGACTCCCGATCGCACGGAGCTGTTGCGCAAGATCGCGCGCGTCTTCGAGGAGAACCTGGACGACAAGAACCAGTCGCTGGATGCCCTCATCAACGCGCTCGCGGAAGACTTCCACGATCGCGAGACCGCGCGCTATCTCGAGCGCATGGCGCAGGCGACGGGCCGTTGGAACGAGGTCATCAAGACCGCGAACGATTGGCTGAAGGAGCAGACGGAGTCCGATCAGAAGATCCGCCTCTGCTTGCACCTCGCCAAGTGGTACGGCGACGACCTCGGTCACCCCGAGAACGCGCAGCCGTACTACGCGCAGATCGTCCAGCTCGACCCGAACAACGTCGGCGCACTTCGCCAGATGGGCCAGCTCTATCGTAAGAGCGCGAACTGGCAGCAGCTCGGCGCAACGCTCACGCGTGCACTCGACGTCGCCGTTGGCGATCTCGATCGCAAGGAGATCCTCACGGAGCTCGGCGAGCTGCTCGATCAGCAGATGAGCCAGACCGACCAGGCCGTCACGTACTTCAAGCGTGCGCTCGAGGTCGACCCGCAGTTCGTTCCCGCGCTCGAGAACCTGGAGCGCATCCACACGGCGCGCAACCAGAACAGAGAGCTCGCGGACGTACTCACGCGCAAGGCCGCCGCGCTCACCGAGCCGTCGGAGATCGCGCAGACCAAGCTGCGCATCGGCTCGCTCTACGAGACGACGCTCACGGACCCGACACGCGCAGCGCAGGTCTACCGCGAGGCGCTCAACGTCGACCCCGCGAACCTCAACGCGATGCGCGGCCTCGCCCGCGTTTGCGAGGTGCTCCAGCAGTGGCCGGAGCTCATCAAGGTCCTCGAGTCCCAGCTGGATGTCGTCGCGACCGAGCGAGAACGCATCGATCTGATGATGCATCTCGCCAACCTCCACGAGGAGCACTTCCTCAAGGCGGATCTCGCGGCGCTTCGTCTCGAGCAGGCGCTCGAAATCGATCCGAACCACGAGGACGCGTACTTCGCGCTCGAGCGCTGCTACCGCAAGCTGCGGCAGTGGCACGAGCTGGTCGGTGCCTACGAGCAGCACATCACCGCCACGAGCGACAAGAAGACCAAGGTCGAGAACTACGGCTTCATCGCGCAGGTCTACTCGGACGAGATCGATGACGCCGAGAAGTCCATCGACGCGTACCGCAACCTGATCGACCTCGAAGAGTCCAACCTGCCGGCGCTCGAGGCGCTCAGCAAGCTCTACGAGAAGCAGGGCGACGCGGCTCAGGCCATCGACTACATGGCTCGTGTCGCGGACCTCACGCAAGACAGCAAGCAGCGCGTCGAGGCGTACTACCGCATCGGCAAATCGCTCGACGAAAAGCTCGGGGACCGCGTCGCTGCTCGCGATCGCTACGAGATGGCGCTCGACCTCGATCCCGCGCACATCCCGTCGCTCGCGGCGCTTCGACAGATTTCGATCGACGACAGCGACTACGACAAGGCCGCGAAGTACCTCGATCAAGAGCAGAGCTACACGCAGGCACCGCGTCAGCGCGCACGTCTGTTGGTCGAGCTAGGCAAGATCCGCGACGAGATGCTCGGCGAGCACGACAGCGCCGTGCTGGCGTGGCAGTCGGCGAACGAGGCAGACCCGGAGAACGAAGAGGCAGCGCTCCCGCTGTCTACCGAGTACGTCAACACGCAGCAGTGGGACAAGGCCGAGGGGCTCCTCGACATGCTCGTTCGAAAGAGCGGCAAGCGAGAGCGCACCGAGCAGCACGACCTCCAGAACAAGCTCGGCATGGTGTGCGCCGCGCTCGCGAAGGACGACAAAGCGCTCAAGGCGTACACGGCAGCTCACCAGCTCGACCTCACTGATCAGGCGACGATCAAGGGCTTGGCAGAGGTCAGCTTCCGCCTCAAGGACTGGGGCTCCGCGCTCACCAACTATCAGAAGGTCCTCACGTCGCTTGGTGAAGACGAGTTGGAGTCACGCGCTGAGGTCTATTACAGACTCGGCTGCGTCAAGCGCGAGCAGGCGCAGGCCAAGCAAGCGATCAACAACTTCGAGAAGGCGCTTGGCGTCGACGCGTCACACAAGCCGACCCTCGAGGCGTTGGTTTCGCTTTACACGGAGCTCAAGGACTACAAGCAAGTCGTCGCGTACAAACGTCAGATCCTCGACAACGTCATGGACTCGGACGAGCGCTTCAAGGTGTTGAACGAGATCGGCGAGATCTGGCGCGATCTGGACAAGAACCAGGCGAAGTCGATCGAGGCCTTCGAGGAAGCGCGCGACATCCAGCCGACCAGCCACCCGCTGCTTCACCAGCTCCTCGCGCTCTACCAGGGCACCGAGAACTGGCCGAAGATGATCGACACGATCCAAGCGATCAGCGATCTCGAGAAGGACCCCATTCGCAAGAGCAAGTTCATCTACACGATGGCGCAGCTCTATCGCGACAAGGAGAACGACCAGGATCGCGCGGTCGAGCTGTTCAACGCGGCCCTCGATCTCAACCCGACGTTCCTCGAAGCGTTCGAGCGCATCAACAAGATCCTCACCGGTCGCAAGGACTGGAAGGAGCTGGAGCGCGCGTTCCGCAAGATGTTGAAGAGGCTCGCGGCGATCAGCGGTGAGAACCCGGAACTCGAGTTCAACCTCTGGCACAACCTCGGCCTCATCTATCGCGACCGCTTGCACGATTCGAAGAGCGCGATCGAAGCGTTCAAGATGGCGACTCGCTACAAGCCCGACGAGGCCGTCGAGCGCCAGATCCTCGCGGAGCTCTACGAGGGCACCGACCAGACCGAAGCCGCCATCGGCGAGCACGCCATCGTCCTTCAGAAGGACCCGATGCGCGTGGACCCGTATCGCAGCCTCTACAAGCTGTACATGCGCATGCACGAGTACGACCGCGCGTGGTGCATGTGCGCCGCGCTCGCGTTCTTGCACAAGGCAGACGAAGAGGAGAACCGCTTCTTCGAGGACTACCGCCCGCACGGCATGATTCAGGTCAAGAGCCGGCTCGACAACGAGCAGTGGGTGAAGAACCTCTTCCACAAGGACGAGAACCTCTACATCGGCAAGATTTTCGAGATGATCACCCCCGCGGCGATCGTCGCGAAGACCAACCAGCTGCGTGCGTCGCGCCAGCTTCCGGTGCTCGACAAGCGCTTCAAGCAGGAGCCGGCGACGAGCACCGTCACGTTCGCGAAGACGTTCGGTTGGGCGGCGCAAGTCCTCGGCGTGCCGCTGCCGGAGCTCTATGTTCGCAACGACGTTCCGGGTGCGCTCGTCGCTGTCCCGGCATCGCCGCCCGCGAGCGTCGCCGGTCAGACCGTCCTCACTGGGTTCACGCCGCAAGAACTCACATTCATCGTGGGCAAGCACCTCTCGGCGTACCGAGGTGAGCACTACATCCGCAACCTGTTCCCGACGATGAACGAGCTCAAGGTGCTCCTCTTCGCCGCGATCAAGGTCATCATGAACGACTTTTCGATCCCTCCGGACATGGCGCAAGCCGTGAACCAGACGGCCGCGGA
>ENA-OFCI01001341-OFCI01001341.1-metagenomes-genome-assembly--contig:-NODE-1341-length-11139-cov-3.642548_pt1 | contig 11139 bp, 6 predicted proteins | sample MGYA00153391_OFCI01 | MGnify analysis MGYA00153391 | reverse complement strand
TGGCCACCGCCCGGACCGCGGTAGGCTGGCCCAGCCGGGCGGCGACGGCAGCGTAGCTCAACGTCTCGCCCGGCGGGATGGCGCGCAGCACCTCCCACACCCGGCGCTGGAACACCGTGCCGCGGATATCGAGCGGCAGCGCGAGGGCGTCGCTGCTCCCGGGGTGCTCCACGAAGGCGACCACCTGGGCAAGCCGCCCGGCGAACTCCGGCCCGGCGTCGCGCAAAGCGGCCTTCGGGAACCGCGCCCGGAGGTCCGCCTGCAGCGCGGCCCCGTCATCGCCGAGCAGGATCGCGCATACGCCGCGCCCGGTGGCTGCCACGAGAACGCAGCCGAGCGAGCAATGCCCCACGGCGTGCTGGATCGTCTCGCCCGGTCCGCCCTCGCGGTAGCGCGATGCCGTCATGCCCAGCATGGCGTCCGCTGCCGCGTAGAACCGCCCGGACGAGTTGAACCCGGCGCCGTAGATCGCCTCGGTCACCCCGGCGCCCGCGGTGAGGCCGGCTTGGATGCGGGCCTGGCGATGCGCGGCGCCAAACGCCCTGGGCGTGACGCCGGCGATGCGGCGGAACATGCGGTGGAAGTGATACGGGCTGCTGCCGGCCTCCGCCGCGAGGCTCGCGAGCGAGGGGGCGTCCTCGGCCGCCTCGATCATCGCGATCAAAGGTAAAGCCATGGCGATCCGCGGCTTTAATCAGACACCACCGCTTAACAACCGCGAACTATTCCACCGTGACCGCCATGTATGCGGCTATTGCGCGGGCATTTTTTCACATTCAAAACTGACTCGCGATCACATTATTCCGTATTGCCGTAACGGCATCGATACCTGGATGAATGTGGTTACGGCCTGCCGACCGTGCAACGAACGCAAAGGTTCGCGACTACCGGAAGAGGCGAACATGCAGCTGGTGTACGCACCTTACATTCCCAACCGCGCTGAATTTTTGATTCTGGCCAACCGCCGCATTCTTGCTGATCAAATGGAATTTTTAAAACTGCATGTAGCTGCCCATAGCCGAGTGCATCTGGTTTCATGAACGCAGCGCTCGTTAGCGCTTTACGTCACCTTGCACTACGTTCTCAAAACTGCCCTTGAGGTGCCCGCTCCAGCAGCATCGCATCGCCATAGCTGAAAAATCGATAGCGGGATTCAACCGCATGGCGATAAGCCTCAACGATATTGTGATGCCCGGCAAATGCCGAAACCAGCATCATCAGCGTTGATTTGGGTAGATGAAAATTGGTGATCAGCCGATCCACGGTTCTGAACTCATAACCGGGCGTGATAAAAATCTTTGTTTCACCCGATCCGGATCGCAACACGCCGGTGGAAGACGCTGCCTCAAGCGTGCGCATGCTGGTGGTGCCAACCGCAATTACGCGCCCGCCTGCGGCTTTGGCGCGCGCAATGGCGGCAACCGTTTCGGCGGGCACCTGATAGCGTTCGCTGTGCATGATGTGTTTCGACATATCTTCATCGCGCACCGGCTGAAAAGTGCCCGCCCCCACATGCAGCGTTACGAACGCTAGCGCAATGCCTTGATTCATCAGCGCCGTTAACATCGGCTGATCAAAATGCAGGCCCGCGGTCGGTGCAGCGACTGAGCCTTGATGCTTCGCGTAAACGGTCTGATAACGCGCTTCATCCACCGGGTCGGCATCATGGGTAATGTAGGGCGGCAATGGCACCGTACCAAAATGCTCAAGAATTTCGTACACGCTCAAACTCTCACCGGCAACGCTTTCAAAATGCAGCTCAAACAAGTCATAAACACGCCTGACCATGGTGGCTGTGACTTGCCGGGTGTCGTCACCAAAAATAATCCGCGATCCCACTTTGGGTGATTTACTGGCTCGCACATGCGCGAGCGCCTTGTTTGATGGCGCATGCGCAGCGGTTGCATCGTTATCCAGCACGCGCTCAATCAATGCCTCGACACGACCGCCCGTTTCCTTACGCCCGGCCAAGCGGGCTTTGATCACCCGGGTATTGTTGAACACCAGTACATCATTAGCGCCGATGAGTAGCGGTAACTCGCGAAAGGTGCGATCAATGCGCACACCGTGAACGCCGTCAACATGCAGCAAGCGGCTGGCGGTGCGTTCGGCGGCGGGATACTGCGCAATCAGCTCGGCGGGCAAATAATAATCAAAATCAGATAATTTCATAAACGATGGATGGTTTCAGACCAGAGGTCAGCGGTGGGTGGCCGCGCAGGACTAGTATCGTGCCGGCTCGCTGTCAGTAATTTTTATGGCAACTGGCGCGAAGATTACGCTATAATCTCGCCTCTTAAAAGTTCTTCATAATTTTCACAGTTCTTTACAAGTTGTCGGTATCAAAGACGGCTTGGTATCAAAGCTGTGCCTCGGTGGCGGAACTGGTAGACGCGCTGGACTCAAAATCCAGTATCGCGAGATGTGCCGGTTCGATTCCGGCCCGAGGTACCAAAACAAAAGGCATTGACCACTGGTCAATGCCTTTTTATTTTTTACAAATTGACCATAAAAACCAAAACCACAACCAGGTTGTGATAAAAATCAATTTCTTTACCCGCCAAGTGCGTCTTTAATTTATCCCCTGTAGGCCATTTCAATTGTATATTGCCTATTTCCCGAAGCCAGTTGAGCACGCTATCCACTCTCTACTATCACTAAGCCCCCTACCGCATGCCAACCGTCACAGAAGCTACAGCCGCCAACGCCGCCATCGCCATCGCAGCCACCGCATTTGATAGCGGGCCACTGTCTTCGATTCGAGCGGAGATCGGGCATTCATTGATAGAGGCGAGGGTCGCGCTGGATAAGGTTCGGGTGGAACCCGCGGACGCGGCGGCTCTCGAACGCGCGCTCTCGCAGCTGCATCAAGTGACGGGCGCGCTGTCAATGGTCGGCTTGGCTGCCGCTGCACGAACCAGCCTGGAATTAGAAAAACTGGTCGGATCAATAAGCGCTGGAATGTCGGCCGAGCTTGCGCAAAAAATAACTGTCGCTAAAAGCGCGATGGACATACTCACTAAGTATCTGGATGAGCTGATTGGCGGCCAGCCGGATCGACCGCTCAAACTGGCGAAGTGCTACGCCCTGCTGAATACGTTGCGCGGCGCGCAGGATGCGGCTGACAGCGATTTATTTTTTCCCGATCTCATGCTGCATACGCCGGCACCTGACCCTGCAGATCTGCCGCCGCCGAACACCATATTTGTTGACGCGATCAGGCAGGCGCGGGCGATTTTTCAATGGGGCCTGTTAAAGCTGCTGCGCGAAAAAGACCTGGTCAACGGGGTGCGTGAAATGCGCCGTGCTGCAGCGCTAATTGAAGCCCTCAAGGCCAGCTCGCCGTCACGCTCTTTCTGGTTTGCCGCAATGGGATTTTTTGATGCAGTGGCGATTGAGCCTTCAAGCGCAGGCGCGTTGGCGGTGCAGCTATTTGGCAAAATCGACCAGCAAATCAAGTTGCTGATCGATGGTCCGCGCGATGCGCCGGAACAACTGTTTAGAGATGTGCTTTATGTGGTGGGCAAATCAGGAGCACGCAACGAGCATATTCGCCAGGTGCGCGATATATATAACCTTGACGATTTATTGTGGTTGCCCGAGATCACCGCTGATAACAACGCCCGCACCACTGAGCTCATCAACACGCTGCGAGACCAGGTGCGCGCACAAAAAGAAACCTTTCTGGCGCTCACCAATGGCAATCGCGCTGCGCTGGAGCCATTTACAAAACAGGCTGAATCCATCGCACTCAACGGGGCACAACTGTCTAACCGCGATCTAGTGCAGTTATTGCAAATATTGAGCGCTGTCGGCAGGCATCTCGGCAAGACAGACAAACTGCCCAGCCAAACCCAAGCCCTCGAAATCGCGACCGCCATGTTGTTTGTGGAATCATCACTTGAAGATTATTTTCGTCTGACGGCTGAATTCGCACAGCAGGCTGCAACCATTTGCAAGCTGTTACGAACCGCCATGACCGGTGCCGATCTGCAGGTGCCCGAAAAACCCGCCAGCCAATTTGCGGACACCATGACCTTGCGTGCGCAAACCCATTTATTGATATTCCAAGTTGGCCGCGAAGTGCAAATTAATCTCACCACAATTGAAGGTGTGCTTGATGATTATTTTCGGGATACCACCAAAGGCCTTACGTTAACTTTGATCGAGCCACTGTTAAAGCAGGTACATGGCGCGTTGGCCATGCTTGATCTGGACGAAGCTGCCTCATTAAGCGAACTATTATCAACGCATGTGATAGCGCTGGCTAAAGCGGTTGCCGCCACTCCTGCAGCCGACCGCAGTACTATCAACGTAGCCGAAACTGCTGAAGCTATTGTGGCGGTGGAAGGATTAACTGCGTTGGGATTGTATGTGAGTGCGCTGCAACAGGGGTCAGCCAATCCGCGTACATTGCTGCTGCCAACATTGATCCGATTTGGCTTGGCTGAACAGCCGCTAGCCGTGCAAAAAACCCGCCCCAAACGCGCTACCGAAAAAAACACATTAGCTGTGCCGCGCACGCAGACCAAAAAACCTGACGTTGATACCACGCCTGCAGCGACAGTAGCGATTACGGCCGTGGCATCGGCCGTTACCAATACGAATACGGGTGCAATGACCACCACAGACTCAGCTAAAGCCCAGCACGAATTACAGCGACTGACCGCATCTGAAGCCGAGCTGAAAAAGATTATTCAGGACCGCAATAAGCGCATCAATGCATTGGAGCTCGTCGTGGCCAGTCTTACTGAAAAAGTAAAAAATAGCCGTTTGATAAAGTCTTGACGCTGTAAAGCCATAATGCTGATTACCTTGCATCAAACCAAAAATATCCATCACCAAATTTTTCCTAAAAGGGCAACATGAAAATTTTTCGTAGCGCAATCTTATTAGTCAGTCCCTCCGCAATCCTTGCTGATTTTTTGATCATTTGCTTGATGCTGCTGATGATTACCACCGCGATGATAATTTCTTCACCACCTGCACAGGCCCAAGTTCAGATACCCGCTTCGGCCACGCCAGAAAAGAAAAAAGACGAGCCTGCCTCTATTGAGACTGTCACCATCGTGGGCTCGCGGCGCGCTAATGCTTCATCCACCGATACCACCGTGCCGGTCGATTTCATTCCGATGGCTAAAATCAGCGAGCAGGGCGGGCAATTTGATCTTGCGCAAACCCTGCAATCTATTTCACCGTCTTTCAACTCCACCCGTCAAACCGGTGCCGACGGTGCGGACTTGATTGATTCCGCCGCCTTGCGCGGTCTGGGGTCTGATCAAACTCTGGTATTGGTCAACGGCAAACGTCGCCACACCACCGCGTTGGTAAATTTATTCGGCGCACGCAATCGCGGCAACACGGGCACTGACATGAATGCGATTCCGTTGTTGGCGATTGAAAACGTGCAGGTGCTGCGCGATGGTGCTGCGGCACAATACGGGTCCGACGCGATTGCAGGCGTGATTGATATCAGCCTAAAAAAACGCCTGGGCTGCGAAGCAGTAGCAGGTTATAGCCAGTATTCAGCCGGTGATGGCAAAAATTATTTAGCTTCCGGTTACTGCGGCTTTCAGGTGGGCGAAAAAGGCGTCGTCGGTGTTACCGCTGAATATGTGGATCGGGGCCGCTCAAATCGTGCCGAAGCTGGCAACCCGCGCATTATCGGCGACACCAAAGCAAAAAATGCCACGGTTTATATCAACGGCGAAGTACCGTCCAGCGCGGTCGGCAAATATTATTTCACGCTCGGCACGCAAACACGCGATGCCTCATCTGCCGCCTTTGCACGCGGTGGTTTGGGTTCGGATGATATTCCGTCACGCAATTCAGCCGCGCAATATCCGAACGGTTTTGTGCCCTTCATCAATGGCGATATTACGGATCGCTACCTGACCGTAGGGCATCGTGGCCAATTAGGCGAATGGAATACCGACCTTTCCCAGACCTACGGCTATAACCGTCTGGATTACAACATCAGCCATACCCTGAATGCTTCGATTGCGAATCGCGATTTATTGGCGGGTGGACGCGGCCTTAGCCCTAGCGCGTTCGATGCCGGCGGCTTTTCATTCGGCCAACTCACCACCAACCTTGATTTCAGTCGCTACTATGGCGGCATTGCGAATGGAATGAATATCGCTTTTGGCGCGGAATATCGGCGGGAGAATTATAAAATTTCGGCCGGTGAGCGCGGCTCCTATGTTGATGCGGATGGTGTAGGCAGCGGGGGCAACGCAGGCAGCCAAGGCTTTCCGGGTTTCCAGCCAGGCGATGCCACTGACCGCAATCGCAACAGCGTTGCCGCTTATGTTGATATAGAAACCGACATCAGCAAATTATTTAAAATTCAAACGGCCTTGCGCGCTGAAAAATTTAGTGACTTCGGCTCAACCGTTACGGGCAAACTGGCAGGCTCCTACAAAATCGGCGAGCAATTTTTATTGCGTTCATCAGCCAGCACCGGCTTTCGTGCGCCGTCACTCCAGCAGGTTTATTTCTCGTCCACTTTCACTGATTTCATCAGCGGTAGACCACAGGATGTGGTGCTGGCGCCCAACGGCGGCGTCATCGCCAATGCGGCGGGCATCCCCAAACTGAAGGAAGAAAAATCGAAGAACTACACGCTTGGTTTTACCTGGAGCCCGACCCCGGTCATGGCCATTACCGCCGATTTATATCGCATCAATATTGATGATCGCATCGTGCTGTCGGGCCGTTTTGATGCCGACAATTTCCCCGCACTGGGTGCCACTCTGGCCGCATTGGGTGTAGGTCAGGCGCAGTTTTTTGTGAATTCGGTAAATACCCGCACTCAAGGCGTTGATCTCACGGTTGCGCATAAAGCGGATATTGGCCCCGGCAGGCTTTCAACCTTCCTTGCCTATAACTACAGCAAAACCGATGTCACCGGCATTAAGGCACCACCATCATTGCGCGGCTTTGAAGATGTGCTGCTATCCGAGCGTGAGCGCCTGTTTATTGAGCAGGGTGGCCCGCGCAGCAAAGCGACGCTGGGTTTTGAATACACAACCGGTTCGGTCTCAGGTGATTTCAAAATTATTCATTTCGGCGAACAAACCCTGGGCACATTTTCGGGCACGGCAGCCGGTGTACCCAACGCCCGCTACGCGCCTAAAACCTCGGCTGATTTAAGCCTCACTTACAGCTTCGACAAAAACACCAAAATCACGATTGGCGGCAATAATATTTTCAACGTTAAGCCCAGCAAACAGGACCCGAACGAAACTGATAACGGATTTATTTACGACAGCGTGCAGTTCGGACTTAATGGCGCGGCGTATTTTGCGCGGTTCTGGAAACGGTTTTAATCGCTGAAAAAAGCGCTGCGGAAAATAATGAATAAAAGCGCTTACATAATCTGCAACTGAAGAAGTCCATTCAGCGCGGCTTTTGAAGCAAAAATGCTTCGAACGCCGCGCCCGGGCTAGAGTTTGCACAGAGCTTTGACATTAGCGCGTTACATCATTATTCATGCAATCTGAACGAAAACGGCGCTTCAACAGCGACCTCGTGTCCTTGACCTGTACAGCGAAATTGCGCAACAGCGCTAACCACCGCGCGATTCAGGCTTGAACTTGATGATGAGACGATGGCGATATCGCGAATTGTGCCATTTGCGCCAACCAGAAAACGTGCGATGACATCGCCCTGAACACCCGCCCGACGTGCCGCTGCGGGGTAAGCCATGTTGGACTGCACCTCTCGTGAATTAGGGCAGACAACGCCTACTGTCGGCACGGCGGTGGACGTGCCGACTTCGCCACCGCTGGAAGTCGTCGGCCCGGCGCCTTGAGGCGGTAGGCCATCGCTTGCTGATCGTGTATCAACAATAGCCGTGGGCGGCAGATCGATGGGGAAATCAGGAACGGGAATCACCGGCAGCGTCAGCACACGAGAGGCAACCGGCAGCTCGATTGATTTGGGTATGGGCTGCGGTGGTTTGATCACGGGCGGCAAAATAACAATCGGCACCAACTTGCCCGGTGTCACATAGGTTTGAGTAAGTCCGGTCAGAAGTACCGCGCCCAGTATTAAGTGGATAGCCACGACCAGTGCGAAACTGGAAAATTTTTTACGGTCGAGTTTGTTGCCCGCCTTGATGCCATAAGTTTGCTGTAAGCCATAGTTCATGTTGTTTGTCATGTCGGTTGTCATATCGCACTCCTAATGGTGTGGTGACTGCTACATTAACGGCTGCATCAACTGCATGATTTATTGCTGAGGCGTTTTTATTGTGCATTAAAATTTTAAATTTGCCAATCAACTTCTCCTTGAGTATCTGTTCACGACGGTAGCACTTATTCCGAAACCGTCAGTAAGCGTATTTGCAGACCAAGCTCATGCAGAGCGAGTTTCGTCAATACCGGCTGTGGCTAGAAGAAAAAGGTAATCCGCGTCTCGCCGCTTATTTACACCAGGTAAATAGTGATCGGACTGTCGCCACCATTGCGCTGCGATTGCAGATGGATCGTGAACTGTAGTCATGATCGCGATGACCGGATGGTGCGCATTGAAAGCGGATTAGCGGTAGCGCATGTCTGGCCGGACGCGCGTTTCCACAAGACCCAAGGGCTAGGTCGTCGGCGCATACTTCGTTATCACCCTGTCGTTCAAACGTGATCGATTTTTTAGGGGGCCACATCGAATTTCAGCGACGATTGCATGCGGGAGAAAAAAGCAACTATCTCCAACTCGCACCGCTTTACGGAGCAAAAAACACCGCCGTAAAAATATTTGAAGAGAAAATGGCATCCGATTCATTTGCGTAACCGTGATCAGCTAGGCATCATGTTTAAAATAGAAATAGCTAAATATATAAACACAGCACGGAGGATGCATGAGCGCATATAAAAGTTCAGATGCAAGTTTAAATCCAGGAATCAATGCGAGCGCACGTGCGGGCATGATGCAGCGCCCGCTGTTAATTTCATCGCTGATTGAGCACGCCGCCAAAAATTTTGGCGATACCGAAATCGTTTCAAGAATCGTGGAGGGTAATGGAATTTCTGTTACTCATCGCTACACTTATCGCGACGCCAATCGTCGCGCCAAAAAGCTTGCTAACGCACTCAAACATCTGGGCGTTACAAAGGGTGACCGTATTGCTACGCTCGCCTGGAATGGCTATCGCCACTTTGAAATTTATTATGGCGTATCAGGAATGGGCGCCATTACGCACACCGTGAATCCAAGGCTGTTTCCGGAACAAATCGCCTACATTATCAACCATGCGGAGGATACGTTCCTGTTTGTGGATCTCACTTTTGTGCCGCTCATTGAGACATTGATGCCCGGTCTTGAAAGTATTAAAGGCGTGGTGGTTATGACTGACCGTGCCCACATGCCATTCGCAAAAATACCGAATCTGCTTTGCTATGAAGATTTGCTGGCTGCTGAAGCCGATGATTTTGAGTGGCCGCTATTTGATGAAAATACCCCCTCCGGACTTTGCTATACGTCGGGCACTACCGGTAATCCCAAAGGGGTGGTGTACACCCACCGCTCGACGATTTTCCATACTTACGCTGCGATGAGCCCGGATGGTTTTTGCCTGGATTCCCACCAAGTGGTGCTGCCGGTGGTGCCCATGTTTCATGTCAACGCCTGGGGTACGCCATTTATGTGCCCTGCTGCAGGTTGCAAAATAGTGTTCCCCGGTGCTGCGCTTGACGGCGCAAGTCTGTATCAACTCTTTGAGCAGGAGGGCGTTACTTTAAGCGCTGGCGTGCCTACCGTATGGCTGGGTCTGCTCAATTATATGAAAACCCATCATTTGAAATTTTCAACCTGCAAAGAAACTGTGATTGGTGGATCAGCGTGCCCACCGGCGATGATAGAAAGTTTTGAGCGCGACTTTGACGTAACCGTTATTCATGCTTGGGGCATGACCGAACTTTCGCCGCTGGGCAGTATGAACCGCCTTCGCACCAAGCATTTGCAGTTATCAATTGCTGAGCAACTCGCCATCAAAGCCAAACAAGGCACGCCGATTTTTGGCATCGAGCTTGAGATCATGAATGCTGATGGCAAGCCGTTACCGCATGACGGCTTGGCGTTTGGCGATTTAATGGCGCGTGGGCCTTGGGTGGTCGAACATTATTTTAAAGAAGAGATATCACCCTTACGCGATGGGTGGTTTCCGACTGGTGATGTCGCCACCATTGACGCGGATGGCTATATGCAAATCACGGATCGCTCAAAAGATGTCATCAAATCCGGCGGCGAATGGATTTCATCCATTGAGCTCGAAAATATTGCGATGGCGCATCCGGCTGTGCAGGAAGCGGCGGTGATCGGCGTTGCGCATCCAAAGTGGGATGAGCGGCCCTTATTGGTGGTGGTTAAAAAACCTGGCGTCACCGTTGACACTGAAGAGCTGCTGAATTTCTACGACGGCAAAATCGCCAAGTGGATGCGGCCTGATGCGGCCGCTTTTGTGGAGCAACTACCCCATACCGCCACCGGCAAATTGCTCAAGACCAAACTGCGTGAGGATTTTAAAAGCTATAAATTACCGGATGCTTGAGTTGCTTTGGCTGCGTTGGCTACACAACCTGCTCAGCCTGCATAACCTGCTCATGGGGATATACGAAGCGTCTTCACCATAAAGAACAAAAACAAAAACGCCGGGCGACCATCAAGTCGTCCGGCGTTTTTTGATAACCTAGATTAATTACGATCATCTACCAATGATGACGGTGAGGTGTGGCGCAGCCTCACGCATTATTCATACGTGCGGCGATGGCACACCCACCCTTTTATTTGATGCCAATATCGACACGGCGCGCTTCGGCATTGTCACCGGTGCCCAGTACGATTTCAGGTTTCATCATCTCGATACGATCTTCCGCGATACCCGCCTGTTTCAGCGCTTCGCTCACCGCTTTGGCGCGCTCTTTGGCAAATTCTGCATTTTTAGCGGCATCGCCGGTAGCATCATGAAAACCGGAAACCACTACTTTGGCTGACGGGTTTTTGTTAGCCGCTGCCACTGCGATTGCAATGTTTTTGGCCGCCGCTGCTGGCAGCGTATTGACCCCTGCCGCAAAATAAACTTTCGCGACAATTAAGGTAGCGGGCATAACCGGCACCGTAGTTGTCATCGTCACTACCGGC
>ENA-OFCI01001340-OFCI01001340.1-metagenomes-genome-assembly--contig:-NODE-1340-length-11145-cov-8.163571_pt1 | contig 11145 bp, 10 predicted proteins | sample MGYA00153391_OFCI01 | MGnify analysis MGYA00153391 | reverse complement strand
GCCCCGTACCTCTCCCGTGTTTGAACTAGGCTCCTGGCTCGCCAAATGCCGCCACCGTGAAGTGTAGTAATAGTGTTACTGGTTGCCGCGGGCTCGTTCCTTCGTAATTCAGAGGTGGCTCACCGATCGGGCGTTACAGACTTACTACGAATTTCCGAGTAGTAATCTTGCAACTCAGCGCGGCAGAGTAGTAATGTTGCAACCTGACGTGACGACCGACCTGCCTTACCTCTCCAAGCCATGTCCGCTCAACCCGAAGGTGCGAGTTCTGGCGCTGCGTATACGCGGCCGCTGCCATTCGTTCGCCGGGCTTCGGATCGCCGGATCGAAGTCTTCAGCCCGAAGCTGGAACGGCGGCTGAGTCTGACCAGCTACGCGGCTTGGCAGCTCTGGCTCGCGCTGGAAGCCAACCCCCAGGTGAGCAAGTTTTGCGAACGCCCCGCTTTCATCGAAGGCACTCCGCGGCGCACCATCGACTTCTGGGTCCGTTTCAGCCGTCAATGCGGTGACGAGTTCTGGTTGCTCGACGACGCCGAGGAATCCGCGGACGACGCCGCTCCGACCAAGGCGACCGAGCAGCAATCCTCGGGTGCCCTGCCGGAGGAAGTTCGTAGCACCGCGCTGCGCATCATCCCGCGCAGCAGCCTCCGCAGTTGGAGTACGCCGATCGCCAACTGGGCGCAAGTGATCCCGTATCTGGTCACATGGCACCGGTTCGCCGATCCCCTGCTCGCGCAGTCCATCGTCGTCTATCTCGGCCAGTCCCGCACTCTCGATGACGTCGCCATGACGACTGTTCGCAACAGTTTTACTACTCTCACCTAAGAAGAAACCATGCGATCGCCGGCATCAGGTATGAAGGAGAGCGATCAAACGCCCTCAAGTCACACTTTTACTACTTGTTTGAAACAGAATTACTACACTCCACGGCATCCCAATTCCGGTCCTCGGCGCCGCCACAGTGATGAGATCAAGGCCAAGGTTCTGGCCGCCTGCGATGAACCGGGCGCCTCGATTTCCGGCGTCGCCCTTGCGCACGGTCTGAACACCAATCTCGTGCGCAAGTGGCGGTCCGGTCGCGGCGTCAAGCGTGCCGTCATGGTGATCGCGCCGAAGGTGGCAATTCAGGCGTCACCTGCACCGCTTGGTGTCACCCCCGAGTTCGTCGCGGTGGTTATGCCCGCACCTCCCAGGGCTGCGGCGCGCGCAGCGGTTCAACCGATGGTCGCCGCGCCGATCAGCGAGTCGCTGATCCAGATCGAGCTTCGCCGAGGTGCGCTGCACTTGAACGTCCGCTGGCCGACTGCGGCTGCTGAAGACTGCCGGGATTGGCTGAGCGAGCTGTCCTCGGGCCTGCTCAAGTGATCCGCATTGATCAGCTCTGGCTGTGCACCGCGCCGATGGACATGCGCGCCGGCGCCGAGCGGCTCATGAGCTGCGTCGTGCAGACCACCGGCGCTGCCCGCGCCCATCACGGCTACCTCTTCGCCAACGCGCGGGCCACGCGCATCAAGCTGCTAGTCCACGACGGGTTCGGCGTGTGGTGCGCTGGTCGGCGCCTGAACGCCGGTCACTTCGCGTGGCCGCGCGAAGCGGCGACCTCACCACTGTCGCTCACACCAGCGCAGTTCGATGCGCTGGTTGTCGGCCTGCCGTGGCAGCGACTGCCCGAGATGAGCGTGATCACGCGGATGTAGCCGCGTGTGGCGTGATCACGCGGATGTAAGCAGTGTGTCGACAAGCTCACCACGTGAGCCATCGCGTTGACAGGACATCCGCCAATGGCGTGAGGTCGCGAGACTTGGCAAGATGCAACGCATGCTCAGCATGCATGACCTCGAGCCCCAAGACCTGCAGGGTCTGTCGCAAGAGGCCGTCACCGCGCTGGCCGCGCAAATGCTCGAACACATCCGGCACCAGGCCAGCGGGCTGCAGAGCAAAGACCACGAGCTCGAACTCCAGCAAAAGCTGCTGCAGCGCAAGGACCGCGACATCGCCTGGCGCGACGCGAAGATCGAGAAGATCACCTTCGAGCTGACGCGCCTGAAGCGCTGGAAGTTCGGCGCCAAGAACGAAGCCATGACGGCCGATCAGCGGCAGATGTTCCAGGACACACTGCTGGAAGACGAGGCCGACCTGGAGGCGCAACTCGCCGCGCTGCAGGCCGCCTTGCCCAAGACGCCTGCCAAGGCCAAGCAAGCTCCCCGTCGCCCGCGCCGCCAGGCGTTGCCCGCCCATCTGCGCCGCGTCGAGCATCACCACGAGCCCGAGCACACCACCTGCACGACAGCGGATTGCGGGCAGCCGATGACGCGCGTCGGCGAGGACATCAGCGAACGGCTGGACATCGTGCCGGCAGAGTTCTTCGTGCACCGCCACATCTACGGCAAGTGGACCTGCCGCTGCTGCCAGCGCCAAGGCATCGAGCGCCTGGTGCAGGAGCCGGCCGATCTGCAGATCATCGCTGGCGGCATCGCCGCCAGCGGGCTGGTGGCACACACGCTGATCAGCCGCTTCGTAGACCACCTGCCGTACTACCGGCAGGAGGCCATCAATGCCAGGTCTGGCGTGCACACGCCGCGTTCGACGCTGGCACGCACCGCCGGCAACGCCGGTGCCGCGATGGTGCCGCTGTACGAGGCGCACAAGCGCTTCGTGCTGAGCTGCCCGGTGCTGCATGCCGACGAGACGCCTGTTGCGATGCTGGACCCCGGCGCCGGCAAGACCAAGCGGGCGTACATCTGGGCTTACGCGCGGGGCGAGCTGGATGCTCAAGCCGGCGTGATCTACGAGTTCTGTCTGGGTCGAGGGTCGAAGTACCCGGGGGCTTTCCTGGGTGCGGCGCAAGGTCCGCCGGGCTCAGCACTTGAAGAGCAGACAGCCTGGCGCGGCACGCTGGTGTGCGATCAGTACGCCGGGTACGACGCCGTGCTCGACAAGCGTGTGTACCCGCAGCGCATCGCCGCCCATTGCGTCGCGCACGCGCGGCGCAAGTTCGACGAACTGGTCGGCACCAGCGAGGTGGCCAAGGGGGCGATCAAACGTATCGGCTGGATCTACCACGTGGAAGGCCAGTTCGAGGGGATGGACGCGCAGCAGCGTCTGGTGGCACGCGAGCAGTTGACGGCTCCGCTGTGGAAGGAGTTGCGCGTCTGGCTGAAGCTCGAGCGCAGGCGCGTGCCGGACGGCGGATCGATCGCGGCGGCGATCGAATACAGCCTGAATAGCTGGGACGCACTGACGTGGCACCTTGAAGACGGGGCTGTGCCGATCGACAACAACTTCATCGAGCGGCAGATCAAACCGTGGGCGATGGGCAGGAAGGCATGGCTGTTCTGCGGCAGCGAGCTGGCCGGTCAGCGTGCGGCGATCGTCATGAGCCTGGTGCAGTCGGCCAAGCTCCACGGGCACGATCCTTGGGCGTATCTGCGCGATGTACTGGAGCGGCTACCCGGTCATCCCAACAGCCGCATCGAAGAGCTGCTGCCGCACCGCTGGCAAAAACCCGCCGCCTGACAGCTGGCCGACGACATCGTCGTCGTCTCGGCGTCGTCAGCTCATGGGGGACGGCGGGCCGCTCACCAATGAGCTGCTGGGCTCGTGGCTGTTGCGCGTAGCGCAGCTCTACGGCCTGGGCCTGACGACATTGTTGAGCCGACTGGGTGCGCGACCAGCTGGTGACGCTCGCCTTCCTCATTGGTTTGCCATCGGCGCCAGCACGGTCAGCTTGGATGACCTGGCCGCGGCGACGCGCTTGCCACGGGTCGATCTTGCGGCAATGGCACCACCCAGTTGCCGTCCCCGCAGGCCCCAAGAACTCGGGGCCTGCGAGAGATGCCTGGCGGACGCTGGTCAACCGATCACGTGGAATCGGACCTGGATGAACCCATTGGCCGTCGTGTGCAGCGTCCACGGCACTTGGCTGACGCCAATGGCGACACGCACACTGGCAGGCGTTCGTCACGCTGCGGACTTCGGCGGCATCGTTCAGCAGGTCACGGCGGCGCAGGCTCAGCTCGACAACAAGCCTGCTTGCGCCGGTGATGCCCGGTGGTTGCAGGGCCTCTGTACTGCGGGGACAGCCGTGCGCCTGCCCTGGGGAAGGGCGCGGCCGCACGACTTGATTCGGATCGTGGACGCGGTGGCTCGCGAGGTGATCGCGGCATCGGACTCAGGTACCGGCCCTCTTGGCCTGCCGGCCGATCGGCGCGAGGGGTCCATCAAGAGCTTTGCGTTCGAGCTTGGCAATGCCGAGCGGGTTGGCGTGTCGCTGCCAACACAGCTTCGACAACGCCAGTGGGTCATGGCCAGGGTGGCCCACGTGTTGCGTTGGCCGTCCGAGGAACGGGCGCACTTCTCGTCTTGGTCAGCTGCATCGATCAAGCGGTCGGCATCGACGCGCAACTGGCCCGACAGGGCGCTCGCATGGATCTGTCCCCCAGCGGCCGAGCTTGTCCGGCAGCAAGACTCCTTGCGACGGGAGTTCAGCATCTCGCCCAGGTACTTCAAGGCATGCGCGGCTCTGTTTGCATCGATCAAGTGACTTGGCCAGCCGATTCCACTCAGATGTCCTCAACGCGGCGCCGTTCGCAGATTATTCGTTCAAAGTCGCAGTTATTTCGTTCTTCGACAGTAAATTCACAGGCCCCGCACCACGCAGATGGTCGCGAACAACAGGTCCCCCACCACAGTTGGGTGATGCGCTGCAGATGCAGGTGCCCGGCGCTTGACTTTCAAGGCGCAGCCTGCGTGTCTCCAACGCGAACCCTAATCGAGCGGCCCGATGTGCGTGTCCTTCCCGGACTTTTGACCTTTGGGATCCGGACTGGGCCAGCGCTTCTTGTCAAGGGGGCTCGGCTCCGCGGCATCCGAGTCCAGCAGCACGCGGCCTTGCTGCATCAGCACACCAACGAATCGCCTGAGCGGCCCGAAAACCGCCGTTGCGAACTCAGCCTTCATGGACTTTCTCCATCGACAAGGCCCGAGCACGGAGCGACTGCAGCCGCGCACAAGCCGAAAAAGGTCGAAGCGACGCGTCTGCTAGCCGAGGATGGGTGAACAACAGCGGCAGCACTGTGAAGATGCACGTCGTTTCTTTAAGAATGAGCTTGCATCATGCTCGCAAATCGAGAGCAGCGAAACCTCCTCGATGCGAAGACTTGAGGTCTTGGCAACCGCTCGTTGCCTCCGAGCCAGACACACCAGCTGCTGCGCCCAGATCATCAGCTCGCAGTCCCGGGATCCTCGAAATTCTTGTTGCCCATTCCTGATGAGAGCTGGCCCCGTTGATCTAAACAGATCCCGATAGTTTTTAAGTGGACCCTGCGGGGTCAGGCTGCTTCGGCCGAAGGCTGAGTCAGCTATGCGAAGTACACCACGTCCGGAGTTCGAGCTTGATGGCTTGAGTGCGGCCGGCGCGAGTTGTAGAAGTTGATGTATCGGCCGATGCCTTCGCGGGCAGCGCTCACGCTCTCGTAGGCATGGAGGTAGACCTCCTCGTACTTGATCGAGCGCCATACCCGCTCGATGAACACGTTGTCGCGCCAACAGCCCTTGCCGTCCATCGAGATGCGGATGCCGTGCCCGTGGAGCAAGCCGGTGAACGCGCTGCTGGTGAACTGGCTGCCTTGGTCGGTGTTGAAGATCTCCGGCTTGCCATATCGGGTGATCGCCTCCTCGACCGCTTCGGTGCAGAACGCCGTGTCCATCGAGATCGACAGCCGCCACGCCAGCACCTTGCGGCTGTGCCAGTCGATGACGGCCGCCAGGTAGACGAACCCTCGTGCCATCGGGATGTACGTGATGTCCATCGCCCAGACGTGGTTCGCTCTGGCGATCTGCAGCGTGCGCAACAGGTACGGCCAGATCGTGTGCCCGGGAGCTCGCTTGCTCGTGTTCGGCTTGCGATACAGCGCCGTGATTCCCATGCGGCGCATCAGCGTGGTCATGTGTTTGCGCCCGACCGTGAACCCTTCGGCTCGCAACAGGTCGCGCAACATGCGCGCGCCGGCGAACGGAACCTCCAGATGCAACTCGTCGATGCGGCGCATCAGCTTGAGGTCGCCGTCGCTGATCGGCTCGCTCTCGTAGTACACCGAGCCGCGGCTGATGTTGACGATCTGGGTCTGGCGCGTGATCGGCAGGGGATGGGTGCGGTCGATCATCGCTTTGCGCTCAGCATGCCGGCCTTGATGAGCGCACCTTCTAAAAAATCATTCTCCAGTGCCAGCTGCCCGATCTTGGCGTGCAGCACCTTCAGATCGACCGTGGGCTCATCCGGTCGAGGCTCGCCCATGAAATAGCCCGAAGCCAAACGAGGCAAGGCCGCCGAGGATCAGCATGCAGGCAACAAACTTCGATGGCATTCTTTGCATGATGGCCGCCGGTCGCACGATGCCCTTAGCAAATGTCCGCGCCACAACGCAGAACTGCACAAAGCTCGATCGAGTTCCACCTTGAGCGCCCCAACTTTTGAAGCGCTGCGCGTCCGCCTTTGCTCTACAGCCTCTTCACCGCCACTCGGCCTAGTTCCTCGAAGGCCTTGAGGGCTGCCCCGCGGTCACGGTGTGGCAGTTCGCCCGAGCCGATACTCACGGTATGCCGACCCTTGCGGATTTCCATGAAGGCGCCATCGCCGAGGATCCCTCGTTTGGGGTCTGCAGTTTCCACGAATGCCGCTGCGTCGCCTAGTGAGGGGAAGCTCTCGATGCGCACATTTTTAAGACTTTGTGGCCTCAACGGATCGGTGAACCCCTGAGCCATGCCCAGCGCTTCGTCCTTCGCATTCGTCCCGTCGTCGTAGGACTCCTGTACGACGAGGAGCACCTTGCCGGCCGCGTCTTTCCAGCCGCACTCGGTGGTTCCGTACTCCTCTAGCCGCTTGCTGCGTTCAGCGCCTTTCACTGCCGGAAGAATTCTTTGCACGTCGGCAAGCGAGAGGATGGCACATGGGTCGCCTGAAGGCAGCTCCTTAGCGACCGGCTTGGCGCCAGTCATCTCACGAATGCCTTTCGCCGTTCTGGTTGCCTCTTTGAGTGCTTGGGCTTGCGCTGCAGTCTGTGCATCAGCGCATGTTGCGATCGTGATCAGCGCAGCGGTCGCGACCAGGAAGAATGAATTCATTTGACCAGTCCTCGAAAACGAAGGTTGCATAACAAGCCGTTTGATGCGTTTTGTGATTGGAAGGCGTGGACGATTCACGGCGCCATACTGACAGGGTGACTACTCTAGCCCGCTCGACGACGCGGAACTGGCCGCTTTGTACCAGCGCCGTCTTGAACATGTCCTCGTGCCCAGAACGGGGCGTGAAACCTGCCTCTCTCCCCCTACAACGGGAAATTCCGAACAGACATGCCACGCTTTAGGAAAAAAGGCGCGAGTTAGCGTTGGCTTCGATCATCGTCGTCAGCGTGATCCGGTGAGCGCGTCGTCTTGGTCGGCGAGTTCGCCGCCAAGCTGAGCGCGCAGCTGCCAGTTAGGCGATGACGAAGAAGCACACCGGCGGGGCCCCGTAAGCTCAGAAACTGGCACGAAGCTTTCGGTGGCTAGCGACCGGAACTGGCCGAGAGCAGTCTCCTGCGCAACCGCCCCTCGCCCGGCAGGGTAGACATAAGACTCCATGTGAGAGCCAATTAGTGACGTCGCGTTTTGGCAAGTAGAGATGTCGCAGAGTTAGCCGCCGAGCTCCGGGTGCTGAGGTGAGGCGATGTCAGGACAGCGGCGGCGATCACGATCAGCGCGGCAGTCGCCCGATCAAAGCGCCGTCGCGAACGCACGGCGAGCATTTCCTGGAGCCGCGGCTAGCTGGGCTCGAATCGGAGTCGATACAGAACCTTGCCGGCACCCTTCGGGCCTGCGGCGTTAAGCGTTTGCTGCAATACCGTCTCCTGAACGCATGAAACGAATTCGGTCTCCGCAAAGTCCGATTGCGCCGCGCGCGCGTTGCGCGGCAGCTGGTCGGCGATCTCGAAGGCGATCTCGACGTTCCCCTTGGGCATGGCGTTCGCGAGATTGCCGAACTGTCGGTCGTAGCACCGGTTGTAGCGCCAGGCATCCCACTCGATGTACTTGCGGATGATCGGGTCCGCGACATTCGAGTCGTTGCGTACCAGGCTTCCCATTAGGCGTACTTGGTGGCCGTTCTTTAGGCGCATGACGTGCGAGTTGTCGGTGTCGACATCCGCTCCGTCGACGATTTGCGCGCGCTGGGCCAGCCAGACGGTCACGCCCGCGACCGCGACCAGGGCGACCCCGGCGACAACGCTTCGCCGCAACCAGCGACGACGACTGCGCTCGCGCCACTTGGCCACCGCATCAACCAATTCCGCTACCGGATCGCCTGCCGGGACGAGCACGGTAACGGCGCTGAGGTAGGGTGGCAGCGCGGTAATCGGCGTGGTGTCGGCGAGCAGCGTCAGCACGCGCTCCGCCGGATGCGGCCAACGGTTCTCGGCGATGCTCAGCTCGGCCATCGTGTAGGCGCCCTCGCGGATCGCCTCCCGGCTCGCGATGAAGATGAACAGGTCGCAGCGACGGATCGCGGTGCTAATCGCGAGATTGAACTCCCCGGTTGGAGGGAGGTCCTCGCGATCGAAGAACACATCGGCGTCGATGCCTTCCAGGGCGAGCGTGGCCCGCTGCGCGAGCTCGCGCTGCTCGTGGGAGTAGCAGATGAAGACTTTCATGGACGGGAACGCGCACAGCCAATGGTGTCAGCCTGGCAGGCTACAAGGGTTCGCGGCTCCTTGCGAAGCCGAGCAGTTCGTGCTCCGCCGAGCCTAAGCCAAGCGGGAACAACGGTACCGTTTGGACCGGTTTGGCCACGGCTTTCTGAAGAGCTCAAACGTGTCTTGCCGGGTCCCTGCATATGTACCGTCCGCTGTAAGGCGGGTCACCGCGGATGGCAGCTTTTCGGTTGAGTCGACCGGAAGCGCGAAGGCCCGCAGCCGGTCGACGAAGGACAGCTAGTCGTAGCAGATGTTTTGGATCTTAGATCGTGCGACTTTCGCTCACAGATCATGCGACTGCCAAACGGGCCTAACTTGCTGATTTGCCGATGCATTTGGGCCGCGCCGTGCTCATCGACGCTGTTGCCGCCAGTCCACACCAGTACGCGCGCCGGATCACAGTTGACACGATGAAAGGGTCAATAGTGTCAAGTGAACGATCAAAAGTGACAGGGTGAGGGGAAACCGACAGCCGCTGATGGCCGAGTCCGTGAACTCGAGGTCCTGCCCGAGAGCTGACTTCGCTGGGCACTCGAGTCGAACGACTGCTGTCGCCGGCCGCCAGCAGCGCGAGTCGACCCACAAGAGACATTCGCGGCCCCGAACTCACCGCCTCGAAGCGGCCGTTCGCTTATAACCAAGATCCCCGAAGGAGGCTCGTAGCAGCGGGCATACACAGATAGGCGTCACTCTGTGCGATTGAGGAGCGGCGCACGGCTTGAGACCGTGCGGGCTCACCGTTTCGAGAGCCTCGCGTACAAGGCACTGTGCAGCATGCCCCGGTCCACTACGACCGGCACCGCCCCGAGGACATCACGATCGCCCCCGAGCGAGGAGGAGAGGCGGCCAGCGATGCCAACTAATGCAGCAACTTGCCACGGAGTTCGTCCATCACATCCTACGGCAGAGGTACGGGAGTGGCGCCCGTGCATCAATCCAGTTGCAGACCCAATCGGTCGATCACCGCATTCCACTTCTGCGTCTCGCGCTTCAGGCGCGTTGCCGCTTCTGCGGGAGTGTTGGGAACAAATTCGAGATCGATGGCCAGCATCCGCTCGCGCACCTCGGGCTGCTTGAGGATGTTGGCGATCGTTTCGTTGAGGTACTTGACGATCGCATCGGGCGTGCCCTTCGGCACCAGCAGCATTTCGCCGAACGAAGCTTCGTAGCCGGGCACGCCGGCTTCTGCGATCGTCGGCACCTCGGGGGCGATGGGCACGCGTTTTGACGACGTGACTCCCAGCGCATTCAACTTTCCGCTCTTAACGTGCGGCATCACCACCGGCGTGGCCAGGAACCCGCACGGCACTTGGCCTCCGATCACGTCTTGGGTGGCAGGCCCCGGGCCTTTGTACGGAACATGGGTCATCTTCAGGCCCGTTGCGGCAATGAAAAGCTCCGCCGACAGATGGCCTGGCGTCCCCTGACCACCCGAAGCGTAATTGAGGTCATGCGTCTTCGCATAGGCCACGAACTCGACCACCGTCTTCACTGGAACGGCCGGGTTGCACACCAGGGTCTGCGCGGTGTTCGCAAGGTAGATCACCGGCCGCAGGTCCGTGGCGGCTTTGAAGCTGAGCTTCTTGTAGAGGTGCGGGTTGATGGTGACGACGGTGTCGATCGTGGCCAGCACCGTATAGCCGTCTGCAGGCGAGCGCGCCACCAGTTCAGCGGCGAGATTGCCGCCCGCCCCGGAGCGGTTGTCCGCAATCAGTGGCTGCTTCATCGCCGCGTTGAATGGCTCGCCGATGAGCCGCACGATGAAGTCGTTTGGCGCGCCGGGCGGGAACGCGACGATGACATTCACGGGCCGGCTTGGATAGCCGACGGGCTGGGCCATCGAGGCGCCGAAAGTCGATACGAGCAAGGCGCTCGCAGCCAGAAGTGATCGACCGATGTTCATGATCTTCCTCCTTGAAATTCGCTCAAGCTGTGGCGGTATCACCAGACGCCGATGAATGTGCCGCTGCGCGACTCCTTTGCAGTCCACGCAGCAGCGTCGTGATCGCTGATCGTCGGGTGCATCCGGAGCCCACGCATCCAGTCGAAGAGCATCGTTTCGTGTTCTCGCCGAATCTGCATCCTGGAAGCATCGGTGCCAAGGTCGTCGAGTTCCATCGGGTCGTCCTGCAAGTCGAAGAGTTGCGGCGGCAAACCTTCGTAGTGCACGTACTTGAAACGCGAACTTCGCACCATAAACATCCTGCAGCCGTCGACGGGGCGGCCCAGCGGCTCGCGCACGAAGCTGCGAAACGAGTAGTCGCCTTCGCTGATGGCGAAGTCGCGCCACGGGCCTGCATAGGGTTCCTGACGCAACAGCGGCACCAACGAGCGCCCCTCGAGCTGGTGCGTCGCGGGTTCGCCGCCCAGGCTTTCGACAAAGGTCGGCAGCAAATCGATCGCCTCGACAAGTCGGCTT
>ENA-OFCI01001338-OFCI01001338.1-metagenomes-genome-assembly--contig:-NODE-1338-length-11152-cov-3.377760_pt1 | contig 11152 bp, 11 predicted proteins | sample MGYA00153391_OFCI01 | MGnify analysis MGYA00153391 | reverse complement strand
TGCCCGCGTATCAAAGCGCGAGAAATCGTCCAGGAAATCACCGAGGCCAACCACGGTGCCGACTCCACGGCAGCCCCTTTCAGGCTCACGCTCACTCATTCGCTATTGAGCGAAGTGGCGAGGTAACGCGGATGCGGGATCACATTCTTGATTGCTGTTCACTACTAAACCTCTACACAGGGTGGAGTGGACTCGAAGAACTTCGCGAGTTAGGACTTGATTGGCATATCTGTGAGGCGGTCGTCAGCGAAACGGGATATACGAGGGAATATGATGGGAAAGGCGGCAAGAACATTGTGCCCGTCAATATCAGTCGATTCTTGGAGAGCGGCATGCTGAATCTGGTTCAACCGGAGACGGACGCTGAATTCGCCGACTACGTGAGCTTCGCGATGGAAATCGATGACGGCGAGGCACAAGCTATTGCCATCGCCAAATGTCGTAACTATGTATTGCTTACCGATGATCGACGCGCCGCAAACTTTGCGCGCCGTACAGACGTCGGTGTGCGCATAATTTCAACGCCCGAAATTCTGAAAGTTTGGGCCGACCGCGCGGAGCAGAATGAAGCACGACTATTCGATATCATTCCTCGAATTGCCGAGTTGGCGAAATACTCGCCTGCACTTGACGCGCCTCTAAGTGCGTGGTGGCTGAAATACAACAGCTCCCTGATCAAATAGAGTGCTTCACGAAGAGCGCCAGGGTCAGATACCGTCTTGAAAGTCAAGTATTGGCAAGCCATAGCTAGCGTCAAATGGCTTTCCCGATTTGACCACGCCATAGATAAAGTGAGCGAGCTTACGCATCACCGCGCCGACCACAGCCTTTGGCGCAAGCCCTGCTGCACTGAGCCTGTCACCAAACACCTTGAGCGCTTCTTCGCGCGTGAGTTCGCGACCGGTGGGTGGGTCGAGGCGTATCAACAAAAACTTGAGCGAAATAAATATTAGCGGTACCAGCAACAGCACGCCAATGCCGACCCGGATGAAGGTGCCGATACTGGGCCGGTGGCTGGCCCATTGCACGCCCACATAAAGCAGCAGGGTGGAGACGACTATAAGCAATAGTAAAAAAATATAAAGGCTACTGGTGACCAAGACTACCTTGCGGCGAAACGCGGCGGGATTGTGTTCGGATGCGGCTTCATAATGCCGAACCAATCCTTCAAATTGATCGTGATTCATGCGAGTTCCGTATGTGGTTCAGGTGCGATTCATCTAGGTTTTTTATGCTGGGTTGACGAGTGACGCCACCCACCGCTATGCATATTCAACCTGCGCAGAAAGTTGAAATCCGGCCTAAACACTAGCATTGGCGGGCATTTCAAGCCAAACGTGCTCCAAACACCTCGCCTGGGCTAGAGTTTGCTCCACTTATTTACTTGCTCGGCTTTTCCACGGGAATGAGTGTTTGTAGCAGCGGCAGCTTTTTGCGCAGCTCGTTGGTGACGGCGCGGGCATCATCATCGTTGGTGATGACGACCGGGGTTATCAGCAGCACCAGCTCAGTGCGATTGTTCGTGTAGCTTTGAGTACCGAATAGCCCACCGATGACGGGAATCTTCGACAACAGCGGCACGCCACTGGTGCCAAAACTAGTGTTTTTTGAGATCAACCCGGCTAGTGCGACCGTTTCACCCGATGCCACATTGACCACGGTTTGCGCCTTGCGTGTGCTGATATCAGGATTGGATGAGGTTGTTAGTGCCGTGCTAACTTCCTGATTAATTTCCAGTGTGACTCTGCCCCCCGCGTTGATGCGTGGAGTGACTGCGAGTATCACGCCTGTATCAATGTAGGAAGTTGAGTTAACGGTTGTGCCGCCTGTTGTCACCGTTTGACCCGTACTGACTGAAATTTTAGTACCGACGTTAATGGACGCCTTTTCGTTATCCAGTACGGTAATGTTCGGCGTAAAAATAATCGTTGATTTACCGTCATCGCCCAGCGCTTGAAGCACCGCACGAATGTTACCGGCGCCACTCAAATTGAGGAGCTGTAAGCCGGCTGTGGCCGCAATGCCGGGAATGCTGGTGGGAAGGTTTGTGGCGGGAAGAACCGAGGGAAGCGGTGCAGACGCACCCCCAATATTTCTTAGCGCACCGGTGGTGTTATTGCGGGTGCTGATGAACCACTCGATCCCGTATTTCAACTCGTCCTTAAGTGCTACTTCCGCAATCAAAACTTCTACCCTGACTTGTCGCCGCTGCACATCGAGCTGCCGCAACGCACTTTGAATCGTTTCAAAATCGGACGGCGACGATAAAATCAATAACGCATTGTTATCAACATCGGCAATGATGCGGGTGTTTTGCGCCACGCCGACGCCGCTGCTCTGAAACACTGAAGCCAGGGCTTGCAACGGATTAAACGGGGCGGGCACAACCGGGCTGCCAGGGGTGGCAATTTGTGCCGGGCGCTGACCCGGCGCGAGCGATGGGCTGGCGCTGCTGCCGCTACGGTTGCCATAAACATCGGTGAGCAGTTGCGCTAATTTATCGGCCTTGCCGTTTTGCACCGGATAAACATTTAGACGCATGCCGCCCGCAAGGCCACCGGCTTTATCGAGTCGCTCAATCCATTTTTTGGCTTCTTCCAGATAGCGCGGCTGGGTGCTGACCACGAGCAGGCCGTTCATGCGCTCAATCGGGATGATGCGCACAATGCCCGCTAGCGGACTGGTGCTGGCCCCTGGGCCTTGCCCGCCAGCGCCGAACAAACGATCCAGATCGCCCGACAGGGATTTCACATCCGTCTGCATGGGGAACAGGCCGACTGAATAGCCCGCTAAAAAATCAATATCAAAAATATCGATGATTTCGAGCAGGTGTTTTATTTCACGCTGGGTGCCGCTCAAAATAATTAGATTGCGTGGCTCATCGAGCCGTACCGAAACCATCGGATCAATCGCGTAGGGCTCCAGAATGCGCTGCATATCTTTGGCGCCCACAAACTTGAGCTGCACCATTTGTACGGAATAGCCGTTCGGCAACGCCGCGGTGGTGCTCGCTAATTGCGGGCTGAGTGTGCCGCGCGTGCTAACCGTTTGTGGCCGGATTTTATAGATGCCTTCTTCGCGCACCATCACTTGGCCGTTATCGCGCAGCAACATTTCCAGCATGGGAATTAAATCGCGTTTGGCCACCGGCTGTGAGGTGCGGATCGTGGCGTTGCCCGTCACCCCGGGATGAATGGTGAAGGTCTCATGCAGATAGTCGCCCAAAATGGATTGCACCAGAGTACGAATATCCTGCGCTTCAAAATTAAGATTGAAGGTTTCCTCACCGCCTTTGGGTGGCGCTACTGGCGGCGTGGTTGGCTTCACAAATTGTCCGGTACCAGGATAGAACCCGATAGCTTCTTTCGGGGCGACGACAGCGGGCGCACGGTCGGCTGTAGTGGCAGATACAGTGGCCGATACAGCAGCAGACGCAGCAGCAGATACAGCGGAAGCGGCGGGTGGCGGAAGCCCCACAGGCGGCGGCACAGCCCCTGGCGATACGAGCGGTGCAGCGCCTGCTTGAACGCGCGTGGGCTCGGTTGCGGATGCGGGTACAGCGGCCACCGTTGATATTGTCGATACCGTGGCATCAGCGACAGCAGCGGTATTCACCGGCTCATTCGCGGGCGCATTTACTGCTGGCGCGGCGCAGCCTGCCAAGGTGGCAGCCAACAATATTGCGACAGGACACCATTTAGGACGTATGCGAAGGCTAGGTAACAGGTTGGTTTTCATCATTTTAAGATCAAGTCTTTTCAGTATGGGTGCTGGCTTCAATGACTTCGAGTCGGCGGTTGATCAATGCAAATCACAAAATCACAAATCAAAAATCACTGTGGCAAATTCTGGAAACGACGACGGCGTAACACGGCTGCGTTAGGGTCAACCGGTGCGGTGACTTGCGCGGGCTGGCCTGGTGGCGCTAATGAGCTGGCTTCTGCCGCTGATTTAATATTCGCCAGCGGCATGCCCGCGCCGATATTTTGTGGGTTAACCGGAGGCGACGGGAATGGGGCTGAAGGCAACGCCGCACCGCCCGCAAATTGGCCCGGCATATTGCCATTGCCTTGCATACCGGGGCCAGGCATCTGTGGCGGCATACCCGGTGTTGCAACCATAGCCGTCGGCGCAACCCGCGGCGAGGCGGCAGTACGCAAAGTCAACTCTTCGGTTTCATTGCCTTGCCGCAGAATCACCCGGGTTGGCTCCACAGTATCAACCTTGATGCCGCTGCCTGGCCCAACCTCCGCGCCCTTGCTGGCTCGCAGCGATTTACCCGAGGCGGTTTCAACCAGGAAGGCAACGGTCATGGTGCTATTGATAGAGGTGCCAGTTAATTTATATTGCCCTTTTTTCATACTCAAAACCGCCACCGCCGTACCTTCCGGTGCAGGGCGGCGGGTTGAAATAAACAATGGGCGTTCCACGGTTTCTTTATAAGTGGGATCAATCGGCGGCGGCACATACGATGGCAGCAGCCCCTGATCAGCACTTTGCGCTGCCACCTTGAGCGGGACGGCCGGCGTTTGTCCACCTTGACCCCAATCGATTTCGTAGCCAATCACCGCAGCGGTGCTCGCCAATAGCGTAACCAGCAGCGCGGTAACACCATAGCGGCGCAGCCACGGATGAACGAATCGCAGGGTGGCGGGCTTCATGTCTTGCTCACCGATGTTGTCGCCGCATTGGTAGCAGTGGCCGCTGAAGTTGGCACGATCGGGCTAAAGCCTGCTACCTCAAACTGCACAAATAAATCGGGCTCGACCCCGGGTGCTGGCTTGAAACCCGGCGGCACTTGCGAACGCACGACCAGGCTATCTACAAACAAATAGGGCTCCTTCGTTTCCAGCGCGTAAAGCACGCGCCGCAAATTTTGAATGGTCATACTCATCTGGATGGTGGCGGCAATTTGGCGATAGCCGCCATCTTCTTTATTCGCCATGGCCTGTGTTGATAAAATTCGGCCACCATTATTTTCGATACTCGATTTTGCGAGGTCCTGCAGCTCGGCAGAGGCGAGCGCGGGCGTGGCGCCTTTCAGATAGAATTTTTTGCTGTCTTTGGTACGCAGGATTTCAACTGAACGCAGCAGTCGTGGGCGGCTTTGATTCAGCGTCGCATAGGCACTCAGCAGGCGCGACATTTTTGCGTTCGAGGCATCATAGTGCTCGTGCGCTAAATAGGCGGGAACAGCCAGCGCCGCAATAAAAGCCAGCACCAGCAACGCCAGTAGTGTGAGTGCTGCTACCCGGTTTGCGCGGGGCGTTTTAAGCATGCGCATCATAGGGCCTTAGCGTCTATGGTCGCTTTAGCAGGACCTGGAGTTGGCGCTTGTGCGGCAGCTGGTGAGGTTAAGTTAAGCGGAGAGGAAGAATGAGCAGGAACATAGACCGGCACAGGTTCAAGTGCGGCAGGCAGCGCTCTAGGTGATGCCGCCGGGCTGGATAAAGAGGGCGATGCAGTAGACGACACCGCAGCAGGCATTGCAGTTGACGCGCCGCCCGGGCCAGCCGCACCATTGCCGTTCTCCAGCGCAATCGCCATCAAGGGTGGCAATGAGCGCGGCTTTAATTCAGTCGCGATCTGAAAACGCTCCAGCGATGGTTGACTGCCACGAACGGTTTGCGCCCGTTGCGACGCGTTTTGCAGCAGCCTGGATTGCTCCAACAGTGCAATCATCTTTGATGCCGACTCCGCCTCACCTGTTAGTTGCACTTCATGAACGGGTGGCCCTGATTTATTGGTGAGGGTTTTCATTTCAAGATTCATCAGCCAAGTGGTGTCAGGTGACAATCGCGTCAGCTCTTCCACCACTTCCAGAGCGGGCTGGGTGGCATATTTTTTAGCGGTGGCAAAGTTATATTCCTGCAATAAACGCGTGAATTCTGCTTCGACTTTGCGCGTAACCTCGCCCTCGATTTGCGCTTTTTGCACGACAGGCTGTAACGCAATAGCGCGTTCGCGCTTTTGCCAAATCGGCACGACGATGGCAACTAGTGCGAGCAACGCGACCAGGCTGATCAATACCAAATTTATGATCTGGCTACGAGTGAGACGGCGCGCTGGCTTTTCGGCAAACGGCAGTAAATCAAACCGTGGACTGCCGGTGTCGTTGACCACACCCAGACTGAGCACTCTGACACCGGCGTCACGCAAAATGTGCAGCGCTGAATGCAAGGCGGGGCGCGGCACAGCGAGCAATTCCACACTCACCATCGAAGCACCTTCACTATTTTTGTTGCTCACCATACCGGCAGCCCGGCGCGCATCAAAATAAACCTGCGGTGCGGTAAACGGGGTTTGCCGATCCATATCAAATGCCATCACATCATGCAGATTTTCAAGCGTTGCTGCCGGATAGCTGACCATTTTTTGCAGCGCCATTGCAGGGGCGATGAGCAATCGAATATCTTTGGTACGGCCACTTAGTGCAGCCTGAATAGCGCGTTTTAATTCATCCGGGTTACGCATGGCCGCATCGGCAGCAGTCATTTCAATTCTGCTGGTGCTGATGTTTACATCTGTCTTGATCTTGGTCTGGGCCTTAGCCACAGACGCGAACGCAAATGCCAACGATTTCCCGTCATAAACGACTTCGGTAATATCGTCTTCGTTATTCAACCAGCGAGCTGCAAACGGCGCGAACACCGAGCGCAGCTCACTTGACCACCAGCGCCAGAAATCGGCAAGGCCCAGACGCTGCGCGGTGGTGCGCGCTGTGGTGAGTACAAAAGATGGGGTAGATGCCATAGCCATCATTTTACCTGTGCTGGTGAGGCTGCGGCTGGATTAACCAAACCTGCTGTCGTCACGTTGGAAGCGGGTGCTGAAAGATTATCCTGAACCGGCTGCTCGCGTCCTTCCTTCCACTGCAAAAACGCATAAAACCGTTTGGGATTGCCAAGCTGACGGCCAACGGCTTCGCGCACAAAGCTGGCGCCGTCCGGCATTTTTGCCTCCGCGCGAAGCCGGGTCATGTAGCCGCTGCCGACTGATGAATAAAGCGCGCCTGCCGCAAATATCGGGATCGCCGCCTTGGCCGCGCGCGCCTGCTCGCGAAGCTGCAGGTAGGCGTCAATTTGTTCATCGGTCACATTCGGAATCGCCCGTAGTACCTCGCGCGTGGCGATCTGGGTATACACGCCGGGTTGACGCGAATAAATCGTGATCAGCGGCGCGATCCGCTGATAGAGCTCCGGCGTCATGCCGAGCACCCGTTTTAATTCTTCGATGGCCTGAAACGGCGCATTGGCCGGTTTGTATTTAAGACCTGCGGCAAGATACTCGGCCTCCTCTGCGCCGTGCAGGCGTTTGACCGTATCCGCGTCGCGCCAATCGGCCATCGCATCGACCATCGCGATGGCTTCATCGGCGCTTAATCCCTGCGACTGGAACAGATTGCGTAACAGCGCCTCAAGCGCGGTGTTGATATCAATTTTGCCTGCTTCATCCGTCATGGTTATAGTCAGCGCGGCATCTTGATAAACCCATTCACGTGCAACGCCATCGGCCGCCCAACGATCCGGCGTATTAATCGGCTTGAATAATTCAAACATTGCCCGCTGTATGCCCGCGTTGGCGGCCGCTTCCGCTTTAGCGCGACCAACACCGTTGGTAACAACCTGAATATCGCTGCGCATCACGGAGACAAAGCTGGCCGCAATCAGCGAGAGCAAAGTGATTACCCACAAAACGATAATGATGGCGATCCCTCGCTGCGTATTTTTTTGACGCGACAGGCTGATTGTTTTCACGGCGATCATCGGGTCATGCTCGACGTGGCCCGCATTGACGCTGAAAATTGTTTTCATAACAGCCGGCTTCTTCACCAATTTTCGGCTGCACAATCAGCTCGGGTGGATCGCGTCCATTGTCTGTTTTGAAGCTAAATTTAATCAGCTGCGGCATGCGCAACGGGTAATTCCATTCGCTCATCCACTGCGGATCGACTATGTCATTTTCGGCGCCGAAATAACTGATCTCCATGGATGCAATGCCGCCCAGCAGCTTGGTCGCCTGCGCGTCCGGGACGCTGTCCAGCCCTGACCAATCTTTGGCTTGCAGATCGAATGATTCGCGCGTCAGATAAAGCGCTTTGCCACGTCGGCTGTAACTCATGCTGTTGCCTACCCTGGCATCTGTGTTGGCATCGGCATTAACATCATCCCGCAGTTGCAAATGCGCCCATTGCAGCCCGCCGTCTTTTAAACCGGCATCCAGATTAAGCGCCGTGACAAAACGGATTTCATCTTTGGTACCGGTAAACGCAATTTGCGACGTCGGCACGCCGCGCCAGCGAACCGGAAATAGCTGCGCAAATTCACGCCGAATAAAACTTTGTACGATGCGCTGCTGCGCCGCCTCACCAACCCGCGCATCTCCCGCATCCCAGGCGCGGATGCCGACATGCAGCGCGGAATAAACCAGCACCATCATCAGCGCCAGCAGTGCTAAACCGATGAGCATTTCAAGCAGAGTGAAACCATACTGCGCCTGTTGACCATACTGGCCCCGCTGAACTGCGTGATCACGCAGACTATTTTTGATGGCGGCGCTCATGTTTTTGCGCCGATTAACAATGTGTTCAAAACGATTTTTCGCTCGCGTTGGTCGTCGCTTTTAAAACTCACCGTCAGCGACACATCATAAAGCCGCACCGCCATTAGCGACTCAATATCAACCGGGTTCGCGACGGCCTCCTTGGGGGCTGGATCAACATACGGCGTGATCAATAAGCGCCACTGAAAATCATCATTAAAGCGGCCATTGGTATCGCCTTCCTGCAAGATATTTTCAATCCCGACAGAAGCCAGTTTCGATTCCGCCATCATGGTTGCTTTGGCATATTGATCGGCTAAGCCCGCACCGTTCACGCCGCGCGAAAAAACCTGCATCAAAATGCCCATCGCCAGCGCCAACAGGGTAAAGGCAACCAGAATCTCCAATAACGAAAACCCGCGCGATTGATGCGGTGGGCGCAAGGGATGCAGAAACCGCAGTGCATGAATAACTGAAGACGCCCTATCCACGGGCGTTTCCAGCTAATTCTGAAATCGTGACGCGGCCTGTCAGCCAATCGATATCAACCGAAAAATCACGTCCGCCCGCACCCACTGTGACCCGCCCGCCATTGGATGAACCGTCGGGGAAAAAACGAATTGAACCAATTTTTTCCGAAACCAGATCAGCTTGCGAGGTATAGAGTTTTACGTCAATTTTTTCATTCAGCTTATGCACCCGCGCATCGTCTTGCACCCTAAATACATGCGCATCAAGATCAAGGGTCAGCGTGGCTTCACGCTTGCTGTTGATGGCGGTGTCACGCGTCATGCGCAGCCCGGTGGCAACCGCGCGCACATTGGATTTAAGTTCTGGCCCCGAGACGCCGCCGAACGCAAGCTTGGGCAGCAGCGCATAAGCCAGGCCGATCAAAACGATGACCACCACCATTTCGATGAGGGTGAAGCCACGTTGGCGCACCATCATCTGCATTTGTGCTTGCATGCGTATTTGTTTTCGGGGCGAGCGTTATTTTTGCGACTTTGATATTCGCTTTACTGCCAACTTGTAATGTCTTTACTAGCGCCCTCACCACCCTCTTTGCCGTCAGACCCCAGCGAAATAATTTCGAAGGGCCGGTTATCACTGCCGGGAGAGCGATAAATCATTTCATTGTTCCAGGTGTCCTTGATCGAGTCGGCATTTTTAACATAGGGGCCGTTCCAGTTAGCCACGCCAGATGGCGCCTGCACCAATGCTTTGAGGCCTTCAGCAGTGGTCGGATAGCGGCCCGTCTCAAGCTTGTATAAATCCAGCTGCGCAGAAATTTCTGCAATGTGACTTTTCGCCAAGCCCGCTTTGGCCTGCTCGGCTTTGCCGAAAATACGATTACTCGCTGCGGCCACGATTAAACCAATAATCACGATGACAATAATGATTTCAATCATCGTAAAACCCTCGGTAGATTGACGGAAAATGCGGGCGCGGCGTAAGCTGATTTGATTGTTCATAGCAACCTCAAATAAAAATTAAAGCGGGATATCCATCATGCTGAGCATGGGGTCGAGAATCAGAAACATGATGAAACCAATCAACAACGCGAGGCCGATAATCATCACCGGCTGCAGTAGCGCTAACGCCCGTTTGGTCGCCGCAGCTACTTGGCGGTCATAGACCTCGGCAACTTGAAACAACATCTCGTCGAGGCGGCCGGTTTCTTCGCCTACGCTAATCATCTGGGTGGCCAACTTGGGGAATACTTTCGCTTCCATCATCGGCTTGGACATGCCACGACCTTCTTTAAGTTCGCGCGCCACAAATTCAACCGCCTCGCGAAACACGGCATTGCCGAGCGTCTCTTTCAGAATCGCGAGCGAGGCCAACAAGGGCACGCCGTTTTGCAACAAGGTGGCGAGCGAGCGTGAAAACCGCGCCATTTCAATACGTGCAATCAAGGGGCCCGCAATCGGCCAGCCGAGCAATCGACGATCCCAGCGGACGCGGGATGCCGGGTTTGCAAACGAACGCGCAACCAGCCAGATCAGCAGCATTGCGACCGCCATCACGATCATCCAATTGCCTTTCAGGAACATACCCGTCGCCAGCAATGCCTGGGTCGCGCTAGACAATGCGGCCCCGGATTGATCAAAAATTTGTTTGAATTGCGGCACCACCACGGTGAGCAAAATCATCAACGAGCAAAACGCAGTACCAAATAAAATCATCGGGTAAATCATCGCCGAGATTACGCTGTCTTTCAGCTCCTTGGCGCGATCAAGATGCTCTGCCAGGCGCATCAACACGGCTCCTAACGCGCCGCCCGCCTCTCCGGCTTTCACCATGTTGATGTAAAAGCGGGAGAACACATCGCGATGCTGATCGAGCGCCTTGGATAAGGAGCTGCCGCCGCGAACCTCGTTACGAATGGTGGTCAGGAGGCTGCCAATTTTTTCTTTTTCCGCCAGGTTAATCAGAATTTCAAAGCTGCGATCCAGCGGCAGGCCGGCCTTCAGCAAGGTCGCCAGTTCGCGGGTGATCAGCGATAAATCCGTCGCGTTTAATATTGAACCGGAGAACAATGTTTTAGTGGGCGAGGTTATGAATGGCCCTGAGCCTGAGCCCGCCCCTACCCCTACCCCGCCCGACACAG
>ENA-OFCI01001337-OFCI01001337.1-metagenomes-genome-assembly--contig:-NODE-1337-length-11153-cov-4.429897_pt1 | contig 11153 bp, 10 predicted proteins | sample MGYA00153391_OFCI01 | MGnify analysis MGYA00153391 | reverse complement strand
CCCGAGGTCGAAGATGCCCTGCTCGACGTAGGTCGGGATCTCCTGCGGGCGCAGGAAGCGGACCTTGTCGATGCGCGGGTCGTCGACGCGGGCGTGGTAGTCGCGGTCCGAGCCACGCACGACAGTGAGGTCGGCGGCGCTGAACAGATCGAGCGTCTGCTTTTCAAGACTGCCCTTGGGCAGGACGACGGCGAGCACGGTCGGGGGTGGCCCTTCAGCTTCCGATGCGGAGGCCCCGAAGGACCCTTGCGGTGTCGAGCGCGGCGAGGACGGCCTCGCGGGCCTTGTCCTCGGTTGAGCCTGGCAGACCCGCCCGGTCGAGCGCCTGCTGCTCGTCCTCGACGGTCAGCACACCGTTGCCGATGGGCGTGTGGGTGTCGAGCGAGATCCGGGTCAGCCCGTAGGTCACCGCGTCGCAGACGTATTCGAAATGCGGTGTCCCACCGCGTACGACGACGCCGAGCGCAACCACCGCGTCGTGGGTGTTGGCCAGGCACTGCGCGACGACCGGCAGCTCGATAACCCCGGCGACACGGACGACGGTGGGTTCGGCGACACCGCACTGTGCGGCCGTGCGCAGCGCCGAATCGAGCAGCGCGGCGGTGATCGCCTCGTGCCAGCGGGTTGCCACGATAGCGAGCGTCAGGTTTCGGGCGTCCACCGTCCCCGCGGCAGGAGCGCCGGTGCCGCTCACTCGCGCTCACTCGGTTGTGCGGAGTCGGCGGCGGCCTCGGTGGCCTCGTCCTCGAACGCGGCGAGGCCCGGCAGGTCGTGCCCCATCCGGTCGCGCTTGGTCTTGAGGTAGCGCAGGTTCTCCGGCGTCGCGAGCGTCGGCAGCGGTACCCGCCCGATGATCTCCAGGCCGAAACCCTCGAGGCCGTCGCGCTTTTTCGGGTTGTTGGTGAGCAGCCGCATGCTGCGGACCCCCAGGTCGCCGAGGATCTGCGCGCCGGTGCCGTAGTCGCGGGCGTCGGCAGGCAGCCCGAGCTCGAGGTTGGCGTCGACGGTGTCGGAGCCGGTGTCCTGCAGCTGGTAGGCCTGCAGCTTGTGCATCAGGCCGATGCCCCGGCCCTCGTGCCCGCGGACGTACAGCACCACCCCGCGGCCGGCCTCGGCGACAGCCGCCAGGGCAGCGGACAGCTGCGGGCCGCAGTCGCAGCGCCGGGAGCGGAACACGTCGCCGGTCAGGCACTCCGAGTGCACCCGCACCAGGACGTCCTCGCCGTCCCCGATCTCACCCCGGACCAGGGCGATGTGCTCGATGCCGTCCAGCAGCGAGTCGTAGCCGACGGCCCGGAACTCGCCGTGCTCGGTGGGGATCCGAGCCTCGGCGACGCGCTGCACCTGGCTCTCGGTGCGCCGCCGGTACGCGACCAGGTCGGCGATCGAGACGATGACGAGGCCGTGCTCAGCGGCGAACGCCGTGCACTCCTCCAGCCGCGCCATGTCGCCCTCGTCCTTCTGGGACACCAGCTCGCACAGCACGCCCGCGGGTCGGAGGCCGGCCAGCCGGGCCAGGTCGACGGCCGCCTCGGTGTGGCCCGTCCGGCGTAGCACCCCGCCCTCGCGGGCCCGCAGCGGCACGACATGACCGGGCCGGGTGAACTCGGTCGGCGCGGAGTCCGCGGCGGCGAGCAGCCGGATCGTGCGGGCCCGGTCGGTGGCGGAGATGCCGGTGCTGACGCCCTCGCGGGCGTCCACGGTCACGGTGTACGCCGTACCGCGCTTGTCCTGGTTGGTGTGGAACATCGGCGGCAGGTCCAGCCGGTCGCAGTCGAGCTCGGTGAGCGGCACGCAGATGTAGCCAGAGGTGTAGCGGACCATGAAGGCCACCAGCTCCGGGGTCGCGAGCTCGGCGGCGAAGATCAGGTCGCCCTCGTTCTCGCGGTCCTCGTCGTCCACGACGACCACCGCCCGGCCGGCCTTGATCTCGTTGATCGCGTCGTCGATGCTGGACAACCCCTGCTGGGTCACGAGCTCTCCTCCGTACGCGTGGTCCTGCCCGGGGCGACGCCCGCCAGCAGGAGCTTCTCGACATGCTTGGCGAGCACGTCGACCTCGAGGTTGACCGGGTCGCCGACGCCTTTGGGGCCCATCGTCGTCAGGGCCAGCGTCGTCGGGATGAGGCTGACCTCGAACCAGCCGGTCTGGACCGCGGCCACCGTCAGCGAGATGCCGTCGACGGTGATCGAGCCCTTCTCCACGACGTAGCGGTCGAGCTCGGCCGGCAGGCTGACCCGCACGACGGTCCAGTGCTCGTCGGGGCGCTTGTCGAGCACGGTGCCGGTGCCGTCGACGTGGCCGAGGACGACGTGGCCGCCGAGCCGGTCCTGCAGCCGTACGGCGCGCTCGAGGTTCACGGCGCTGCCGACGCCGAGCGCGCCGAGTGAGGAGCGCTGCAGCGTCTCGCGCATGACGTCGGCCGTGAAGGCCCCGTCCGTGCGCTCCACCACGGTGAGGCACACCCCGTTGACCGCGATCGAGTCGCCGTGGCGCGCGTCGGAGGTGACGGTCGGGCCGGCGACGGTGATGCGAGCCGCGTCCGCCAGGTCCTCCCAGGCGACCACCTCGCCGAGCTCCTCGACGATGCCGGTGAACATCTAGGCACTTCCTTTCCCGTGTGGTCGCAATGTGAGCCGTACGTCATCGCCGAAGCGGGTCACGTCATCGAGCCGCAACCGGACCGCGTCGGTGATCGTTCCCACCCCGGCGCCGGTGAGGGCCGCCGGACCGGCGCCGAGCAGGGCGGGCGCGACGTAGCCGACGACGCGGTCGATCAGCCCGGCGCGCAGGAATGCCCCGGCCAGGGTCGGGCCGCCCTCGAGCAGGACGGCGACCACCTGGAGCTCGGCGAGCCGCGCGAGGGCCTGCGCCGGGGCGTCGTCCAGGACCAGCGCGGGGTGTATCCGGGCGCGCGCAGGCGTACGTCCGGAGCGGTCGAGCACGACGCGCAGCGGCTGTGGACCAGGCCAGGGGTGTCGGCCGGGCTGCCCGGGCCGGGGCGCGTCGCCGGTCCGGGGCGGGTCGTCCGCCCGGCGCACCGTGAGCTGCGGGTCGTCGGCGAGCACGGTGCCGACGCCGACCAGCACGGCGTCGGCCTCGCCGCGCAGCCGGTGCACGTCGGCCCGGGCCGCCGGCCCGGTGATCCACCGGCTGGTGCCGTCCGCGGCTGCCGAACGGCCGTCGAGGGTGGCGGCGTACTTCCAGGTGACGTGCGGGCGGCCGGTGCGCTGCGCGGTGAGCCAGGCCTCCAGCGGGCCGAGGGCCACCTCGTCCTGCAGGATCCCGGTGACGACCTCGACGCCGGCGGCGCGCAGCGCGTCAGCTCCCCCACCGGCCTGGGCCGTCGGGTCGGGACAGCCGATCACGACCCGCTGCACACCTGCGGCGAGCAGCGCGTCGGTGCAGGGTGGCGTGCGGCCGGTGTGCCTGCACGGCTCGAGCGTCACGACGACGGTGCCGCCGCGGGCCCGCTCCCCCGCCTCGGCGAGCGCCTGCACCTCGGCGTGCGGGCCACCGGGCGGCTGGGTGACGCCGGTGCCGGCCAGGGCGCCGTGGGGGTCGAGCACGACGGCGCCGACCGGCGGGTTGGGGCTGGTCGTCCCGAGGGCAGCGACGCTGACGGCGAGCGCGAGGCGAACCGCGGCCTGGTCGTCCACGTCCACCTCCACTGTCGCCGCACGGGCGCACCGGGAGGAGGCGGGCTCGGGCGCCCACCCCGCGCGCTACCTCTCCTCCGGACTCTCACCGTCGGTCCCGGAGTCCCACCGGGTCCACCGCCGACTGGCTGCCGGCGGGTCGCGGACTGTCACCGCCGGCCCCGACTTCCACGGGATCCCGGTGCGCGCGTGACCTAGTACAAGTCTCGCATGGTGGGCGGTAGCGGCAATCGGGCCCCGCTGTGCCGTACACCACGGTCGCCCGTGACCGCGGGCCCCTGCCCTGCGACAGTGCCCCTCCACTGCGGCAGTGCGCCTCAGGGGCCCGTGGGAGCGCCGGCCTGGCGGGGAGGTGACCGCGCCGCAGGGTCAGGGCAGGCCGGCGCTGTCCGGGTCCGAGCCGGTGAGGACGTCGTCGATGTCGCGGCGCGGCGTGCCTGCGGAGCCGGTGGCGTAACCCAGGCGCAGCGCCAGCTGCGGGATGCCCACCAGTCCGAGCGCATGCCCGAGTCGCTGCCGTGAGCCGGGCAGGTCGGTGGCCTGGCCGAGGGGCTGCGCCTGCACGCCCTCCTGCGCCGCCTGCAGCAGGACGGCGCCGAGCGCCTGCCCCGCCTGCAGCCACGAGGTCGGCGTGTCGTCGTCGGAGATGATGACGACGACGTCCGGGCGCTCGGCGATGGGCGGCTCATCCCGAGGGTCGGTCGCACCGGAACCGACCGTGGCGGGAGCAAAGTCCCGCAGCCGCAGCGAGGACCCGCGCTCGGCGTCGACCGGCAGGGCCGACAGCGGGATGCCGTCGTCGGCGGCCGCGGTGTGGATCCAGGAGGCCAGCTCCTCGCGGTACGCCGGGTCGGCCCGCTCGGTGCTGTCTGCCCGGGACAGGATGCTCTGCAGCTCCAACAGGTCGTCCTGGTCGTCGAGCGGGCGCAGGTAGGCCCCCTGCACCTCCGCGCTGAGCCGAAGCCGTTCCAGCAGTGCGTCGGGCAGCCGCCGGGCGTCGAACCGGTCCCGGAAGGTGTGCCGCGACTCGATCGCGCCGGCCAGCGCCAGCTCCTGCTCACTCGCGGCCGGCCCTGGCTGCAGGCGCAGCCGGGCGAGGTGGCTGGGATCGTCCGGGTCCGGCAGCAGCTGCGGGTCGGCCGTCAGCCCGAGCGCCCGGGCGGCGACCTGTGCGTGCAGCAGTGCGGCGCCGCAGGACAGGTGCAGCTGGCGTCCGCGGGGGTCCAGGACGGGCAGCTGCCGGGCCAGGTCTGCGTACAGGTCAAGCCCCTGGCCGTAGGACGCGAATCGCCAGGGCTGGGTGTTGTGCACGCTCGGTGCGTGGGTCGCAGCTGCCACGATCTGCCGGTGCAGGTCGCTGCCGGCGAGGCTGGGAAGGGGCGCCCGGGGGGCGGTGTCGTCCTGTGCGTTCATGATCGTTTGCCTCACCTGACATGGCAGGTCGTACGAGGCCCCCCCGTGCGGTACCGGGCCCGTCCCACTCGCCGACCTGTGCACGACCGTACGCGTTGCGGGCCGACGGCCGGCGGCCGTGGTGCGGGGGTCAGTACCTGGCGCGGGCCCGCATGAGGTACTCGGTGCTGCTGGTCAGCGACCGGCTCAGGGCGGCGTCGCCGGCCTGGATCACGCTTGCGGACCAGAACTGCTGCTCCGGGGCGCCAGCAGCCCTGCCCAGGTAACGCTGGTAGCCCTTGTCGACGCGCCGCAAAGCGCTCTCGTGCGAGTCGTAGATGCCGCGGACGGCCTCGGCCCGGCCGGCCCGCTGGACGGTCGCAGCCCAACCGGCCTGCTCGCTCAGAGCAGCCGCCCGTCCCAGTGCCCGCTGGTAGAGCGCGTTGACCCAGGACTGGTCGGTGCCGCCGGCCGTGGCGTACAGCTCGTTGGACTGCAGGAACAGCCGCGGAAGGTCATCCGGGCCGATGCTCCCGGCAGCCAGGTTTGCGACCCAGTTGTCGAGGCCGCTGCGTTCCGGAACCCGGTTCAGGACGTCCTGGTAGGCGGCCGTCACCACGTCCTGCCGGTATTCGGTGCTGCCGGAGAACCCGGCGATGGCGACCCCGCGGTCCCCACCGGCCGCGATCGCCCGTGTCCACCCCGTGACCTCGGTTGGGGACGCCAGACGACCGAGGACGTCGACGTACAGCGCCTGCACGAACGACTGGACCTGACCCACCACCCTCGGTGCCGCGACACGATCCGGGGTCTGACGGAACAGCGGCGAGTTGGCAGGGGTCGTGCTCGCCGGCAGGCGCACCGAGGCGACGTCACCGCGCGGGAACGAGGGATCCGTCGGGTCGAACCCGCCGATAATCAGCTGCCGGCCCTGGGTGCCCCCGAAGTCCACGATGGCGGGCGCCGACACCGACGCGAACCGCTGGTCGCCGACATTGGCGATCAAGGAACCGTTCGTTCCCCTGATGAGCAGCGCTCCGCCGTTGCCGTACGGGATCGCGATGTCCTGCATGCCGTTGCCCTGCAGGTCGCCGATGGTCGCCCCGCCGTCGAAACCGCTGCCGCTGTTGCCGCGGCCGCCCGGCTGCGAACCGGGCAGGGTCCGCCAGCCGAGAGTGCCGTTGCCGCGGAAGGCGTAGACGGCGCCGTCACGGTCTCCGACGACCACGTCGGTCCGGCCGGGGTCGTCGGCCAGGACGTGCCCCAGCGCCGGGTTCGTGACCAGCAGGCCGGTGGTCGACACCGGCCAGCCGGCGGCGTCGCTGCCGTCGTCGAGGTGGACGGCCCACAACCGGTGGCTGTCAATGTTGTCGTTGTAGAAACCGCCGGTGGAGAACACGGCCTCCAACCGGCCGTCCCCGTCGATGTCCGCGATCGTCGGCGAGGACCCAACGACATCGTTGAACTGCCGCACGACGCTCTGCCGGACGCTGCCGCCGACGAGGTCGAGGACCCGGAGGAAGCCCTTGCCGGTCCAGCCTGCCGGCGGGTTGACGGTACCGTCACCGCCGATCACGATCGAGGACCGGCCGGTCCCGCGGATGTCGTACAGCGCCGGGGAAGAGAACACGGTGTCGCGGTTGTCGTACGGGAACCCCGGGATCAGGGCGCCGTCGGTGCCTCGCAGTGCGTAGATGAAGTGGTCGAGCGAACCGAAGACCACGTCCGGGATGCCGTCGCCGTCGACGTCACCGATCGCCGGGGTCGTGGTGACCCCGTCGGACTTCCCGTCGGGCGGACCGCCGGTGTAGGTGTTGAACGTGTCGCGGGTCCGGAAGCGCCACTTGACGTTGCCGTTGCCGTCGTAGGCGACGACACCGCCGTTGTCGCTGCGGTTGCGGGGCAGCACACCCCCGCCCCCGATCACGATGGAGTTCTGGCCGCTGTTGTCGATGTTGCCGATCGCCGCTGAGCTCTCGACGGCCGCGGGTTGCCCTGCGACGGGGTCGACGATCCTGTCCCAGGCGACAGTGCCGTCGCCGCGCAGCGCGTGCAGGTGACCGGACAGGTCCCCGATGACGGCCAGGCGCCCGGCCGGGAAGTCGCCCACGGCCGCCGAGCTGCTGTGCAGCCCGACGGTGGCGACATCCCAGGCCAGGCCGTACGGGACGCTGGCCGCGGCCGGGCCAACGGCGCCGGCCAGCACCACCGCCCCGGTCAGCAGCAGGACGGGGGCGAGGCGGGGCACGGTGCGCACAGGCGGTCCTTCGGCTCGGATGGTCCACCGGATCCGAGGTGCACGGACCGGGCGGCCCTACCTCTGTCGACGCCACACAGGAAGGTCTTGAGCGGGCGGCCGGGAGGCCAGTTCCTGGTTGCTCGAATCGCTTGTTCAACCGCGACGGGCGGCGGCCTGCGCTGCGGCGCGCAGCCCGTCGATGGCGGCAGCCGGATCCGCCGCGCCGAAGACCGCGCTGCCGGCGACGAACACGTCTGCTCCCGCGGCGGCACACCGTTCGATCGTCTCCGCGCCGACGCCGCCGTCGACCTGCAGCCACACGTCCAGGCCGGTGCCGCGGATCGCCTCGCGGCAGCGCCGCAGCTTGGGCAGCACGACGTCCAGGAAGGGCTGCCCGCCGAAGCCGGGCTCGACCGTCATCACGAGCAGCATGTCCAGCTCGGGGAGCAGGTCGACGTACGGCTCGATGGCCGTGGCCGGGCGCAGCGCCATGCCGGCGCGGACACCCCCGGCGCGCAGCGTGCGGGCCAGCCGGACCGGCGCGGCAGCGGCCTCGACGTGGAACGTGACGCTGCCGGCGCCCGCCTCGGCGTACTGCGGCGCCCAGCGGTCCGGGTCATCGATCATCAGGTGGCAGTCGACCGGCGTGTCGGTCGCGGCGAGCAGCGCGGCGACCGCGGGCAGCCCGAGCGTCAGGTTGGGGACGAAGTGGTTGTCCATCACATCGACGTGCAGCCAGTCGGCGTGCCCGCGTACGCGCGCGGCCTCGTCCGCCAGCCGAGCGAAGTCGGCAGCCAGGATGCTCGGGCTGATCAGCGTGCGGGACACCGCCGGAGAGTACGGCCCGGGCGCGTCAGTGGCGCTGGAGCAGGGCGAGGAACATCGCGTCGGTGCCGTGCCGGTGCGGCCACAGCTGCACGGCCGGGCCGGCGCCGAGGTCGGGGACACCGGGCAGCAACGGCCGCGCGTCGAGCTGCTCGAGGCCGGCGTGCCGGCGCAGCGCATCGGACACCGGGACGACGGTCTCGACCAGGTGCGGCGAGCAGGTGACGTACGCGAGCAGCCCGCCGGGGCGCAGCGCCGCGACCGCGGCGTCGATCAGCTCGCGCTGCAGCCGGCGCAGGCCGGGCAGGTCAGCGGGCTGCCGACGCCAGCGCGCCTCGGGGCGCCGGCGCAGCGCACCCAGGCCGCTGCAGGGGGCGTCGAGCAGCACCCGGTCAGCTGTGCCGTCGCCGACCGGCAGCGCCCGGGAGTCGGCGACCACGACCTCGCGGACGCCGGACTGCCGGACCAGCCGGGCCCGGTGCGGCTGCACCTCGACGGCGAGCAGCCGGGCCCCGCGATCGGCGGCGAGCCCGTCGAGCAGTACCGCTTTGCCACCGGGACCGGCGCATACGTCGAGCCAGAGCCGGTCGGGGCCGGCCAGCGGCGCGGCGGCCAGCGCCAGCGCGACCAGCTGGCTGCCCTCGTCCTGGACGCCGGCGCGCCCGTCACGGATGGCCGCGAGCTCACCGGGGGCGCCCTCGGCGAGGCGGACGGCGCGCGGTGACCAGGGGCCGGCGATGCCCCCGGAGGCCACGACGAGCTCGTCGCGTGACATCCGCCTGGCGACCAGGTGCACCTCGGGCCGCGCGTCATCGGCGAGCAGGGCGGTCCGGGTCTCGTCCAGGTCGCCGCCGAGCGCGTCGCGAAACGCCGACGCGATCCAGCGTGGGTGGCTGGTCGCGAGCGCGACCTGCTCGAGGGGGTCGGCCGGAGCGAGCGCGTCGAGCCAGCCCGGCAGGTCGTGTGCGGCCACCTTGCGCAGCACAGCGTTGACGAACGCGGCCGGCCCGGCGGTGCTCACCCGGCGGGCCAGGTCGACGGTCGCGCTGACCGCGGCGTGCTGCGGCACCCGGGTGCGCAGCAGCTGGTAAGCCCCGAGGCGCAGCAGGTCGAGCACCGGCGGGTCGACCTTGGCCAGCGGCCGGTCGACGCAGGCCTGCAGCACGACGTCGAGCTGACCCTGCGCCCGCAGCGTGCCGTACGCCAACTCGGTCGCGAGCCCGGCGTCCCGGGGGTCCAGCCGGCGATCGCGCAGCAGGCCGGGCAGCACGAGGTTGGCGTACGCGTCGCGCTCGCGTACGGCGCTCAGCACGTCGTACGCGGTCTGCCGCGGTGGGTCCGAGGCGGGCGCCCGCAGCTTCGGGGCTTTTGTCACGGGCCGCGCAGTAGCGGGCGCGGTGGCAGTAGCGGGCGAGGTGCCAGGAGCGGGTGGCCCGCCCTTGGGCTTGCGCGGGCGGTGCTGACCGGTCACGTCAGCAGCTCGGCGGGCTCGGGGCGCAGCCCGCGCAGCCAGTCGACGGCAGCCATCTCGCCCTTGCCCTCGGGCCGGACGGTGCCCAGCCGTACCGCGGTGGTGGCGGTACCGACGAGGTCGCCGTGCAGCTCGCCGGCGGGCAGGCGCCGGTCGGTGAGCTCGACCGGTCCGAGCTTGACGCGCCGGCCGCGCAGCGTCGTCCAGGCACCGGGTGCCGGAGTGCAGGCCCGCACGACCCGGTCGACCCGCAGCGCGGGCGCGGCCCAGTCGACCCGGGCGTCCTCGACACCGATCTTGGGGGCCTGCGACACGCCGTCGGCCGGCTGCGGCACCGGCTGCAGGGTCCCGGCGGCGAGGCCGTCGAGGGTCGCGACCAGCAGCCCGGCCCCGGCGATTGCCAGCCGGCCGAGCAGGTCACCGGCGGTGTCGGCAGGGCGGACCTGCTCGGTGAGCACCCCGAGGACCGGCCCGGTGTCCAGGCCCTCCTCGAGCAGGAACGTCGAGGCGCCGGTGACCTCGTCGCCGGCGAGCAGCGCGTGCTGGACAGGCGCCGCGCCGCGCCAGGCGGGCAGCAGCGAGAAGTGCAGGTTGACCCAGCCCGCCGGCGGTATGTCGAGCGCCGCGCGGGGCACCAGGGCGCCGTACGCCACAACCGGGCAGCAGTCGGGCGCGAGCCCCCGCAGCCGCTCCAGGAAGGCCTGCTCGCGAGGCGAGCGCGGCGTGAGCACCTCGACGCCGGCGGACTGCGCCAGCTCGCGCACCGGGCTGGGCCGCAGCGCCCGGCCACGGCCGGCCGGGGCGTCCGGACGGGTGACGACAGCGGCCAGCTCGTGGTCGCTGTCCAGCAGCGCCTGCAGGCTGGGCAGGGCGGCCGCGGGCGTACCGGCGAACACCAGCCTCAAGCCGGCGTCCCAGCCACACTCATCGGGCCCGACCGAACAGCGGGTGCGGGCTGGCCTTGACCAGCGGCGCCCGCTCCCCCGACCAGTCGGCCTCGCGGATGGCCTGCATGGCGAGCTTCTTGGTCTCGGCGTCGAGCCGGTCGATGAACAGCACGCCGTCCAGGTGGTCGACCTCGTGCTGCACGCAGCGCGCCAGCAGGTCGCGGCCCTCGACGGTCACCGGGTCGCCGTGGACGTTCTGGCCGTGGGCGACGACGTGCTGCTTGCGGCGGCAGTCGAAGGTGAGCCCGGGCAGCGACAGGCAGCCTTCGTCGCCGTCGACCTCCTCGTCGCCAGGGAAGTGCAGCACCGGGTTGACCAGGTGGCCGAGCTGCTCGTCGACGTCGTAGACGAACACCCGCAGGCCGACCCCGAGCTGCGGGGCGGCCAGGCCGACGCCGGGCGCATCGATCATGGTGTCCTGCAGGTCCTTGACGAGGTTGCGCAACTCCTTGTCGAAGGTGGTGACGAGCTCGGCCCTGGTACGCAGGACGGGGTCGCCGAGCAGGCGAATGGTTCGGGTGGCCACGCCCACAAGTCTAGGCGGGGCTCACCCGAGCAGCTGCGGGTCGAGCTCGACCCGGACCGGCTGGGCCTTCCCGGCGCTGCCCGCCCGGCGAGCG
>ENA-OFCI01001335-OFCI01001335.1-metagenomes-genome-assembly--contig:-NODE-1335-length-11170-cov-3.780117_pt1 | contig 11170 bp, 10 predicted proteins | sample MGYA00153391_OFCI01 | MGnify analysis MGYA00153391 | reverse complement strand
GCACGACATCCCATCAGCGGTTCGCCTTCCCGACCACCGATGGAGGCACGATCTGACACTAGGACTCAAGGTCCAGGGTGAGTTGAGTGCTCATCCATCGGCGGCTACCAGGCACCGAGCCTGTCATCCTGTCGGCCCGGTAACCCCCATTAGGGTGAGTTGAGGCCAACGGCTCCTTAAGGGGCGCCGTCGCCCCCAGTCCCAGTGTTGCTCCATCGGCCGATTCTCCTCTCAGGCGATCAGTTCATGTAACAGATGTTCGTTCGTCCGTGTGGTGTCAGTGATAGGCGTGGTTCAATTCGCGTTCTTGTCGACCTTCCACCGTCGCGAAGCAGAGCGGCTAGTCCCAATACCGTTCAATTAGAGTTACAAGGATCTAGTTTGTTGGCGTGCCCCGTTCTGGTTGGAGGAAGTCCGAGTCGGATCGGCGGTTGCCGGATCTGGTGTCGGTGGGTTTGCTGGCGAAGGTTTTCCCGGCGGAGGTGGTGGACGCGGTGATCGCTGAGTGCGACCGGACGGAGAAGCGGCGTCGCTCGTTGCCGGCCCGGTCGATGGCGTACTTCGCGATGGGGATGGCGCTGCACTCCGAGGGCTCGTATGAGGACGTGTTGGCGATGATCTCCGACGGGCTCGCCTGGGCGCAACGCGAGCAGAGGTCGGGCAAGCTGGCCAACAAGGCGGCGATCTCTCATGCCCGCGACCGCCTGGGTCCCGAGCCGATGGCGCTGCTGTTCTCCCGGGTCGCGGTGCCACTGGCCAGCGCGGACACCCCTGGGTGCTGGCTGGCGGGCCGACGCCTGGTCGCCATCGATGGGACCTGCCTGGACCTTCCGGACACACCAGCCAACGACGCCCACTTTGGCCGGCCCGGGGTGATGAAGGGAGAACGTTCCGCGTTCCCCCAAGCCCGGGTGGTCGCGTTGGCCGAGTGCGGTACCCACTCGATCTTCGACGCGGTGATCGGCCCCTACACAACGTCGGAGAATGCCGCCAGCGCGCAGCTGCTCGGGCGGCTGGAACCGGGGATGTTGTGCCTGGCCGACCGTGGGTTCTACAGCTTCAAAGCGTGGGAAAACGCCCGTGGCACAGGGGCCGACCTGCTCTGGCGGGTCAAAGACAACCTGAAGCTGGAGCCGGTCCAGGACCTGCCCGACGGGTCCTGGCTGGCTGACGTCTTCGACTCCGTCGCCGACAAGGCACGCCGCCGGCCGGTCCGGGTCCGGGTGGTCAGCTACACGATCGAGGACGGCCGCGACCCCAGCGGCCCATACCGGCTGATCACCACCCTGCTGGGCCACGACCAGGCCCCAGCCACCCAGCTGGCAGCCGCCTACGCACAACGCTGGGAGATCGAGACCTCCTTCGACGAGCTCAAGACCCACCAGCGAGGCCCACGCACGGTCCTGCGCTCAAAGTCCCCGAAGCTGGTCACCCAGGAGATCTGGGGCCACCTGTGCTGCCACTACGCGATCCGCACCCTGATGCTGGACGCCGCCCAGGACGCCGGGGCTACCCGAACAGGCAGTGGTGATCTAATTGAACGGTATTGCGGCTAGTCGGAGAATGTTTTTGACGATCAGGCCGCCTAGCCCGACCGGTTTTGTGCCCCTCAGAGTGCCTTTCCAGCACATCAAAGAATGTACTGGATCAGAGTCCGGATGTTCTGCTCGGCCCGAGGATCCTTCTGGTTTGGGCCGGTTCTGTTTTGCTGGCACGATCCGGGTAGGCGTGGCCACGCTGGTCACCCCTCGCTATTTCCCTGTGGCCGGTGCCTCATCGTGAGCAGGTGTGGAGGTGAGCCAGCCTGTTTCTAGTGGGTGCCGAGCTGGACGGCTTTGACGATGAGCAGCACGGCGCTGATGACGAGGTAGACCCGTAGGGTCAGCATTCCCAGTTTGAGGCCGGGAGACCACTGGACGGGTCGCAGCAGTGCCAGCTGCGGCATCCGCCATGTCAGCTTCTCCCGCTTGTCGAAGGCAGGTTGGGGGGTGGCTGGCTGGCCTCGCCGGTGCACGATGGCCAGACCGACCACGGCCAGAGTGCCCAGGACCGTGAACGCGCCAGCCAGGTACACGGTGACCAGCGTGACGTTCAGCCCGGGGAACAAGGTGGTGGCCATCAGCACACCTGACAGCAGCAGCAGGACGGCGATGATGAGCGCGGCCAGGGCGTTGAGCCACCTGGAGTTGACCCAGGGACCCAGGACTTCTCGGTCGTTGCACAAGAGGAGCAGGAAGACGCTCGCGCTGGGCAACAGGAGCCCGGCTAGGGCTTGAACGCTGGTGGTGATCAGCCCCAGCGGGGCGCCGGGGATCAGCACGAGTACGGCGGCCCCGATCACCAGGGCGCTGAACATGGCATAGAACGGCTTGGCCTCGCGCAGCCCGCGGTGCAGTGAGTGGCGGATGTTGAACATGTCGCCGAAGGCGTAGGAGGTGGCCAGGGTCACCGCCGCTGCGCCAATGATGGAGGCATCAAGGAGCAGGATGGCGTACAGCGCGCCCAGCAAACGGCTGTGTTGGGCCAGTAGCTGCGCGACGCCGCCGGCGTCGGTGAAGTTGCCGCTCTGCCCGGTGCTGACGGCGGCCCAGGTGGCGGTAATGATCAGCGCCCCCGCCCCGGCTACCACGACGACGGAGCCCAGCACGGTGTCGGTGCGGGCGTAGCCGATGAACCGCGGCGTGATCCGCTTGTCGATGATGTTGGACTGCTGGAAGAACAGCTGCCAGGGCGCGACTGTGGTACCCACAATGGCGATGATCAGCAGGACCGCGTCACTGCTGATCCCGCCTTGGATTCCGGGCATGACGAAGTGTTTTGTGGCCGATCCCCAGCTGGGATGGGAGAGTAGCAACATCGGGATCTGGACGAGGGTGATGGCAATGAACGCGAACATCGCTCGTTCCCACCGAGCGAAGGATCCGGAGGCGGTGATCGCGATCAGTGCTACCGCGGCCAGTGGCACGACCAGGTAGGGGGACAGCCCGATGTAGCTGGCGGCCAGAGAGACCCCGATGAACTCGGTGGCGATGGTCAGAAAGTTCAACACGAACAGGTCCCCGACACTGAACCAGCCCCAGCCCTTGCCGAACCTTTCGTTGATCAGCCTGGCGTGTCCCACCCCGGTCACCGCGCCTAGGCGGACCACCATCTCCTGGTTGACGATCAGCACCGGGATCAGCAGCAGCAGCACCCACAGCAGGCTGTAGCCGTAATTCTGCCCGGCTTGTGAATAGGTAGAGACGCCGCCGGCGTCGTTGTCGCCGACCATCACGATCAGGCCGGGGCCCAGGATCGCGGCGAAGGTCAGCAGTCGCCGTTTCAGGCTTGTACTCTCACCGGTTTCCGTGGTCCGAATCGTGCCCAGCGCGCCCTCGATATCACCGAGGTGTGCGCTGTCGAGGACCGCAGGTGTTACCAGTACCGACGGCTGCTGCTCGGCGCCTTCAGTGTCCTGGTCGGCGCTCGGGTCTGGCTCGACGCTCATCATTGCTCCTCAGCGCAAACAGGAGCCCATCGGCGAGCCCCGCCGCAGCATTACCAATGGTGAGCGGGAGTTTGTCAGGACGACAAGATGGGCAGGAAAAGGGACGGGGAGGGCCATCTAGGACCACTCGAATCCACGAGCCTCACCCCCTCTTGTGTCTGTTGCACGACGATGTTGACGCCCTGATCGTAGCCGGGGCTGCGGGCATGATGAAACTGGCGCGCGAAGGGCCGCCCGGGTCATGCCGTTACCGCCCCGAAGAGGGGACACTGACTCCGTCGCCCTCTTCGGCGTCGGGATGCTGGGGCCGTTCGCGGCGGCGCCAGTCATCAGGGATCGTCGCCTCCAGAACATCATCGAAGGTGATCACCCCGAGAAGTCGCCGCTGAATGTCGACGACAGGGACCGTGACCAGGTTGTAGTCAGCCATTAGCAACGCGACCCCGACGATGTCGGTGTCCGGCCCGACCCGCACCGGTTCGGTATCCAGGATGTCGCGCAGCCGTTGAGCCGGGTCGGCTTGGACCAGCATCACCAGGGCGGCAAGGCCGGCCAGCCGGCCCTCGGCGTCCAGCGCGTGCACCGTGTTCAACGCCTCGGGCTGCACAGAGCTGGCGACCGCGACCGCGGCCAGCGCCTGTTCGACGCTCGCGTCGACCGAGACCGCCACGACGTCAAGGCTCATCACCCCACCGGCACTTTCCGGGTTGAACCCCAACAACGTGAGGACCTTGGTCCGCAGCGCCAGCGGCATCGCTTCCAGTACCGGGTCGCGTCGTTTCTGTGGCAGTTCAGCCACCGCATCAGCGGCGTCATCGGCGCGCATATGACTGAGCACGTCGGCGACCTCGGCATCGCTGCGATCACCGAACAGCCGCGTTGCGGTATCGGGTTCCAGCTCTTCGAAGACGTCGGCTTCCAGCTCAGGATCACCGTGAACCTGCTCCAGGATCTCCTGTCCTTCGACCCGGTTGGCCTGCTCGATCAGGTCGGCGATCTGCGCGGCCTTCAGCTTGCGCACCCCAAGGAAGCCCCCTCGAAGCCGCGTGCTGGGAGTGTGGCCGATCAGGGCTTCGAAGTCCTTCCAGTCGCGAGACGAATGGCCCGCGGTCCTGGTGTATGGGGGCACGCGCCCCGGGCCACGAGTCCGAACAGGCGCGCGGGGCGGCGGGTGTCCAGACACCAGACCTCCAGGCCCTCCGCAGTGGGCCGCAGTTCCACGTCGTAAGCCCGCCGCAGCTCGGCAGTAGCAACATCTATCAGGCGATGCCCCAGGAGGTCGGTGCGCAGCAGCAGCTCGCCTTCGCGACGTTCAAAGCCGCGAAGGTCAAGGCGATCAATACCCAGCAGTGCACTTCGCTCGTCCAGCCTGGCGAGCTGAGCCGCGGCGACGAACAGCCGAGCGGACCCCACCCGAGTGACCAGGCCGATGACCAACGGATAGCCTCCGGCCCGCAGCCGGACCACCACATCCTCCAGTGGTCCTACCCTCTCACCAGCGCGAGTCAAGAGCGGCAGCCGCAACAACTGAGATAAATGCACGCCTGACAGCCTAGAGGGTTGACCCATAAATTCTCGTGCTTGGGCACGAAGCACCAGCCGTGCCCCCATACACCAGGACCCGCGCGGGCTCAGGTCACCAGCCCTGTACCAGCGCTGGCCCGTCGCAAGTTGAAGCCGATCACATCCACCCGCACTCGAGGGGTGGTAGCAGGACGGTCGCCAACGGCCAAGCGCTGTGTTCGCGGCACAACAAACAGAAGACCGCCCAAATCCCGTTCAACCACTGCGGCGCTGAGAAAAGCAGCGCGCTTCATACTTTCCGACGGGCGACAACGGGGCAGTCGTCCGTCAGCAAGGTCGTAAGCGCTTGGCGGCAGCCAAGGGGCCCTGCGACGCGTCTGATAAGGATCGGTGACCGGTCACCGATCGGTCACCGTGTCACCAGACCGAGACGCACGGGGTCGGTCGTAGATTATTGGCCGCTCCCGGTTGAAAGCACCGGAGGCAGCGGGTAGGCGACGCGCAATTTCACCAATCATGGAGTTGCGCTCTTGTGGTTCGGGAATGACTTCGACGCCGCCGAGGGTGACGGGCGCACCGGTCGTTGTTGTCAGATGGGACACGGCGCGACAGTAGACGACCTCGTACGCGGCCGAAGCAAGAACGTCAAGCATCTCCTGCACCGACTGATCAACCGATGGCGAGCCGGCGTCGAAGTTTCCATCGAGCAATGCGCAGCGGGCAACGCACGCTTCAAGCAGGCTGAAAATGTACGCGGTTGGGAATTCAGAATCCGACCGAGTCAACGGCTCGGCAAACCGTTCGGGGTACATCTGGGCCATGAGTCCCTCAAGCGCGTCATACTCCGGCAGATGCGTCAGACCAGGCCCGAAGTAGTCCCGACCGACCTGGAGGCATGCGTGAAACTGCGAAGTTGGGATCACATGCGCCTGGCGACGCTCGGCGAACGCTGGCCAGATGAACGCACGGGCGGCCGCGGCGATATCTTCCGTGATCGGTTTGGGCACGGCCCATTCTCTCCCCAGCCCTACGGGTCAGTGGCACGTTCTCAGCGGCGTTTGCGGTAGTGGTCGATCAACGCAAGGGCCCTACTTCCATGGTCCCGGTGCGGGTGTCCCAGTCCCGGGCTCGGTAACCGTTGCGGGAGTTGACCCGATCCTCGGTGCGGGCACCGTACGGGGCCCCGCACAGCGCGTCGGCCTCGGCGCTCATCAAGGCGTCGATGAACGTCTTGAGCATGGCGCGCAACAAATCAGGCTCGGCGTGCTCGAGGTGTTGGGACAGGAACTGAGCAGGGTCAATACTGTGGTTCGCGGTCATCGCGTTGATCTCCTTCAGGTTGACGTTCAGCTGTCTTCTGAAGGATCACGCGGTCGCCGCCTCACATCACGACGCCACGCTCAAACGGGGCCTCGTCGTACACCACGTCCGTGGACTCAACTAACTTCTCGCGAGGTTCAGTCATGCTTTCCGCTCCGTCTGGTGTGAGGGGAGTTGCTCTCCGCCACAAGGTAGCGGCCGGCTCAGGACCAAAGGCCACCCACACGACCAAGATCGGCCAGGTGGCGCGTTCGATAAGGCGACCAGCGCAGCCCTGCATGCGGCGCAATGACACAGCTTGCCTGAAGTCTTTACCGGTGCCGTGTTGTGTCATTCGCGGCTACCAGTGCTGCAGGCCAACTCCGCATGAAGTTTGCGACGACCTGGCCCAACTCCGCTCCGTTCCTCCGGCAGATGATCTCGCTGTGTTGAGTCAGTGGAACGGTCGGTGGGCCGCAGACCCGGGGTAGTAACACCAAAGTTCGATCGCTTCTGGTACCGCGGCGAGCGGACTCTAGGATCACCCCACCGGGGAGCAGGACACCTTCAGATTTTGGTTCACGAGGAGAGTTCATGAACAAGTTCGCCGCGATTGCCACGTCCACCGCCACCCTTGCCGTCCTCGTCCTCCACGCTGGGGCGGCCTCGGCCAGCGGAGGCGGATCATCGGGTACCTGGCCGGCTGCCTTCCCGCTTCCGACCAGCCCGGGCACGTTGCTCTCGCAAAGCTCGACCACGGCTGTGGTGAGGTCTACCGACCAGGTGGGCGTCGTCCAGGCCAAGCTGGACGCCCTATACATCACAGAGAAGGGGTGCACCCAGAGGCTCGGGGTGAACAGGCCGAGGGACTACCTCTGCTACAACCCTGCGACTAGCAAGTCCGACGAGGTCCTCTTTACTTTCGCCGCTCTCGACCCAACGGTGACCGATTCTTCTGTCTCGCAGACCAACGCGTTTTACATCCAAGGCTGACAGGGCGACGTCCCGGACGAACACGTCCCTTGACGGCATCGCCGCTCGGGGATGAGCGCCGGTAGACTTGGCCAGTCCCCAACGTCCGATGGAAGCCCACTTCGTCCGGCGCACATAACCTCGTTCACGGCAGTTCCGCCACGTCTTCCCCCGCGTCTTGGGGTTCATCACGGATGATGCCGCCGGTTCCTGGCCTTCAGCGCCAATCGTGTCTGCAAGCCGACCACACCCGGCTCACGGAATGACGCATGTCGTCCACCGGCGCGCATCGAGCAAATGAGTGTATTCACGACGCTGGTGGGACGTCCGGGTGCGCCGCGACGGCCCCCCAACGAAGATCCCGTAGCGCCAATCCGAGACGAGGACCACGGCCAACACGCACCTCTAAGACCGTTCCGCTATGGGGACGGTCGACGCTCGCTAAAATCACCGCGCGGATGGCGACGTTCATGCATGTACATCCGGCGCCGCGACAGCCCCGGGTTAGGCGAGCGAGCGACGACCACAGCGGCACGCCTGCGGAAGGTCCCGGTGACGACCGGAGGCTATCTGCTCGTCCATCCGGCGACGACGAGGCAGATCGGGGCGCTGAGCGTCAGTGCTGCGAACCCGAGCAGTAACAGAGACAGCAGAATATGTGGCCGGGTGCTCTCATGGAGGAGGTCGAGCCGGATAAGGGCTGTTGAACAGCCTGCTCCCATGGGCGTATAGGGCGCGGAGCTCCCGGCCATGGTGACAACGGCGCGCGCTACGACCACCGGGCCGACCGCCTGAACGGCTGACCGGTCGGCCAACAACTCTGCCAGCAGTCGCACCTCACGCAGGGCCTTGGGGGTGCGCAGGATCGGCGGCAAGGACGTGTTCATCACGGTGAAGAACTCGAGGATGAGGTCATGGCGTTCTCGTAGGTGCGCGCGTTCGTGGGCCAGAACCGCCTGCACCTCCTCGTCTGACAGGGCATCGATCGTGCCCTGGCTCAGGACCACCCGGCTACGCAGGCCGGGCACGCAATATGCCGTGGGCGTGGAGTGCTCGAGCACGCACAGCTGCGAGGCGCTGGGCTCGTTTCGTGCTTGCGGTGCGTTCGACAGCAGGTCAATGAACTCGCGATGACGTCGGCGTGTGGCGCGCAGCCGGGTGCCGACCTGATGCCCGGAAAGGAGGACACGAGCGAGCACGAGCCCACTGAGGACTGCTCCTCCCGTGGCCACGGCGCGAGCTGATCCGGGGCCGTCCACGGCCTCTGGGCCGATCTCCAGGAGGATTGCAGGTGTGGCGGCGAGCGCACTGAGCACAGCGGCGATGGTGATCGACTGCCAGAGGACCAGGGCCGCTCGTGGAGCTCGGCGAAACGTGGTCGTTCGCACCAGGAGAAGAGGCACTGGCCAGGCGAGCACGAGGGCCAGTGCGACGAGGGCAGATGAGATGGGCATCGCTGGTGTGTGGGTTTTGTGTGACGCGGTTCTCAGCCGCGTCAGGATCTGTGGAAACGCCGGGTTCCGACCGGGCTGCTGCTGCTGCCCGAGGTGGTGATGTTGCGCCGTTCGATCTCCGCCAGAGCGGCCTTGAGGTCATCGATCTCCTGCGGCGAGGCGTCGTCGAGGAAGTGCAGCATGGCCCCCTTGCGGTCAGGCGCTTCGAGGTAGCCCAGCGTCTCGTGCATCGTCTGGGCGGTCAGCTCCTCACGGGTGCTGACGGGGAAGTAGCGGTAGGCGCGGCCGTCGCGCTCCTGGGTGACCAGGCGCTTCTTGGCCAGCCGGTCGAGCACGGTCATGACGGTTGTGTAGGCCAGCTCACGTTGTGTGCCCACGGTTTCGTGGACCTCGCGGACGGTCAGGGAACCGCCGCCTGCCTCCCGGTGTGTCCACAGGTGCTCCATAACGGCACGCTCGAGCTCTCCGTGTCGGGTCACTGAAGAGCGGGGCATGATCTCAAATCTACTCGGTCCGTCACTGGTCCGCAGTGAGAGGTCGATGATGCGGCAGAACCCCGCCAGGCCTTTGCGGCGTTGGCTGACCATGATCATCGACTGCCTTGTCGTCGGAGCGGCTGAGGTCACCCATGACCGCGTCGGCGGTGGCGTGATCCAGGCGAGCCACCGGCTCGTCGAGCAGCAACACGGGTTCGCTGGGAACGGAGAGAGAGCCAGCCCGAGCGGCGTCCGCTCGTCGCCAGACCCGCCGCGACGCCGATTGCCCCGAGTGTCAGCACGGCCACCGCGTGGCGGGGACCCGGGTCAGCCCTGGGGGGTCGAACGGATGCATCAGTGCAGTGTGCCTGTGCTGTTCGCAGGTATGCCCACGCTCGCCGCCGGGATGTGCTGGGTGCCGATCCGCTTGCGGAACGACCAGTAGGTCCACGCCGTGTACATCAGGACGATGGGGGTGAAGATCGCTGCCACCCAGGTCATGATCGTCAGCGTGAGCTCGGTGCTGCTGGCGTTCGTCGTCGTCAGGGAGAACGCTGGGTTGGTAGTGGAAGGCATCACGTCGGGGAAGAGGGCCAGGAACAGGGTGGCAACGGCCGCCCCGATCGCAACGAACGTCCCGATGAAGGCCCATCCCTCACGCGCGCGAAACGCGGCGAACAGCCCTGCGAGCAGAGCGACGGCTGCCACGACAGCAGCAATCCAGGACGCGAGCGAGCCGGTCGACACGTTGATGGTGACGAGCAGGATCACCGCGAGCACCGCAGCCACGGCACCGGTCTTGAGCGACAGCGCTCGTGCCTCGTGCCGGATGTCGCCCTCGGTTTTGAGCGCGATGAAGATCGCGCCGTGGGTCAGGAAGAGCGCCACCGTGGTCAGCCCCCCGATTAGCCCGACCGGGTTGAGCAGGGTGAACAGGTTGCCCGTGTACTCCTTGTGCGCGTCGATCGGCAGGCCCATCACCACATTCGTCAGCGCGACGCCCCATAGCAGAGCCGGGAGGGCAGAGCCGAAGAAAATGGCGTAGTCCCAACGCTTGCGCCAGATCGGGTCGTCCACCTTGCCCCGGTAGTCAAAGCCCAGTGCACGAACGATCAGCGCTACCAGGATGATCAGCAGGGGCAGGTAGAAACCGCTGAACATCGTGGCGTACCAGTGCGGGAACGCGGCAAAGGTCGCACCGCCAGCCGTGAGCAGCCACACCTCGTTGCCATCCCAGACCGGTCCGATCGTGTTGAGCATGACGCGCTTTCGGACTTCGCCCTGCTCGCCTCGCCCGAGGACCGGCATGAGCATGCCGACCCCGAAGTCGAAACCCTCCAGGACGAAGTAGCCGGTCCACAGGACGGCGATCAGGATGAACCAGACGGTGGTGAGTTCCATGATGTCCTTCGGTTCTCAGTAGGCGAAGACGAGAGGGGCGTTCTCGTCCTGGTCGGCAGGGTCAACGGGCTCTTCGAACTCTGGAGCACCGATTACGATGAACTTCAGCAGCAGCTTGACCTCGATGACGGCCAGGGCGGCATACAGAAGGGTGAGGGTGAGAAGCGAGGCCCAGACCTCCCCTGCGGACACGTGCGGGGAGACGCCACTAGTGGTCGTCATGATGCCGAGGACAATCCACGGCTGGCGGCCCGCTTCGCTGAAGATCCAGCCAAAGCTGTTGGCGAACAACGGAAGCAGTGGCGTAGCCAGCACCACCCAGAACCACGAGCGGTGTTGCGGGATCCGGTCGCGCTGTTGCGAGCCCCGGCCCCGCCGGGTCGACCACAAGACAGCGACAGCGATCAGGGCACTCAGCATTCCGAGCCCGATCATGATCCGGAACGACCAGTAGGTGAGCGGGATGGTCGGGGTGTAGCTCTTGCTGAACACCCGGGACGTTGCGTCCGCGCCGTACTGCTTCTCGTAGGCGGCCTTGAGCTCGTTGATGCCCTTGA
>ENA-OFCI01001334-OFCI01001334.1-metagenomes-genome-assembly--contig:-NODE-1334-length-11175-cov-3.247662_pt1 | contig 11175 bp, 9 predicted proteins | sample MGYA00153391_OFCI01 | MGnify analysis MGYA00153391 | reverse complement strand
ACCACGCGTCGAACACGAGACCCGACGCCTTCCCAAGTGAGGCGATCGTCGCGTCGTGTGCGTGCGTGAGAGGCGCGACCCAGAGCTCGGCGTCGAGAGCGCTCGCCACGAGCCGCGCGTTCTTCGTAGCGTCGTCTTGACCCGTCGCGCCGATCGCGACGATGGGCAACGCAATACCCACGACGCGAGTGAGCACACCCCGTGATTTCAGGGCAGTGAGGAGCGCGAGCACGCACGCGGAGTCGACGCCGCCACTCACTCCCACGACCGCAGCATCGAGCGCGTTGTCGCGAAAGAATCGCTCGAGTCTGCCGAGCTTCGCCTGTGCGACCTCTCGCGCGTCGAAGCCCCTCGACATACGAAGTCGATCGAGTAGCGGGCTCAAGGCGCGACGCACATCTCATTGGCGGAGTACGGGCCCGGCGAGATGTTCGACTCGGTCGCGTTCACGAGCGAGCACTGAAATAGGAGGTGGTCACCTCCGCTCACATCGAGGATCCACCAACGCACTACGCCATTATCGGCGCGGTCCGCGTAGAGCGCCAGAGGTCAGGACTTGCGCGGTGGGACGGGCTTCGGTCAGCCCTTCCAATCGCTGAATCGGCGCAGCAGCGGCTCGCGGACCTCGGGCGGAGGCTCCACGACGGGGAGCTTGCCAAGCGTCTTGATCGTAGTGCGCATCCTATGCAGGCTCGGGTTTCTCCGTTTCGCTACGCCGCACGAAGCGCCAGAGGTCAGAATTTGCGCGGAGAGACGGGCTTGACTGCAGGTCGTGGAGGCGAGGCGCGCGCGGCCGTCGGCTTGACTGCAGGGCGAGACGAGGCCGCCGCTTTCTTCGGCTGGGCGGCGGGTCGCGGGGCCTGCGGACGCGGAACGACGAGCTTCGGTCGCTCGACCTCGACCTCGATGTCCTCCTCCTCGATCACGTCTGCGTCCGAGATGCTCTCGGCGCGCGCGCGGGGTCGGATCTCCATCGTGCGATCGCCGGACCCGTCATCGTCGTCCACCGACGAGTCTTCGAAGCCATCGAGTTCGAGCAGTCCGTCCTCCACCGCGCCTGCAGCGGCGTTGCGTAGGCGCTCGTAGCTGTCGAGGTCCGCGCGCCGGAAATCGTCCGCGCCGAACACGCCCGCGATCACCTGTTTGCCGTGGGTGACCTTTGCCATGCGCAAGAACGCCTTCGTGATGATCTCACGCGCCTTCGGATCCAGATCTGCCCGAGCGGCGATCACGTCGGAGGGAATCTCTCCGAACGTTGCGAGGGCGCGGACTTGATGGGCGTACTGGGTCTGCGTCCACGAGCCATGCTTCACCGAGCCGTTGGGCGCGATGCGCGCGTAGGTGGCGCCGAAGTCCGCCTTGCCCTCGGCCACCGCACGCACCACCGCGTCGTGCGAGCCGTAGAACTTCTGCGAGGAGAACGCAGTGCGCGGGTCGATGCCCGCCTCCCACAGCTCCACGCGCGGCATCACGAAGCCGCTCGCGCTGTGCCTGTCGACCCAAGCGGCGCGCTTGCCTTTGAGGTTCGCGAGCGTGCGCGCGCGAGACGTGGCGCCGACGATGATCGCGCCCTGGTAGTGAGCGTCCCCGCCGCGGTGGTGGCTCACGATCGGCACGACGGCCTTGCGACGCGCGAGCGAGATGTACGGAATGGGCGAGAGCCACGCCAGATCGATCTCGCCCTTGAAGATCAGCTGCGCGACGCGCTCGTACGACGGCAGCGCCGTGATGCTCACGTCGATCATCGCGAGCTGGCTCAGCAAGATCGTAAAATCGGTCATCGAGCGCCGCGCCTCTGGGCTCGCGTCCGGCGCCGAGTAGCCCATGACGACGAGGTCGACTTCGGAGCGAGTGCGCTGGATCGGTCGAGACATGGTTGCAGATGGTACCGCAGGATCGGGCTAGGATGCGCTCCGATGCGAGCCTGCGAACGTCTCTTCGGGTTGCTGTTCTTCTGTTGCGCAGTTTGGCTGTTGGGGTGTGACGAGCACCTCGCCGGAACTCACGAGGCGGAGGTCACGTTCACCGTGAAGGGCCACGCGCCCGAGCGAACACCCACACCCTCCTCGTCTTCGCACGCCAAGCCGCAGACGCTCGCGGAGGCGGCGATCAGTCCCGTCCTCACGCGCCTCGCGACGCTGCACATCACCGCGGACGCCGAGCCAGTGGGCGACGACAAGATCAAGCTCACGCTCGACAAGGACCAAGTCGAGACCGCCGAAGACGGACTCAAGTGGCCGGGCGGGATCGAGCTCGACGACCTCGACGCCGAGTTCACGATGCCGCTCGCCCAGGCGGGGGGTCTCGTCGAGAAGACCGAGGTCATCGACGGAAAGACGGTGAAGTTCTGGGAGGGCGCTCGTATCGACATCGCACACGCCATCGGCGCGACGAAGGTCCCCGAGGGTCACAAGCTCGTCGGCCAAGCGTACGACTCGATGCGCGGGCGCACGCGCTGGATACACACGCCGTCCTTGGCCGTTCTCGCGGGCGGCGTCTCGAGCGTGTCGCGCATCAACGGCGGCAAGGGAATCTCGATCAAGCTTCGGCCCGACACGGCAGCTGCAATGAAGGAAGCCGCAGACCATACGCATGGGCCCGTCGCGATCGTGCGCGGCACCAGCGTTCTCGTGGTGCAGCCGATTACCGCGGCGACGAGCTCGTTCGACGTGTCGTTCGGCGACGACATCTACTCGTACACGCGTGCGCACATGACCATGAAGCTCCTCGAGACGCCGCCCGTGCCACCGCTGGAGCGCATCGAGGTGAAGCCGCTGGCGCCCGATTGGTCCGTCGCGATCGCGTGCATCGTCATCCCGATCATCATGTCGATCGGCTGGCTCGTGTTCGTTCGCCGCTTCGACCGCGCGCAACCAGAGCCCTGGTGGCTCGTGCTCGCGACGTTCGCGCTCGCGATTGTGTCGCGCGGTCAGGTCGACGTGCCGATGCGCCTCTTCGTCTTCAACTGGACGGATGACGATGCCACCCTCTGGCGCGGCGTCGCGATCAACCCCATCCTGTGGGTGAGCCCGGTGCCAATTGGACCGGCAGATGAAGAAAAGGAATCCGAAGGTTGCCTCTCGGTGCCCGGCGAGCGGTATCCGCTCCGGCGATCGGAACTCGCCATCCTCACGGCTGTCGATCTCGACCAGAAGCCCTTCGAGATTCGAGCGGAAGGATGGCTCGCCCGTATCTTCCAGCACGAATACGACCATCTCGAGGGCGTGCTTTACGTGGACCGTCTCGATCACGCGGCGGGTAAGGCTGCGGCAAAGGCGGTTAAGAAGAGTGGCTGGGGCGAGCCCGGGTTGAGCTGGATGCCGGGGATCGACGACCTCGAGGGGTAGCGGCGCTGCGGTGTCCCCTCCCTCTCGTAGGGCACTCCGACTCCTCCTTCACAGCGCCCTAATCGACCTGTTGTCCACAGATTTGACAGAACGCTTCAGATCTGTATTCGAATCTGAAACACTAGAGGTATGCCATTAAACGAAGCTTTGTTCGACCGTTCCGCACGGGAGTCGTTCGACACATCGCTTGATGGCGCGCGTCGAGCTCTCGTTCTCGTGGCGGGAAGCTCTCGATTGGTGAGTGCCCTTTCCGACTCCGATTTGTTACGCATCCAACGCGCGCTTTCTGACCTCGCCCGCGGAATCGGGGCCAGCGCTGCGGTTGTTGCGGGCGAGATCGGTCATCGGTCCCGGCCCGAGCTCGGTTATGCCGGGCTCGCCCAACGGGAGGGGTTTCGAACTCCTGAGGCCCTAGTCCGCCACGAGACCGGGTCGACGGCGCACAATGCGTCCGCCCTCGTTCAGGTGGGCACGATGGCACGTGACTCCGGAGACGTTGAGGCTGTGTCGAGTGCCGAACCATGGTTTCGGGAGGTCGGCGCTGCTGTCGCGGCGGGAAGCCTCTCGGTGGATGCCGCTCGTGCGATCCGCAGCGGGCTCGGCTCACCATCCGAACCTGCCGGTGCGGTGACCCCTGATGATCTCGCGAGCGCTGCCCACCTCCTTGTGATCGAGGCCGCACAGGTCGATGCGGACGAGTTGTTGCGCCGTGCTCGCCGCGCACGAGACGATCTAGACGAGGCCGGCATCGCTGATCGCGAGCGGGCGGCGTTCGAGGAGCGGTCTGTGCGCCGCACACGGCGGCCCAATGGGCTCCCGCGGTACATAATCGACCCGGATATCGAGTCCGCCGCCTTCTGGGACGACGTCTACGACTCGCTCACGTCGCCCCGCCGTGGAGGCGTGCGCTTCGTCGATGACGCCGACAAGGCCTGGGCCGAGGGGATCTCTTCCGATGAGCGCACCACGGACCAGTATGTGCACGATTCCTTTACGCAATTGCTTCGGATTGCAGTGAGCGCGGAGACCGGTGAGAGCAGGCGAATCGTCGGCTCTCGACAGCCATCGGTGCGGGTTCTGGTCACCAGGGCGGCCCTCGAGGCCAAGCAGGGTCATGGACGTATCGAAGGATGCGATATTCCGATTTCCCTTCAGACTGTGGAACGCGTTGCCTGCGAATCAGGCACGGTGCAGCTCGATTTCGACGAATTGGGTCGCCCCCTCGATCTCGGCCGCGAGCAGCGGCTGTACTCACAACGACAACGGATCGCGCTCGCCGCCGCGCAGGGCGGGTGCATGTTCGGGGACTGTGATCGGCCACCCCGTTGGTGCGAGGCGCATCATGCACAACATTGGAAACGGGATCACGGCGAGACCAACATCCTGGACGGAGTGCTGTTGTGCCGGTATCACCACATGCTTGTTCACAACAACGGCTGGGAGATCGTGCGGGATGACGCGGGATTCTGGCTGATTCCGCCCCGAGAGGTTGATGCGGAACAGCGGCCACGTCTCATGCCCTCGAAGAGCGCCGCCCTTCGCGATCTGAGACTGCTCAGTGCCTAGGCGGGGTCTGGGCGACGGGGTGTGGGCTGAGTATGGCCGACCGGGCTTTTCCGCGCTAGAAGACTGCTCGGATGAGGGCGGCCACCGCTGCAGCCGCGATCACGACGACGATAAACGGCACTCGCAGCGCGAGCAGTACAGCAGCTACGGCCAGCGCGGGAAGTCGCGCATCGATGACGATGCGGTTTCCTGAGCCAAGGGTCTGCACCGCGATCAGTGCGGCGAGTAGTGCAACAGTTAGCAGGTTGGCGATCCGGGCCGGGGCGGGCTTCTCGAGGAGGGACGCAGGCACGAGGTACCCGGCGATCTTGAGCGACAGACACGCCAAGGACGCGATGATCACGATGAGCCACAGTGTCATGAGAGTGCGCCTGTCATGAGAGTGCGCCGGTCATGAGAGGGCACGGCCGTGAGAGGGCACCGGCCATGAGCGAATTTTGTCATGCGCTGCACTCGGGCAGGAGGGAACAGGGTCACGTCGGAATTCCCGGGGGATCAAGTTGGGGACTCGGACTGCCGAACCAGTTGAACCCGCCCACGATTACCGCGACGATTCCCGCAACGAGAACCGGCAATCCAGGAATCAACACCGGAGTGGTTGCCGCGGCGATCACAGCGGCGGCGGCGGCGACTGCGATCGTCTGCAATTGGCGCAGGCGGGGCCACAGCAGGCCGAGGAAGGCAGCGGCGGCGGCGGCATCCAAACCGTACACGCGCACATCACCCAGGGCATTGCCGATGAGCGCACCGAGGAGCGAGGTGAGATTCCAGCCAATGAAAACTGAAAGTGCAGTCACCCAGAAGCCCAGGCGCTGGCTGCGAAGCGTTGGCTGGCTGGTGGCAACTGCGGAGGACTCGTCGATGGTTACCCAGGCCGCAGCGAATCGGCGCCACCGGCCGGCGCCGATGATCGGAGCGACGCGGATGCCGTAGATACCGTTGCGAATACCGAGGATGGCAGCGCTCGCGATGGCCGCCGGCCCGGCTGCCACTCCTCCGGTGGCGATAACCCCAACCAGAGCGAACTGCGAGCCTCCGGTGAACATCAACAGGCTCATCACGCAGGTCTGCCAGACATCAAGTCCGGCAGCAACTGCCAAAGCCCCATAGGAGATACCGTAGGCGGCCGCGGCAAGCCCCACGGCCACGCCCTTACGAGCGGTGGCGAGGTCATCCGTGTTCCAGCGGGACGCGCGCGAGACTGCCTGATCGTCGGCTGCTTGATCGTCGGCTGCCTGATCGTCGGCCGCTTGATCGTCGGCCGCTTGATCGTCTTCGGAGGGGCCGGGTTCAGTCCTGGCCATCGCGCAGATTCACTCCGTGCACGCCGTTGTCATAGCGGATCGACGGGAATACCGCCGACACAGTGAAGCCAACACCGGGCAGCATCTTGGCGTTGAGGATGCCCCGGTACAGGGCGGCGCGCTCGCGCATCTCGCTCATCCCGGGGCCGACTACGACCTCGGTGAGGGCATCCAAGTCATCCTGGAAGGTGTAAGTGCGACTCTGCGCGAGTTTGTCGGGGTCGAGTCCCTCACGACGAGCGGCCGCGCGCACCCCGTCGTCATCGATCACCACCTGGAGCCCCTCATCAGTCCAAGTTGAGGTGATGCGCACTCGCGTGCCGGCTCCACCATATTTGAGCGCATTGGAGAGCGACTCCTGCACAATGCGGAATACCGCGAGCTGCGGGCCATCCCCGAGAATGAAGGGCTCGCCATTCTCGGAGAAGGTGATCTCGAGGCCCGCATCCCTCATCACGTCGAAAAGCTCGCGGGTCATGTCGGTACGGGGATGCGGCAACGTGTCGTCGACCGGACCGCCGACGATGGTCATCACCCGGCGCAGGTCCGCGAGCGTCGAGCGAGCGGCCTCGGCGATCGTGGCTGAAGCGCGCACGGCGGCTCCGGCATCCGCGGTGGCGGCATACTGCGCTCCATCGGCCTGGCTGACAATCGTCGAGACGGAGTGCACCGCCACCTCGTGCAGTTCGCGAACAATGCGCAGCTTGCCGAGTTGTTCCTGAAGAGAGGCTTCGAGATCGAGGTTGTCACGCTCGGCATCCACCCGGGTGAAGTACTGGCGTCGCCGCTCACGGGCAGCACGGATCCAAAGCACGAGAAAGACGATCGAAAGCACGAAAAAAATCGCGGATGTTGCGCTGAGAAGGATTATCACCAGCATCGAATGCTGCTGCAGCCAGATGTTCACTCTGTTCCCCCTCTGGCTGACAACGACCTGGCTGACAACGACCTGCTGTCACCTTGAGGTTATCGCGAACCAGGGGCAGCGACGTGCTGCCCCGATTCGCACCATCAGCCGCTCGGGAACTATCGGGCCACATAGCCGTCGAACCCAACAGTTGTCGAACCCATGAGTTGTCGAACCCATAGCGAGCGGGCCAGAAGCTACGTCACGGGCGGCTGCGGCCGGGCGTTCGCCTGTAGAACGTCGAGACGCGCACGATAGTCCTTCTCATCGATGTCACCCCGCGCAAATCGCTCGGCAAGGGTCAACTCTGCTGCGCGGGACGGACCACCCCAGTTGCCGCCACCGACACCGCCGACGAAGCCGGGGTGAAAGTATCCTCCGTTCTGCGCGAACCATGAGGAACGACGCCGGCGGGCGACCGAGATCACGATCGCGAAGAGCGCGACCCAGAAGAGCGGGATGAGCAGGAAGAAGAATCCGACGCCGCCGACCCAGAGTCCGACCAAATGGGCTGCGGTGCCGTGGAGAGCGAGTGTTGCGAGCACGATGTGTCCGTTTCTGTGGGGGTCCCTGTGGCGGAAGCCGGTGGAACCGTTATCGAAAACACTCGTCGCCCCAACGGCGAAGCGAATCTGCCCCGTGGATGCTGTTCATTACAACGCGGGGAGCACACGCTGACCCCTGGCTACTCCGGGAAGCAGAGGCAGCACCGGCGGTGGGATTACTCCTGGTACCCCGCGCGCACGAGACCGGTCTCATAGGCCACCACCACGAGCTGCACCCTGTCCCGCGCGAGAAGCTTTGACATGATGCGTGAGACATGGGTCTTCGCCGTGAGCGGGCTGAGGAAGAGGTGGCGGCCGATTTCATCATTGGTGAGTCCGTGCCCCACGAGGCCGAGCACCTCACGCTCACGCTCGGTGAGGACGGCAAGCTGGGAGGTGTCGGGCGCCTCTTTGAGCGAACCGGCGACGCGCTCGAGCAGCCGCTTGGTGACCCCGGGCGAGAGGAGGGCCTCTCCGCCCGCAACCACCCGAACGGCACGGATCAACTCCTCGGGTTCCGTGTCTTTCACGAGAAACCCGCTTGCGCCCGCGCGGATCGCCCGTGCAACATACTCGTCGAGTTCGAAGGTCGTCACGATCACGATGTGCGTGCCCGCAAGCGCCGGGTTCGCCACGATCTGTTCGGTCGCCCAGAGACCGTCGCCATCGGGCATGCGAATATCCATGAGCACGACATCCGGCTTTTCCCGAGTGACGAGCGCGACCGCTTCGGCGCCAGTGCCGGCCTCGCCCACGACGTCAAGATCCGCTTCCGCCTCGAGGAGGGACCGGAATCCGCCACGGATGAGTTGCTGGTCGTCGGCGATTGCGACGCGGATCATGCGGAGTCCTTCGATGTCGGGCGAGTGGGAGAAGTGGGCTCCGCAGGGACGCCCGCCGGGGAAGGCTCCTCGGATGCGAGGGGATCCGGCGCACCGGCCAGGAAAGCGGTCGAAACAGCGCCATGCGGAATGCGCGCGGAAACGCAGAATCCGCCCGCTTCGCCTGGCCCGGCCGTGAGGCTGCCACCGAGTAGGTCCGCCCTCTCGTGCATGCCGAGGAGGCCGCGACCGCCGGAGTCCTGCCGCGGTGGAGTTCCGATGCCGTTGTCGGTGATCTCGAGGAGGTAGCCGCCCTCGTAGTCGCGGGCGACCACGCTCACGGCGGTCGCCTTCGCATGGCGCACGACATTGGTGAGCGATTCCTGGGCGATGCGATAAAGCGCAAGCTGCACGGCCGCACTCGGCAGGGTCTCGATCATGTTGCGCACGTCGACCGCGATGCCCTGGGAAGAGATCGACGCCGCGAGCCCGGTGAGCCGAGAGAGATTTGGCTCTGGCACGAGAGGAGCGCTGGGGTCGGCCCCTCCCTCGGCTCGGAGGATCCCGAGCACCGAACGCACCTCGTCGAGGGCGGTCTTGCTCGATTCTTTGATGCTCGCAAGGGCCGCCTTGGCCTTCTCCGGCTGCTTATCCATCAGATGCAGTCCCACACCGGCCTGCACATTGATCTGGCTGAGCGAATGGGCGAGCACGTCATGTAGCTCGCGGGCGATCCGCACGCGTTCGGCCTGCACCTCGGATTGCTTGCGCTCGGCGATCCGACGGGACATCTCGGCAAACTGCTCTCGCCGCGTGCGCAGCCCCTCCCCCACGCCCAGCACGATCAGGATGCCGAGAGTCACCGCCGCGATTCGTGGCGGTGACACATCGATTCCCAGCGCGAGCGCGGTCGCGAGCGTGAGTATCCACGCTGTGCCCACCGAAATCCAGGCCCAGATCCGGGCACCCCGCATGACGGCAGACACGATGGCGAACGCCAGGGCGACATAGGGCGGATGATCCGAGTTATTCAGCCAGAGGAGATCGGCCCCGCCCGCCGCGGCGGTGATCGCGACGACGGGAGCCGGGAACCGACGGGCGGCGAGAAGTGCGAGGGGGCCGAGGAGCGAAAGAGTGAGACTGACTTCCAGTAGCTTCGGGTCTGTCCAGACACCGGAGTGAACGAGCCCGGTTCCCGGCCGAAAACGGAAGAACACCGCCGGAATCTGAACGAAGAGGGACACGATTACAGGGATAATCAGCCGAATCCGTCGCGAGCCGCTGGAGACTTGACGCTGGGTATGCCAGGTCTCCATGTCATGCCACGGATCGTGTCGGCGCTTGAGGGCGCGCTCGCCGGAACGCACTGTTTTCCCCTTCGCCCAGCGGGCGCTGGGGAAACGAGCGTGATCGGGCATGGGTCGATCGTAGTTGCGGGTCTTGCCCGCGGCATCCGCTCCGCGAAGGCGGCAGGTTACTCCTCCGGGAGTACACCCAGACACAGGCGTTAACGACGAAAGCCGCAGGGGGTGGAGCCCCGTGCGGCAATCGAGCTCCCCGACTTGGACTCGAACCAAGAACCGCCGCATTAACAGTGCGATGCTCTGCCAATTGAGCTATCGAGGATTGCTGAAACAGCTTCATCACTTTACCAAAGGAACGCAGTGCAGCAAATCACGCATGCGATCGGTCTGGTGCAGTGCTCACCGCTGAATCGACGTGCCTATGTTACCGGCAACAGGAAGGTCGGCGATGCAACATTCACCGGTGAGCCGAGCGGGAACGGAATTCCTGTGCTCGGGTCGAGCCCGAACACCGCCACCGTGGACGAGAGCTGGTTGGCCACAAAAAGCACGTCCCCTGTGTCACCCCCGTTGATCAGACACAGGTGCCGCGGCCAGTCCCCGCCGCAGGAGACAGTCGCAACCGGGCTCAGGTCAGCCGCTCGGAACACGGCGATGCGGTTGGAACCACGAAGTCCCGTGTAGAGGAATCTGCCCGAGGTGGCGATCGCGAATCCCGCGGCGTGATCTCCCTCGAGCCAATCGTTGGAGACACTGCCCGTCGCGGTGATCCGCCCGCGCTCGTCAAGGGCAATCAGGCCGCCATCCAATTCACCGAGCAGGATGGTGCGACCCGCAAGCGCAATCAGGTCTCGCGGCCCGGTGCCGGGCGGAAGAGCAACTGATGCCGTTCGCACGAGTTGCCCGTGTGTCAGCGAGTGCACGTGCACCCGATCGGCGCCGAGGTCTGCGCTCTGGAGAGTCGAGCCACGCACGAGGGTCGAGTGGGCGTGTGGACCCTGCTGCACGGGATTTGGACCGCTCCCCTCCGACGGGAGCGTCTGAATGAGCGAATCGACCCGGCCATCGACAGTGAGCGAAAAGACATCGATCGAACCGTCGAGATAGTTCGAGACGAACAGCCGGTCCCGAGTGACACTCACGTGACAGGGAAAGCCGCCGCTCGTCGGCTGGCCACCGAGCGGTTGCAGGGTGAGACGGGGTCCCGGGCGGAATGCCTCGATACGCCCGACCTCGTCCGTCGCGTACAGCACGCCGTCCAACCCGGCGGCGAGGAACGACGGGGACGAGGTCGGCGTGGTGTCGAGGACCTCTAGACCCGCGCCATCGTGGTGCCAACGGAGCAGCCCGATGCCGAGCGCATCGCCGCCCATCGTGGTCG
>ENA-OFCI01001332-OFCI01001332.1-metagenomes-genome-assembly--contig:-NODE-1332-length-11194-cov-5.697549_pt1 | contig 11194 bp, 10 predicted proteins | sample MGYA00153391_OFCI01 | MGnify analysis MGYA00153391 | reverse complement strand
CCCTGCTTGGTGCGCTACACTGTCGGGGAACCCGAACAGTACGCGCATCCGCTTTTTAAGGGGGGCTAGGGGGGATCTCCTGGGGTTTACGAGTGCTAATCCATACTTTTCAAACATCCTCTTGGTGGCAGATTGTTAACAATTCTCTCTCCTCCGTCTTGCCAGTTATATCATTAGTATGAGGGCGATCGTTCAAATCTCACAGGCTCGGCCCAGTGATGTCGATATTTAATATGAGTACAAAAGTTAAAAAATCCCCACCCGTTCCACCACAAACGAATTTCGTTAAAATCCTCCACGGTTTAATTATTATCAGTCTATTTCTGATGATGAGTAGTGGTTTACAGATCTACAATGCCACTCCAGTATTTGGTGGTAAAAGTGGGTGGAGATTCCCTGAATGGGCAACTTTGGGCGGTTGGTTGGCTGGCGGTATCGATTGGCACTTTACGACGATGTGGGTATTTGGCTTTACTTTACTGATTTATGGGATCTATATCTTTCTTACCCAAAGATGGAAAAGAAAGTTTGTTTCCGAACAAGATCTTAAAGTATTGAAAGTCGGGCAAAATCCCAAACGACGTACTTATGCTTGGCACCGAATCCTCTATACAGGAATAATTCCTGTGCTGTTAATGGCGATCGTGTCAGGATTGGCAATGTATAAATCCGCTCAATTTCATTGGCTATCTGGGTTATTTATCAATTGGCAAATTTTACGCACAGTACATTTTTTGACTGTGCCAATTTCACTATTATTTTTCTTGCTGCATATCATCATGGGAATTAGAGCTGGCGGTTTGAGGTTGACTCGATCGATGTTTCAACCCTGAAGATTTATATTTAATTTATTTCACCATCCACTAATCTTTATGAACCCTCATAAACTCCCCTCCCACCTCAATCGTCGCCAAGCTATTCAACTCCTGGGGATGTCAGGTATTGGTTATCTACTTAGTAGTTGTAGCAATGAATTTACTGCCCAAGTAGGCAAACTATCCGCACCATTGAATCGATCTTTTGGTGAATTGCTTGTCAAACCCCAACAGCTCATCCCTGAGTTTCCGAAAAGTGCGATCGATCCCAAAGCTCTCATCCTGAATACTTACGACACCACCCCCGAAATAGACCCCGATAAGTATCGCTTAACTATCGATGGGGAAGTCAAATTTCCGATGGAGCTAGATCTAAAAGCACTAAAACAAATCCCCCCGACATCGATAATTATGCAACACGTTTGCGTCGAAGGTTGGGCAGCGATCGTCCAGTGGGGCGGGTTTAGATTGCGCGATCTAGCTACAATGGTACAGCCGAAAGATAGTGCTAGATACGTTTTATTTCAGTCAGCCGATAAATATACTGAAAGTTGGGATCTTGCTTCCGCATTGCATCCTCAAACTATCCTTGCCGATCGCATGAATGGGCAACCTCTACCTGCTGAAAATGGTGCGCCATTACGTCTAGCTACACCAATCAAATTAGGCTATAAACTATCTAAATGGGTGACAAAAATTACTTTTGCCAACCAAATTCCTAAAGGCGGTAAAGGTTATTGGGAAGAGCAAGGTTATGAATGGTTTGGTGGCATTTAGCCGATCCTAAGTTAAATTAATTAATACTTCGGCAGTTTTGAGCGTGGTTTCAAAGATCTCGCGCACATTATCCATCACCACAGGAGGATCGGAGTTGAATGCAAAGGATTTGCGGTTGAGATACAGCGGTTTGCAGCTTGGCTTCGCTTTATTAATCTTCGCCATCATCAAGATCGGTTAAAGAACAGTCTAAAATACGACATAGCAAAACTACTTGTCTAATTGTGAGCCTGGGTTCACTACGCCCTTGTTCCCAATTACTAACGGTCTGATCTGTGATGCCTAATGTATGGGCAATATCCCTTTGGGATAGACTACGCTGTTTGCGGAGACTGACGATGCGTTGGCGTAGCCTCTCAGAATGAGAATCGCTCAATGCCATAGGTTATTACAAATAAATTTAGATAAATTAGCTTGACATACCCTAAACTAATTTGTAATAATCTTAGCATATAAACTTAACTCATAGCCCTACTACTTGGGTAAACAGATGAAAATTTTCTCATTCTTTGCTGGTGTTGGTTTCCTCGATCTAGGTTTTGAAATGGCTGGGTTTGACATTGCCTATGTTAATGAAATCAACCCATCATTTTTGGGTGGTTATCAGTACTCACGTAGTCAGATGAAGTTATTACAACCAGAGTATGGATACGATCGATCTGATGCGGCTACTCTACTCGAACCAGAGAAAGTAACGAAATTTAGAGATGTATTAATCGATGCCAAAAAAGATGGCTCTCTCATCGGGTTTATTGCAGGGCCTCCTTGTCCAGATTTTTCAGTTGGTGGCAAAAATCGAGGCTGTGGGGGAGAAAATGGTAAATTAACAGAGACTTATGTAGAACTTATTTGTCAATATCAACCCGATTTTTTTGTGTTTGAAAATGTAAAGGGTTTATGGTCTACAGCTAAACATCGATTGTTTTACGCTCGAATGCGATCGAGATTAGAACAGAATGGATATTTAATTACAGATAGGTTGATTAATGCTCTAGAATATGGAGTTCCTCAAAGTAGGGAAAGAGCGATCGCGATTGGATTTAAATCGGATGTAGTACCAATGAGATCGAGTCAGGAATTAGAATCTCAATTTTCGTGGGAGCGAAACAAACTTTTTTCGATCGATCAGATCCAATCCTATCCTTGGGCTAAAACAGATCCATTTGGAGAAAATTCATCGTTAACTTGTCCTGTGGCAGTACCTGTCAATTTAACAGTTCAGTATTGGTTTGAAAAAAATGATGTAAATCATCACCCTAATAGTCATCATTGTTTTACGCCTCGTGCTGGACTTATCAGATTTTTATCTGTGCTTGAAGGTGATGATTCTAAAAAATCTTATAAGCGGCTACATAGGTGGAGATACTCACCTACAGCTTGTTATGGAAACAATGAAGTTCATTTACATCCTTATCAAGCGAGAAGAATATCGGTAGCTGAAGCTCTAGCGATTCAATCACTTCCCCCTGAATTTGAGTTACCAGCAAAGATGTCTCTTACTGACATGTTCAAAAGCGTTGGGAATGGCGTACCATTTTTAGCAGCACGAGGTCTAGCAACGACGATAAATGAATTCTTATCTGGTAATTTTAGTTCTAATATCTTGGCTGCTATAAATCCAAATCATCATTTGCAAAATCCGTCTGTGGAGAAACAGCTTTCCCTTCTCGATCTAGCTCGATAATTTCCTCATACCTTGTCCAGTAGTCGTCTAATTCACTACTGAGTAATATATTTACTGACGAATCTATCGCTCTTTCAACACTGCTAATATTATTTCCTGTCAATGGGAGAGTAGACATTAATGGAGCACAAAATACTTCTTTGTCTGAATAATTACTTTTACCAATGACATCATATCTCAACCGATGTTCTAATGTGTGAATATGCTTGCTAGCAAACTTAGTAACGTTGGCTTCTAATAAAATTGGATATCTTCGATCGGGTCGATTGCTGGTTTTAAGACTTATGAATCCTTTGACTTGATAGGGCTTACAAGTATTTTTGAGAATTTTGTATAGTTCGTTAATTGTTTGTAGGGCAGGAGATTGGGATTGTAAAATTTCAGAACTAGTGGATTTAGCAATAATATCTTGGCTCACAACTACAAAATCAGGGGTTGAACATCGAATAACGATGGGCTGCTCACATTGTTTGAGTCGATTTACAAGTTCTTCATATTTTCGCCTGGATTCTCGATCGTAGACCTCCCAAAATTTAATACTTTTCTCAGTACCCATTTTAACTATGTACAAATTTCTTGTCTGTTTCAAAATGGACTGATGTGCAGCCATAATAAAAGCAAGTTCATACCATTTACCTCTACAATTCTTGAGAGAGTCGGCTGTTACTGGTTGAGTAGATGTAACTTTATTTTGTATCTCATTCACTACATCTAAGAATGATAAATTAACCAGGTCTAGTGTAGGATAAATTTCTTCAAATTTTTCATAAGCGTTAATCGTACTCTCTTTCTTTTTAGAATTTTTTATTTTATCATTCATAAAAAGTTATCAATTCTGAACTCTATATTTAATAAAACCCTTGTAGAGTCAACTACAAGGGTTTTATTAGGTACAACTGAAGTTTTATCTATTACTCAACACCTTCAATCCGATCTTCAACTTCTTGATAAAGGTCGCGGAGCTTATCGAGATTCTCTGCACTTGTTTCCCAATAACCGCGTCCATTAACTTCAAGGAGCGTCGAAACGATCTTGCGGAACGAATTAGGGTTGAGATCCATCAACCGTTTGCACATTTCCTCATCCTTGATAAACGTGTCATTGGTTTCCTCATAAATCCAGTTATCCACTGCACCTGCTGTCGCACTCCAACCGCTGGTATTTACCAACCGTTTGGATAGTTCGCGGACACCTTCATAACCGTGAGAGAGCATACCCTCATACCATTTTGGATTGAGTAACTTCGTCCGTGCATCTAAGCGGACAGTCTCGGAGAGGGTGCGAACTTGAGCGTTAGCAGTAGTTGTGTCGGCGATGAAGGAGGTGGGCTTTTTGCCGTCTGTCCGTAGGTTAGCGACGATTTTGGTAGGGTCTGAGTCGTAGTAGTGGGATACGTCGGTCAAACTGATTTCTGAGGAATCGAGGTTCTGGAAGGTGACATCTGCTGTCTTGAGGGCGGTTTCAAATATTTGACGGTTTTGGGACATTGTGCCAGGATTGTCAGCACTGAAGGCGAAGGATTTGCGTCCGAGGTACATTTCCTGAAGTTCGGCTTCATTGTCCCAGGTGCCATTTTCGATCGCCAGATTGACATTCGAGGAGTAGGAACCGGAAGCGTTGGAGAAGACGCGGGTGGCGGCTTGACGCAGGTTAATTCCCATCTCTTCGGCTTGGGCAAGGGCATGTTTGCGGATGAAGTTCATTTCGAGGGGTTCATCGGCTTCGGCTGCCATTTTTACGGCTTGGTCGAGCAGGTTCATCTGGTTGATGAACAGGTCGCGGAACACGCCGGAACAGTTGATCACCACATCGATGCGGGGGCGACCGAGTTCTTCAAGGGTGAGCATTTGGAGTTTGTTGATCCGACCTAAGGCATCGGGGACGGGCTTGACACCGACCATCCACATGATTTGAGCCAGGGATTCGCCGTAGGTTTTGATATTATCTGTACCCCAGAGGACACAGGCGATCGTTTCGGGATATTGACCGTTATTATCGCGCATCTGCCGATCGAGCAACCGATCCACCACAACTTTAGCTGACTTAACTGCGGCTTCGGTGGGAATTGATTGAGGGTCGAGGGCGTGCATGTTCTTACCTGTGGGTAAGACATCAGGGTTGCGGATGGGGTCGCCACCTGGCCCTGGCAGGACATATTCACCACCCAATCCTTGGATCAGTGCAGCGAGTTCGTTGTCTGCACAGACTTGTTTGAGGCAGAATTCGAGATAGGCAAACAGAGGTTTAATCTCGTCGAGATTGACTTGTTTATAGCCAGATGCGTAGAGAGATTCGACCCAAGCTTCTTTTGGCCCCATGTTGAATAAGTTCAACCGAGCGACGAGGGAAATCCGTCCTTCATCGTTAATTTGGGGGGTAACGATCGAAGTAACAGCTTCGCGGATGGCGAGGGTGATATCTTGCAACAGTTGGACATCAGCAAGGATACCGCGATCGTTATTTTGATAGACCTCTTCTAGGTTTCGTCCCAGACTATCGGTGATAATCCGAGGTAAACCTTTGAGTCCTTCTTCTTCCCGATCGAGTGACGCTATATTTACTAATGTAGCGACTGCTTCTTCGGCTGTAGGTGGTTTACCAATAACGTGAAGTCCGCAGGGCAGTAAGCGGGATTCGATTTCCATCAGGCGGCTGTAGACTGCGCCGACGATGTTATCTCGCGCTTCGATTTCCATTGTCCCAGCATCGATATCAGGTAGGACGATATCTTTGTCAAGGTTACAAATCCGCGCTTTGTCCATGATTGTGTTGACAATTTGGACACCACGACCGCCATCTCGCAAGGACTGGTAAGAGCCGACGAGTTCGCCGAGTTCTTGCAATCCTCGGTAGAGTCCAGCATTTTCAGCCGGAGGAGTTAGGTAAGAAATAGTTTCGGCATAGGAACGACGTTTGGCAATTGTCGCTTCGCTGGGATTATTCGCGGCGTAGTAATAGAGGTTGGGAATATTCCCGATTAAACTATCGGGGAAGCAGTCATTGGACATTCCCATCTGCTTACCAGGCATGAATTCGAGCGAACCGTGAGTACCGAAGTGCAGGACTGCATCTGCTTCCCAAACTTTTTCGAGGTAGGTATAGTAAGCGGCGAAACCGTGGTGAGGACTCGCAGAACGGGAGAATAATAACCGCATCGGGTCGCCTTCATAACCGAAGGTAGGCTGAACGCCGATGAAGATATTCCCGAAGTGCTTGCCGTAAATAACTAGATTTTGACCGTCACTATTGAGGTTTCCTGGTGGTGGCCCCCAGCTTTCGTGAAGTTTCTCAGAATAGGGCGTGAGTGCTTCGTATTCGGGCACTGACATCCGATAAGCAACGTTCAGTTCGGGACTATTATATTGAGCTTGAGCATCGTTGATAACGGCTTCGAGCAATTCTTTCGCCGATGCGGGGATATCCTGCACGTCGTAGCCATCTTTCTTGAGTCCCTGCATGACTTCAAAGATCGAACCAAATACATCGAGATAAGCGGCTGTCCCGACGTTTCCTTTATCAGGGGGGAAACTAAAGACCGTAATTGCTACTTTCTTGTCTACTTTTGGCTTGCGGCGCAGGTTTGCCCACTTCATGGCGCGTCCGGCGATCGCTTCGATCCGATCCTGGAGCGCAATTGCCCGCCCAGTCATGCCGTCGCGACCTGAAAGGATGATTGGCTCGATCGCCCCGTCTAACTCAGGAATAGCCACCTGTAAGGCAACCTGAATCGGGTGTAAGCCTAAATCGCTCTCTTCCCACTCTTCAGTAGTTTGGAAAACGAGCGGAAGTGCCACCATATAGGGACGATTCAACCGTTTGAGTAGATCGATCGCTTTGGGGTGATCCTGACGAGCTGGGCCGCCAACGAGGGCAAATCCAGTCAGGGAGACGACTGCATCGACGATCGCATTATCTTTATCGAGCGGATCGAAGAAGAAGGCTTCCAAGGGCTTGGAGAAGTCCAGTCCACCAGAGAAGACGGGAACGACTTTCGCGCCCATTGCTTCTAGTTCCTGGATGACTGCGACATAGTGCGCTGCATCGCCTGTGATGATGTGGGTACGTTGTAAGACTAAACCGATACAGGGTGCGTTGGGATCTGCGATCGAGATATTCCGACGACTACTTTGCCAATTTAGATATTCCTTAATATCCTCGAACATTTGCGGAGCCAGGGGATGCCAGATCCCAATATCCGGGAAAGTAACGGGATCTTGATATTTAATTTCTCCGGCTGAAGCAGTGGAATTGAGGGTATTGTCTTCCTTGAGGACATACCGATCCGCCAACATCAGCAGGAAGTTTTCCAAATTCTCCGGCGTACCACCGAGCCAATACTGGAAACTTAACATAAAGTTTCGCGCATCTTGGGCTTTCTCGATCGGCAAGTACTTGAGAATATTTGGGAGCGTATTTAATAACTTGAGCATTCCATCTTGGAAGCTACCCGCGCCAGCCTTGGCTTTGCGCTTCTTCATAAACTCACCGATCGCACTCTTGGATTGACCCAAAGTAGCGAGGGAAAAACTCCCCATCTTGTTGAGCCGCATCACTGCGGGCATCGAAGGGAACACCACCGCTACATCTAGACTATCCCGATAGGGTTCGACCGCCGCAACTAGTTTCTCAGCCAAATCTTCAATAAAAATCAGTGAAGCGATGAAGATATTGGCACGAGAAACATCCTCTTGCAGTGCCGCGTAGTTGTCAGGATCGCGGAGTTCTTCTAAGAGATAGCCACTAATTTCGATCGCGACTTTTGGGTTGTGGTCGTTAATGGCATTCACAGCAGCAGAGATGGCACTCTGGTACTGTGGCTCTAAGACGACATAGACCACCTTTAATAACTGTCTGCCCTGGATATTGTCGGGGGCGATATGTCTAACGGTGGACTTGACGTTGGTGAACATGCGGGAAGGCTCCTACGGGATAAAATCTGGTGGGTGGATTCGGAAAGAAGAACTTTTGGATGCGATCCCGTAACTTCAGGAGGTAAGTGAAATCAATTTCTTACCTGTTGTAGCGTCTGCTTTTGTATCGCTTGTTCGGGTGTCGCTCTCTATTGGTTTTAGCAGAAAATCCCACAGGGGTGAGACTTCCCAGCGTTATCCGTCACAATTTGCAATGAAAAAGTTAACATTTATTTGTATTCTGATACAAATATTAAATCTTTCTAAACTTATCTATATAAATCTTGATAATAGAGTACCAATTATGAGCGATCTTATTCCCAGGTTTTAGATCTCACTTCCTTTTATAGCGATCCTATTTGACCCCACAGCAATATAAATTTGTAGGGGCAGTGCTTCATGCCTGCCCTCTAGGGGTTAGGCTCAAATAGAATTGCTATATGAGTCTTTCGATCGAACTGAATCGATCCAGACGATGCTGTGAAGCACACGCTCGATCGGGTGATGTAGAGTTATCAACCCGCGCCAATTTATCAAAGTTGAGTGTCCCGATCGAATGCAACACAGCGACCGTTCCCGCTCTGCCCCCGTCTGTCAAAGGGCATTTATACTAAACGTAAACCCACTTAAAATCGAGAAAAAGTCATGGCAACTGAATTTAAGCACATTATGTTGATGGTTAAAAATATCCCGACATCACTGAAGTTCTACAGTGAAGGCTTGGGACTTCCAGTAAAAATGTCTAGCCCTGGATGGGCAGAATTAGATGCCAATGGTACGACAATCGCCCTCCACGCAGCCGAATCAAATGCTGAAACTGGTTCCTCGCCGATTTTGAGCTTCCACGTCGATGATATTCAAAGTGCGATCGCTACCCTGGAACAACTACTCCCTTCCCACTCAAGAAATAGACGCTGGAACTAAAGCAAAGATGTGTTTTAAAGTTTTTGATATCTGCCCTGAATTCATCAAAAATTTGACATCCTCTAACTTTTTCTCAATTTCGGCAATGGTTACACTCGATGGTAAATGATGTAGATGTTCTAATCTCAGGAGATGAATTTCATATTCTGCTAGATTAAAATCAGGTGAATAAGCAGGTGTCTAAATAAATTCTACTGTAATTTTATTCTCTAGTCCTGAATATTGAAGATACTCACTCAATAAGTTTTTCATTTTCAGCTTGTGTGTTGGATTATTCTCTAACACAATTGAGAGCTTATTAATATTTTTTCGACAAGCATCTTTACATAAATCTGCCAGATATTGTGCGACATCTTCTGTTTTTGATTTAGGCTGTAATTGTAAAAATATTTCTCCAGTTACTGCATCAACTGAGATCATCCCATTAACTTTGTTTCTCTTCCTTTTTTCGTTGCTAGGAATTTCTGGCTTACTATTTCGCTCTGCCCACGCATAATACAAGCTCGGCCTGTCATAGACTGCAAACTCGTCATCAAACACTAACTGCTCTCTAGGCTCCAGTTCTTGCAGTTTTTTTTGACTGTAGCCACAAACTCTTTTTGAACTTGAGGATCGCTATTTTCGTAATCACGATGCGCTTTCTGGTGTGACAACCCCATCTCTTTTAGGATGTCATAAATACGACTATCTTTTATTTCTATCCCCCATCTATTGTAAATTACTTCGATAATTATTTTCCCTGTCCATATCTGCCGATCGATAGAATAGTCCGTTGGTTTCTGCTCTAATAGCATCTTCTTTATTTCTTCTTTTTCTCGATCGCTTAATCGCTGTACTCTTTTCGATTTTGTCGGCGTAACTAATCCGATTAGCCCCTTTTGATAATAGAGATCGATCCAAGTGATTAAGCTCTGTCTTGCACAGCCAAGACGAGCCATTACTTCTTGCCTAGTTTTACCGTCATGTAACCACTTAATCGCCTCTAGTCTTGTTCTGATATATTGTTGCTGATACTGATTAAATAATTTTTGCCATTCTTGTTCTTCAAACTTTTTTCCACTTAGCTGTGCCGATCTATTCATGAAAATTTCCCCGCTTCATGTCTAATTCTACACTGGGAAGGGAGTAGGTGCAAGTCTCGAAGGTCGTGTTCGCGAGCCTTCTTTTGGTAAAGTCGCCGCCATCCGTACACCTGACGGTCATTTGGTCAGTTTGCTACAACCAACTGCAAAAAGTGCTGTCTAACTTTATTAGTCATGGTGCGATCGCTACTCAACATATTGATATTGTGGTTAAGAACATCGCACCAATTCTGAGATTTTATGAACGAAACCATTTTCAGCAAAATCATCCGTAGGGAAATTCCTGCCGACATTGTATATGAAGACGATCTCGCCCTTGCCTTCCGCGATCTCCATCCCCAAGCACCAGTACATATATTAGTCATCCCCAAACAACCGATCGTCTCGATCGCTGAAGCCACCGCCGCAGACGCCGCTTTATTAGGTCACCTTTTGTTAACAGTTAAGCAAGTGGCTACTCAGGAAGGACTAGATGAAGGTTATCGAGTCGTGATTAATACGGGTACCGATGGCGGTCAGACAGTATTTCACCTGCATTTACATCTGCTGGGTAAGCGGATGATGACTTGGCCGCCTGGTTGAGCCGCTAATGTGTAGATTTTCCAGTCTAATTCATATTTCCTTGAAGAGCTTGCGCTCAATACCTTTGAGCGACTCTGCACTGGTATAAAAATCGGGAGATATCGCGAATTTTGATGAGAATCCAAAAGAAGTTTGTGAAAAAGCTTTACAAACCTCAATACATGGTCTAGTATGAAGTCATGGGGTTGAGCAATCAACACCGCACCTTGAAAATTCATCGCAATCATAAACAAATGACCACTACCTTACAACGTCGCGAAAGCGCAAATGTATGGGAACGCTTTTGTAGCTGGACCACATCCACCGAGAACCGCATTTATGTTGGTTGGTTCGGAGTACTGATGGTTCCTACCCTACTATCAGCCACCATCTGCTTCATCATCGCCTTCATCGCCGCACCACCAGTAGACATCGACGGCA
>ENA-OFCI01001331-OFCI01001331.1-metagenomes-genome-assembly--contig:-NODE-1331-length-11211-cov-4.832288_pt1 | contig 11211 bp, 9 predicted proteins | sample MGYA00153391_OFCI01 | MGnify analysis MGYA00153391 | reverse complement strand
GGCTCCCGTCAGGTAGCGCGCGGTGATCCCCGCGAACAGCCCGCCGTCCCCTTCGGTGCAGCCGACCAGGATGCCTCCGGGCGCCAGCTGCGCGGCAATCGCCCGCACCAGCCGGCAGGCGCGGTCGATGTGCCTGCCGTCCCGGTCGGCTGTCATCAGCTCGGTCTCCGCCCCGAGGACGACGCCTTGGCAGTACGTGTAGAAGATCCGGTCACCCGGCTCGGCGGCGCCGTCGCGCACGCCGTCCCTGATCAGCCCGCTGGCCGAGTCCAGCAGGTTCGCCTCGATCCAGTCGCTGATGGCCCCGGCGCGGGCGGGGTCGCCCAGCCTGGCCAGCAGCACGGCCGCCGGGCCGTTGGCCGGCGCGTTGCGGAAGGTGTCCCCGCGCCGCCACGGGATACCGCCGACGGGAGCGGCGTCCCACTCCTCGCGGAGAACTCGCCCGAGCACCGCGACCGCAGGCCGGTAGCTCACGCCGGAGAACTCGCCCGCCCGCAGCAACGCCAGCCCGTACCAGGCCATGTCGTCGTGGTAGGCGTTCGTGAGGGGACCCAGGTTGCGTAGGCGGTGCCCGCGAACGACCGATCGCAGACGCGAGCGACGCTGGCGACTCGGCGCCCGGCGTTGGGCGTCGACCAGGCAGTCCAGCAGGTGCGCCTGCCACCAGTAGTGCCAGCTCCTGAAACAGCGGTCAGGTAGCCCGGCGGGTGCGCAGACGAGGCCGAGCGCGGTGCCCGGCACCCCCCAGACGCGTCTGAGGTGCCCGCGGAGGACGGCTCGCTCTGCCGCCGCAGCTCGAAGCTGTGCCCGGTCCTCCACGCCAGCCCCCTACCCGTCCGACCACATCGTCGTCTGCGTGACACCACAATCACGGAAAGCGACAGTTGCAAAGATCCAGGGAGGCTCGGGTCACAGGAGGGGACTACCCGGCCCCCGGCGTGGAATGTTGTCATGGTGACCGCGCTCCCAGCACAGCTGCGCCGTGGTGGGCTGGCCACCGCGAGCTGGCCGGTCCGCCTGCCTGCGGCCCTGCACGGGTCGCGTCCGTCGCCCCTGGTGCTGGCCGGGGTGGGCGCTGCGGCCTCCTTCGCGCTGGTCATTGCCTCCGGCCGTGCTGCGGTGCCCCTCGGGGTCACCTTGGAGCCGTCGCTGCGGGGCCTGCTGCTGCCATCCACGACTGGCGGCACCGGAAGCGCGGTCGTCGTCCTGCTGGCCCTGGCAATGCTGGTGTCGTGTTGGTGGGCCCTCGTCGATGCGGCTGTCCGCGGACAGGTGTCGCTCCGCACGGTCGCCCTGGTCGGCGCCGCATGGGCCTTGCCGATCCTGCTCGGACCGCCGCTGCTCAGCCTGGATGGCTACGCCTACCTCGCGCAGGGCGAGATGGTCGCGAGGGGCTTGGACCCGTACAGCGGCGGGCCGGTGCTGCTCGGGGCGGACGTCGCCGCTGGAAGAGTCGACCCGATGTGGCGCTCTGCCCCGGTGCCGTACGGACCGGTGGCGCTGGTGCTGTTCCGGGCGGTGGCGCTGGCGACCGGTGGGCTCACGGCCGGGGTGCTGATGCTCCGGCTCCTGGCTGTGCTGGGGGTCGCCGCCGCCGTCTTCGTCGCGCTCCGACTGTCGCCGCCGGGCCGCGCGCCCCAGGTGCTCGCGCTGACGGCGCTGAACCCGGTGACCCTCGTGCACCTGATCGGTGGCGTGCACCTGGATGCCGTCCTTGCGGGCCTGACCGCCATGAGCCTGCTGGCACTGGTGCGCAAACGCTTGTGGCTCGCGTACGGCCTGGCTGCCATCGCCGTCGCGGTCAAGGTCACCGCCCTGCCGCTGCTGCCGTTCGTGCTCGTGGCGCTGTGGCGAAGCGGCGAGCCGCGGCGGCGCCTGCTCGGCCGGGCCGCCGCCCTCACCGCCCTGCCGTTCGTCATCACGCTGCCGGTACTGCACCGCCCGTGGGGGTTCCTGGCCGCCCTCGGTGTCCCTGGAGGGTCACCCCCCTGGTACGCCCCTGCGACCCTGCTCGGCCAGGGCCTGGGTGCACTGGGCCGGCTCCTGCTACTGCCCGTCCAGTCCGCCGGGCTGCCATCTGCCGGCAAGTTCGCCGCGCTGCTGCTCGGCGCCACGACGGTGCTGCTGCTCGTGGTTGCCGAGCTCCGTGACGACTCCGGTCACACCGGCCACCGCACGATGTGGCGAGCCGCCTGCGCGCTGCTCGTGGCGGCGTTGTGCCTGCCCGCGCTGTACGCCTGGTACCTCGCCGCCGGCCTGTTCGTGCTCGCGGCCACCGGCGGACGCCAGACCCGGGTCGCCCTGCTGGCCATGTCCGGCGGCCTCACGTTCTGCTCACTGCCGCCGCTGTACGGATCGGCAAGGTGGCCGTTGGCACTCGCTGCCCTCGCGGCGGTGGCGCTGCTGTCCTGGCAGGCCGTGGTCCTGCTGCGCCGCCCGGTCGACCCAGAGCCCGTCCGGGCGCGCGAGCCGGACGGGGTACGGCCGGCGCGGGTGCTGTCGGTAGCGGGCCCGCGGGCGCCGGCCCGCTCCAGGCCGCGGGCACGGCACTCCCACCGCCGCCGTACGCGCGCCGCCGGGGTGGCTCTGCTGGCCGTGTCGGTCGTCGGCCTGGTCGGCTCCAGCGCCGATGCGGACAGCGACGCGACCGTGCGGCGGCAGGCCCCGGAGCGGCAGCGGCTTGTGCTGCAGCTAAAACAGCAGTACCCGACCCTGCAGGTCGTCGGGATCGAGCTGACAGCCGATCTCGGCCAGCGCTACGTGGTGGAGATGGTGGCGCCCGGCGAGGGCACCTGCCAGATCCTGCTGGTGTCCCCGGGGCCCGCGTCCATCCCGGTCCGGGTCTCACCGGGAACTCGTGACACGCCGAGAGCCACCGATGGCCGGACGTGCCCCTCACCGCTCTGACCGACGAAGGGCCCGGCCAGCCGGCGCTGCCGGAGGAGCCGGTCGAACGTGACAACGGCCGCCAGCCAGAGCGCTGCCAGCGCCCACGAGCCCAGCACGTCGCTCAGCCAGTGGTAGCCGAGGTAGAGACGCGAGAAGGCCACCACGACCGCTATGGAGATCAGCGCGAGAGCAAGCCAGGTGCGTCGGCGCCGTGACCGGTCGCTGGTGACGACGAGGTACGCGAGGGTGCCGTACAGCGCCATGGCGCTGAGCGAATGCCCGGACGGGAACGAGAAGCCGCTTTCCGCACCGTCGATGGCGAGCGGTCGTGCCGGCCGGTCGCGGGCCACCAGGAGCTTGACGGCGGCGGTGATCGCGCCGCTGCCGAACACCGCCGCCGAGAGCAGTAGGGCAGCGCGGCGGTAGCGCCGCCACCACCAGATGGCCAACGCGACGGTGATCAGGACGACGAACGGGGTGCCACCCAGGTAGGTCACAAGGCGCAGCACGGTGGTCGCCTCGCTGTCGCGGCGGGCCGCCAGAAACCGTAGAACGGGACGGTCGAGGGCGGCGACACCGCTGCCTGACAGGACGCCGTCGAGAATGAGCACGAAGGCCCCACCGGCGATGCTGAGGACTACCAGTCCAGCCGCGTAACCGGCGACGTAGGCGGGCCGGGCTTGCCGGCCGCGGTGCCGAGCAACGACTCGCAGGGCGAGCCCGACCAGGACGACGGCCAGCGCGAGGAGCCCCACCAGCGCGTACGCAGGTATCCCGGACAGCGAAGGGCTGGTCGCGACGAGACGGCTCATCCCGGTGTCGCCGCCGGGCGGTGGCCGAGGGCGTCAGGAAGCGCCGGCGCCACCCGACGGCTGAGTTGCGCCACCCCGGCAGCCATCAGCAGGACGCCGGCGCCCTGCAGCAGGACCGCCACCGGCTCGTCCGCGGGCAGCTCCCCGAAGGCCAGCGCACCGATGGCGACAGCCACGACGGGGTCCGCGATCGTGATGGCCGGCAGGGACGCGGCCAGCGGCCCGGCGCTGTAGGCGGCCTGCACCAGCAGCAGACCGGACCCGCCCACCACCACCAGGGCGTACGGCGGCCACATGGTCAGCAGGTGCAGCGGATCGAGGCGAGCGAGTTCCACGACGTACTTGATGAGGGCGGCCGTGACTCCGAAAGCCATGCCCGCCGCGGTCCCGAGCAGCGCTGCACGGTGCCGACGGGTGAAGGCTGCCCGCACAGCGCACCCGGCGGCCAGCAGGAGAGCGACGAGCGAGGCAACGGCGAAGGCGTCGCGATCGGGCAGTGCGGCACCGCCGCCGGGTCGGGCAAAGCCGAGAAACACCCCGAGACCGACGACGACAGCGCAGGCCCAGACCCACTCGGCCGCCTGGATGCGGCGCCGCTCCACCAGCCGGCTCAAGGGGAGGGCGAACAGCAGGCCGGTCACCAGTACCGGCTGAACCACCGACAACCGGCCCCAGCTGAGCGCCACGACGTGCAGGCCGAGCGCCGTCAAGGACATCGCGATCCCGACCAGCCAGACCGGACGACGCGCCAGATGGGCGCACAACCGCAATGCGCCACGACCCTTGGGTGCCAGCGTCGCTCCCCGGTGCTCGAGGACGGTGCCGACGGCGAAAGCCAGAGCGGACGCCAGCGCCGTACAGATCGCCAGCTTGATGGCGCACCCCTCTCCTCGGTCTACTGCAGATACAGGATGACGGGCCGGACCGCGCCCGTCCTGGCAACCTTGCACACCGGACAATCCCAGACGTCACGGGCGACGCTGCCCGGCACAGGCGGCGCTCAGCCGGCCCGGCCTAGCCTGGGGCATCGTGACCGCCTCCCCGGCTCCAGCCAGTTGGTGGCGACGGCATGCCGGCGTGCGGCTGACGACGGCACTCGCGGCGGGCGCTGTCGTCGCGGCCGCGCTGGCTGTCCCGCGACGGCCTCGACGTGCTCGGCACCGGTCTACCCGTCGGCCGGGACCGCAGTGTCGTCCAGGTCGTCCGGGGTGAGCGGGTCCTGGTCAGCAGCCCGGAGATCACCGGCCTTGCCCCCCTGACGAACCTGCGACCCGCGCCCGGCAAGACCGTGCTGGCGCGGGTCGGCGCCATCTCCACCGCCCGGGACGGCGACCATCAGCTCGTGGCCCTCGGGGTGCGCTCCGCGGACGGCCAACCGCTCGTGGTCCTGGTTGCACAGAGCCTGGAACCGGTCGACAACTCCCTTCGGGCGCTGACGGCGCTGCTACTGCTCGGCGTGCCCGGTCTGACGGTCTTCGTGGCGGGGAGCACGTTCCTGCTCACCGGGCGGGCCTTACGCCCGGTGGAGGCGATCCGCGCGCGGGTCGAGGCGATCGACGCCTCCAGGCTGGGTCAGCGGGTGCCCGTGCCGGCTGCCCACGACGAGGTCGGCCGGTTGGCGATGACGATGAACGACATGCTTGACCGGCTCGACAACGCCGCGGGCGCCCAGCGCCGCTTCGTCTCCGACGCCAGCCATGAGCTGCGCAGCCCGCTCGCGAGCGTCAAGGCAACCGTCGAGGTCGCCAGGGCGCACCCGGAGCTGACCTCGTGGCCGCACGTCGCGGACGTGGTGCTGGAGGAGACCGACCGGCTGCAGACCCTGGTCACCGACCTGCTCCTGCTGGCCCGCGACGACGAGCGGGGCCTGCAGCTCAGGCATGAGGAGGTCGACCTGGACGATCTGGTCGGTCAGGAGGTCGCCCGGCTACGGCTGGCCGGCCCGCTCGTCGTCAGGGTCTCGTCCACTGCGGTACGGGTGCAGGGCGACCGGCACCGGCTCGGCCGGGTCCTGCGCATCCTCGTCGACAACGCGGCCCAGCATGCCCGGTCCGAGGTCCGTCTGGCGCCGCGCGTGGACGGCGACCGGGCGGTCATCGACGTCCACGACGACGGCGGCGGGGTGTCGTCCGACGACGCCGAGCGGGTGTTCGAGCGGTTCGTCCGACTGGACGAGAGCCGGAGCCGCAGCGGCGGCGGGTCAGGCCTGGGGCTGCCGATCGCCCGACAGATCGCGCACGCTCACGGGGGCGACGTCACGTTCGTGGCCCTCGGCCAGCTCGGCGCCACCGTACGGATGACCCTGCCCCTACGGTCGCCGATGGCGCCGGCCGGAGCGCCCCCGGCACTGCGTCCGGCACCGTCACGCGAGGTGACGTCGGCCTGACCCGGATCAGCGCAGGATCCCGGTGTGCCCGAGCGAGAACTTCCCAGGGAGCGGCCAGACGGCGAGCCCGTGCGGCTCACGGCCGACCGGGATGCGGGTGAGCAGGTGCCCGGCGGTCGGGTCCGCGCCGCCGGTGTCGAAGACGTACACCTCGTTGCTGCGGCGGCCGGACAGCCAGAGTCGGCTGCCGTCGGCCGAGACGTTGCCCATGTCGGGGGTGCCGCCGGGCACCGGCCAGGTCGCGACGACCTGCCGGGTGCGGACGTCGACCACCGACACCGACCCGTCGGCGCCGGTGTGTGCGAACGGCGGTGCCTTCTGCGCGAGCATGCCGCCACGGTTCGCCGCGTACAGGTACCTGCCGTCGCGGCTCGGGTAGAGCCCGTGGGTCTCGGGGCCGGTCGGCAGGAAGCCGACCTCGGCGAACGCGTCGCCGTCGATCTCGTGGAGCCCCCCGGCGTTCATGTCCGCGACGTACCACACCCGTCCGTCCGGGGCGATCTTGATGTCCTGCGGGGCGGCGGGTCCTCGTGCCCCGTTGAGGTCGAGGTAGCCGAGGACTCTGCGGCTGGCCACGTCGACCTTGACGAGCTGGCCGGAGAACTCGCAGGTGGCGATGAAGTAGGAGCCGTCAGGGGAGAAGTCGACGTGGTTGACGCCCAGGCACCGCTTGTCGAGCGGAAGCCGGGACTGCGCCACGAAGGTATGCGGGTCGTAGAAGTCGATCTCCTGCATCGCCTCGGCCATCACCAGCGCCGAGCTGCCATCGAGCGTGAAGTACAGGTTGTACGGGTCCTGCACCGGGAGAGCGGGCCCGGCCGGGCGGCCGCTGCGCGGGTCGAGCGGGGTCAGGCTGTTGCCGCGGTTGTTGTTGACCCACAACGTCTGCAGGTCCCAGGACGGGACGACGTGCTGCGGCTCGCGGCCGACCTTGAACACGTCAATGACCTTGGAGCTGGCCTGGTCGATCACCGACACGGTCCCATCGGCCAGGTTCGGCACGTAGACCAGCGCCCGGGCGCCGGCGACGGCCGGGCTGAGCATGCCTGCCCGGGTGCCGGCGTAGACGTCCATCGGTGATGGGGTCCGCCGAGCCTCGGCCGCCGACGACGGTAGGACCGGCGCTGACGACCGAGCCGCGGCCCCCGTACGCCCTGCGTCAGGGGAGCCGAACGGCAGACCGAAGACCGCGAGGGCCAGGCCCGAGAGCAGCACCCCACCGACCAGCAGCGCGGTCCGACCGCGAGAAGTCAGCACGCCCGGACCGCCGCGAGCGCTCGGTGGGTCAGGGGTGGCACGGGTAGCTCCTCGAACTCGAAGGGTGGCGGTCCCCACGATGCTGCCTCAGGGCCGGCTGGGAGCCGTGGGGAACCGTGTCGTAGCGATCCGTCACGACCGGTGCGGGCGCAGGTGTCCATCGGGGTTCATCCCGGCTTGCGCGCCCGCAGGCTGAAGATGACCGGCAGCAGCTCGCCGTCGCGTCGCCACCGCAGCAGGCCATCCGCGTCGCGCGGGAGGAGCCCGCGGCCGATGTCGGACTCGACGGCAACGTGCTCGCCGAGCTGCTCGACGACCAGCCCCGCCCCCGCCGCCGCCGTCACGATCTCGCCGAGCGAGTGCCCGAACTCGACGGTCTCGTTGTGCACGGTCACCGCGGTCGGGTCCGCGTACGACCCGCTCTGGCCCGGCAGGCGGCGCGGCCCGTCGTTGACGTACGGGAAGTCCAGGTGCAGAGGCTCGACGCGGTCCGCCATGTTGAACAGCGGGTGGGCGTCGATGAGCACCAGCCGCCCGGCTGGTCGGAGCACCGCTGCCGCTGTGCGCATCCATCCCGTGAGGTCCCCGATCCAGCAGAGCACGCCCCGGCTGACGTAGCAGACGTCAAAGGTGTCGTGCAGCGATGCCGGGACGGCCAGGACGTCAGCCACCAGGAACCTGGCGCGGTCCGCCAAGCCCGCCGCCTCCGCCGTCCCGGTGGCCTTCGCGACTGCGACAGCGGAGAAGTCGACCCCGGTGACCCGGCGCGCCCCGGCACGCAGCAGCGACAGGGTGTCCATGCCCGTGTGGCACTGTAGGTGGATCACGTTCTATCCCGCCAGGTCCCCGAGTACGCCGCGGTCCAGGTCGTAGAGCGTCGAGCTGCCGGCCAGGAAGCTCGCGGTGTCGTAGACCTGGTCCTGGCCGTGCAGGGCCGCCCGCTCGTCCCACCAGTCACGGTTCACGTTCATGACGACATCCTGCCCGGCGTACGGCGCCGCAGGCAGCTGGTTCCGGCGGGCGTCGACGGCGACTCAGCCACCTCTCAGCGGCGCCGGTGCACGCTCTGTGCACCGCCGACCCGCCGGGCCGTCCGTTGCCAGGAGATCGCGTGAACGTGACGACCGCCGGCCTGCGGCACGGGCTCGGCCACGACCGACCCTGATCCGACGCCGACCCCGAAGGGCAGCGCCCGCCTGGTCCACCGGAGGGGGTGCTCGGCAGATTCGTGACGCTCGACCTGCGCGACGCCGGCCTCGACCGGCTGGCGCTGGGGCGGGCGGCCCGGAGGGCGGTGTCCGCCCTGCACGACGCCCAGCGGCGGCTGCGTCCGCCCGGTCGTCCCACCGCCGGCCGGACGCAGCAGTCGAACGGGCTCCCCTCCGATGTCGTACTGCGCTGCGAACAGGCCCGGCAGGAGACGCGGGGCTGGTTCGACCCGTGGTCGATCCGGGGGGGCTTCGAGCCGGCCGTGCTGGCCAGAGACTGGGCGCTGCAGCGGGCACTGGACGCGCTGACCTGCAGCGGCGTCCGGCACGCCATGGTGGAGGTCGATGGCGACGCGGTCGTCATCGGATCGGCCTCCGGCCGGCTGGACGGCGCGGGTTGGTCGCTGGCGCTGACGCGCCCGGCGACGCCGTCGCAGCTGCTCGCCGACGTCCGGCTGCACGACGAGGCCATCGCCACCTGCGCCGCGCCGCGGCGGGCTCGCCGGGCCTGGGCCCGCGGCGCGACGGCGCGGCTGACCAGCGCCACCGTCGCCGCCCCCGACCTGGCGTCGGCCGACGCCTACGCGGCAGCAGCGCTCGCACACGGCGCGGGTGCGCTGGACTGGCTGCCCCGGCTGGTCGGCGTGCGGGCGCTGCTGGTGACGTTGGACGGCCAGCACCTCACCACAGCGAACTGGACCGGCCAGGGTCGGGTGCACAGCGCGACCTGAGGACACACTCAGGGCATGACATGCCAGCCGAGCCCGTCGTGAGGGCGCTCCTCGTGGAGGATGAGGTACGCCTCGCGGAGGCGATCCAGCGCGGACTGGGCGCCGAGGGATTCCAGGTGGAGCTCGTCCACGAGGGACATCAAGGCCTGCTCCGGGCCACGAGCAGCAACTACGACGTGGTGGTGCTCGACATCATGGTGCCCGGCCTGAGCGGATACCGGATCTGCCAGGAGATGCGCAAGGCCGGCGTGTGGACACCCGTGCTGATGCTGACCGCCAAGGACGGCGAGTACGGCGAGGCGGACGCCTTCGACATCGGTGCGGACGACTATCTGACCAAGCCCTTCTCCTACGTCGTGCTCGTCGCCCGACTGCGCTCCCTGGTCCGTCGGAGCGCCCCGGAGCGCCCCGCCGTCCTGTCGGCAGGTGACCTCGTCCTAGACCCCGCCGGCCATCGGGTGGCCCGGGGCGACAGCGAGCTCACCCTGACCCCTCGGGAGTTCGCCCTCCTGCACTTCCTGATGCGGCACCGCGACCGGGTCGTCAGCAAGGCCGACATCCTGGAGGGCGTCTGGGACGCGCACTACGAGGGGGACGACAACATCGTCGAGGTCTACGTGGGCTACCTGCGCAAGAAGATCGACGCGCCGTTCGGCCTGCACAGCATCGAGACGGTGCGCGGCGTCGGCTACCGGCTGCTCGGCGAGTGTGGCAAGCGGTGACCGCCCGCCCGTCGCCGTCGACGCCGATCGTCTCGCTCCCATCCGCGGCCCCGCCCAGGTCGCTGCGGGCGCTGGTCGAGGTCCGCCAGCGGGCCCGTCGCCGACTCGCCCCCGCCCTGCTTGTCGGCGTGACCGGAGCCTTGACCCTGTTCGCCGGGCTCGCGCCGGCCAAGGCGACCGGGCTGCTGGACCTCTCGCCGACCTCGGCCACGACAGCGCTGACCAGTCGGGTCGCGCTGGTCGAGCTCGGTGTGCTGCTGGTCATCACCGCTCGGCTGCTGGCTCGCGGCTCGCGCGGCGCGTGGGCGGTGTCGGTGCTGAGCGCAGCCGGCGTCCTTGGCACCGAACTCGTGCGGGGACGGCTGAGCCTGGCCGCGCCGGTCGCGGCCGTGGCGCTGGTCGGCCTGCTGCTGACCCGCCAGGCGTTCCGGCTGCGCTTCGGGGCGGGCCGCAGTCCCGGGCGGCTGCTCGTGCCGCTGATCCTGCTGCTGGCCCTGCTCTCGTTCGCCGTGCTGACCTACGCCGAGCTCGATGTGCTGCGCTCGCAGCCCCTCGGGCATCGCCTGAGCCTGGTGGCCCGGTCTGCCGTGGCGGCGCCCGGCGGCATCAACAGCGAGCAGAGCGTGGTCGAGGCGTACGTCTTGGCGCTCCGCATCGGGCTGGCAGGGGTCCTCGGCAGCCTGGTCTGGGCGCTGCGCCGGCAATGGGGTCAGACGCTGTCCGCGGACGTGGACCAGGCGCGGCGCCTCGCCGAGGCGCACGGGGTGGCTTCTGCTGCACCCCTGCTGTCCCTGCCGGACAACACCCGGTTGCCGCTGCAGAGCGGCCGTGCGCTGGCCGGGATGGCGGTACGCAACGGCGTCGCGTTGAGCCTGGGCGCCCCCGTGGCGCCTGCCGGGCTGCGCGGGCCCGCGCTCGCCGAGTTCGTCGCCTACTGCGAGAGCAGCGGCTGGATCCCCGCACTGCTCGCGCTGGACGCCCCGCAGCTTCGGCAGGCTGAGGACCACGGCTTCGTCGGCCTGAAGATCGGCGAGGAGGCCTTCCTGGATGTCGCGACGTTCAGCACGACGGGGTCGCGGCGCGCCAACATCCGGCACTCGGTGACCCGGGCTCGCAAGGACGGCGTCGTCGTCCTGCGGTACGACGCCCGCACCCGGACGCCGGCCAGGGACCGGCAGCTCGCGGAGCTGTCTGCCGACTGGCTCG
>ENA-OFCI01001330-OFCI01001330.1-metagenomes-genome-assembly--contig:-NODE-1330-length-11215-cov-4.034588_pt1 | contig 11215 bp, 9 predicted proteins | sample MGYA00153391_OFCI01 | MGnify analysis MGYA00153391 | reverse complement strand
GCCCTCTATCACCGGGTCAGCTGGAAGCCAAAGACCAGAGAGGTCTGGCGCCGGATTGACCATGCCAATATCACCATCCTGATAGCTGGGACCTATACCCCCTTCGCGATCTTCCTCCTGGATAAAACTCAGGCGATCGTTCTCCTCTCCATCGTATGGAGTGGTGCCCTGCTCACATCCCTGATGCGCGTGCTTTGGCTCAATGCTCCCCGTTGGTTGTACGTACCTCTCTACCTAATTCTCGGATGGGCCGCAGTTTTCTTCTTGCCAGAGTTCTGGCGCAGCGGTGGGGTCGCCGTTTTCTTGTTAATTGCGCTCGGTGGTATCTGCTACTCACTGGGTGGAGTAATTTACGGGATAAAGAGACCAAACCTTTCCCACACTTGGTTTGGATTCCATGAACTTTTTCATGCGCTGACCGCGGCAGCCTTTGTTCTCCAATTTATAGCCGCAGGAATTGTGGTTTACACGCACCACTAGTTTAAAGAAAGTACGGATCATGACTCCCCACACAACTAATCTCGATGCCCGCGCCGTTTCACAGTTTCTAGCTTCAAGGCGCAGCACTCGAGATTTTATTAAAAATAAGCCGGTCCCCCATGAAATCCTGGATCAAATTCTGCAAGATGCGCTAACTGCGCCAAGTTGGTCTAACACTCGCCCTTTTAAAATCGCAATCGCTTCGGGTGATGTTCGTGATCGAATCAGTGCGGAATTTCTTAGTCGTTGGGCCGCTCTCGCAAAGGGTCGGAACGGAAATTGGCTAGCTAAAGCAAAACTCCTCACATCGCGCTACGGATTGCCGACCAGTAATCGAATGAGCGCCAAGCCGTATGTCGCAGAACTCAAACCCCGGTCCAATCGAATAGGCGCTGAACTCTATGGCTTGCTAGGCGTAGCTCGTGGAAGCCGCGAAGAGCGTGATGCCCAGTGGGCTAAAAACTACGAATTCTTTAATGCACCAACAGAAATGTTTATTTTCATTCACAAGAGCCTTAATATCTGGTCAGCCTCAGATGCGGGCTTGATGCTAGAAAACTTAATACTTTCAGCCCACGCCCATGGTCTTGGTACTTGCGCCCAAGGAGCGGTCGTGATTTGGGATGATGTCATCCGCAAAGAGTTTGATGTTTCCAGCGATTACCGATTACTAACTGGACTTGCAATCGGATATCCAACGGATGCACCAGTTAATTCTTTTGGCGCACACCGCTTGGATCCGAGTGAAATTACAGCAAAACTCAAGTAGAGAACCATAGAGATGGATTTAGCGTGACTTAGTCGAATTCAATGTCATCCAAACTGGTTGCTTCACCGAATCCTTTTGCCTCAAACGGAGAAAAAAGCAATGGTATTAGATCGAACCACTCCACAGTTGGTTGAGCATCCACGTTGGTGCTCCCATTTTGATAAAGATCGGAATGCAATCAATAGGGACTTCAAAGTCGATCCAACTTTTCCCAATGAATTTTGATTTACTCCAGAAATCAATCCATGTTCCTTCAGGAAGATAAATTTTCCAAGTCGTTACTCCTGGTTCGACCACTGGCGCCACTAATAGGTAACGACCCAGCAGATATTGGTATGGCGCTTTCCAAATTTCTTGATCTTGTGCAAAATCAAAAAAGAGTCCTGCCATCAGCGGTCGCCCTGATTTGATGGCTTCTTGAGCTTCATTCTCAAGGTAAGGAATGAGGAGGGTGCGGATATTCGCGAACTTTCGAAAAATTGAAATTACTCGAGTATCGCCGGTCTGCCTCTCAATGTTCCAAGGAGTTCGGTCGTTGGATGGTTCACGATGATGATTGAACTCGGAATGAAATTGCATAATGGGGCAGAAAGCTGCCATCGCAGCTCCACGGAGGTAGAGCTCGCTTGTCGGTATCTCGCCACTGAAGCCGCCGATATCCCAACCCCAAAAGAAAATGCCGCATGCCGAAGCAGTAATTCCCGCCCGTACCGAAGCTTTGAATGCATCCCAGGTCGAGTCTTCGTCACCAGCCCAAAAAGTTGAATATGAACTACTACCTGCAAATCCTGCGCGTGAAAATGTAACTCCTTCCTTGTTCGCAGAAATAAGAAGGTCATTAAATGTTTGCGCGTAAGCAACAGCGAAATAATTGTTTTTCTCGAGTCCTGAACGCCCGTCCACATAGCGAAGATCACTCCCCCATGCGTGTTCACCACCATCAGTTTTGAATCCATCGACATCCAGGTCTGTTACAAGATAGTCGTGTAGACCCGCCCACCATTGACGCACATTGAAATCTGTTAAATCAGGCAGGAGTGCATCATGAAACCATGCAGATTTTACTTTGTATGGTTTGCCAGCACTATCCTTGACAACTAAATCATTTTGAATACCGTAATTCCAGATAGCGTTGATTTGCGAACCAATTACTCCCTCCTCTTTGATGACAGGTATTTGCCAAAGAAGAACTTTGATGTTTCTTTCGTGTAAACCGCTGATCATTTTTTTAGGGTCAGGCCACGCACCATCTCGAGGATAGGTAATTGCCGCTGGCCCTAAGCCTTTAGATCCGTCATTCGGCGTAAATTGAGCATCCCTAAATGCCGTGAATGTAGATTCGTCAGACCATGCTTCGATCACAACCACACCGATCTCTATCCCATGAAAAATACTCTCTTCAATTTCCCTTTCTACTCGGGCCTGAGTGTTCCACTCATTGCTACTTCCCCACAGTTTATAGATCCAGGAAGGTGGGGGTTTTGGTAAGGTAAATTCCGACATATATTGCCGAAGTATTGCAATTGGAGAACCAGTGTAAGTCACTATTTCCAATTGCGATTGGCTGGGAGAGATATCAACTTCAATGAGTAGTCGACAAGGCTCTGTTGCTCCAATGTCATATCTGCTCGGGTTGGCAGTACGTATGTAAAGGCCATAGTCACTCCCAATTATCATCCCAAAGGGAGTCGGCAAATAAGTGCGATGCCCTTGTCCTTTATATTCTTCGAAAACAACCGCATCCACGAATTCACCGCGTTGGTCGATTGAATGAAATCGCTCTCCAAAGCCAACTACATGATCCGTGACGGCTAAGGGCAATTCAAATCGGATCCGAAAAACTTCTCCACTAAAATTCTTAAGAACTTTCTTACTAGTGGCGATAACTTCCGCGGGTAAGTTTCCGCCGAACTGCAAAAATTGTCCATCATCTGCTCTCCATACGAGAGCGTTCACTGGAAATAGGGCCGTATGTTCCCCCGTGTCACTTTCCAACCAATAAATAACTCCCTCAAAATTGTCTAGAATCGGCATTTCAATTTCCCACTCAATTTTGCCGGGAAACTCTTCTGCCTTAGACATAAGGTCGGTAAGGTGGGTATTTGTGTTTGTCGCCTTTGCGGTTTCCCCATAGGGACCATGTGTATGAGAGCGAGCTATTCCTAGGGAAATCAGTTCAAATAATTCGGTAGTGCCCTTTCGTTGAATATATAGATAGACATGCCTCACAGAGGTGTCCGACATTGCACACACTTTCCATGGCTCACCCGCGATTGGCAAGGTTGGAATTCGTTGATCTGGTTCATATCGGTATGGATGACCCAGACCTAACGGTGTGTGACCTAGCATTAACTTCCGCTCTCCTCAATGACTCTAAGAAATTCCAATCTTTTAAGCAAATGGGATATTTAAAATCGTCCAAGCAGATTGAATATTGACCTCGACTTCCAATCGATTTCCATTGAGCTCTAATTTCTTCAAATTAAATTCTGCCCCCCGAGAAGCAAATGCAATAGAGGCTTGATCGGAGAGACCTGCCGCTTCAACTGACACAGTCAGTGCTGCGGTCGACAAAATTGCCTTTTTAGGAACGTCCCAATTGCAGTCATCTTGGTCGAGAAGGTTGATGACGTGCACTGTGAATCCTGTTTTGCCCTTAAAAACTCTGATCCAGAGTTGTTTTGGTGTCGCTTCATGATTTATTGGAGAAAGCGACTCGAATTTTATTTCGTTGTTAACGCCAAATGATTCGATAAGCGTTACATCGACGCGAGTCGTGTCGTAAAGTAAATCACCGGAAGCGACCGCAAAATCAAAATAACTTTGAATGATCCTTAACGTGGACTCTGGCGCAGAGTAATTATTTACGTAGTACGCATGATGAAGAATACGCCCATCTCCACCGGTAATAAGATGGGAAGCTCCACCCGAAACAATACTTGCAAATGCCAACTCAAAGGCAGCAACTGCTTCTGATTCTTCTACTCCCCTGCCTATATTGCCGAAGGGATGTAAATATGCAGACAGGATCACGGGTCGTGATGGATTGAGTCCCCGAGCCTTGGAGACCAATCCCGCAAGGTGGCTATATGTGGAGTGCGGATCCCAGACTTCAATGTAGGTCGCATGTTGCCCCGTCTGGGTGGTCGACCATGTCGGGTAGTCATTAACGTTGTTAAATATTTGCTTGCAGGACGGGAGTGATTTAACGATCTCATCCAACATTTGAGGAAATCTTTCAGCTAAATCTATTCTTTCCCCATCGGCCTTAAGAGCGCTCTTAGGCCACCCATATTGGTCAAGATGGAAAGCTTTGAAGCCAAATTCATGTGCCTTTCTCAGTTCAGAAATCATATGTTTTAACCATTTGGGATCAGCGGGATCGAGAATCCAAAGGAAATTATCACCCAATGTGTATGGGTTACCCTCGGAATCAAATAACCCGAACTCCTTCCATCTTTCCCACCCCTGCGCATCAACAGCATAAATGGCTGCATATCCAGATGGTGTGGAACCAATTTCTTCATATCCACGAATGAGTTCCTTGATCTTTTCAGTCGAAATACTTTGACCAAGGGGATCTGGATAGTGGCTAGCTTCGGTTGTCAGAAATTCATGTTTCCAAGCCCAATCATAAAATTGAATGGAGGTTAGATGTAGCTTCTTTGCCCACATTAAGTACTCTTTGACGTCGACGGAATCTGAAAATTCGGAAATAAAGCCATATCTCATTCTCGCCCAAGGTTCATCCAAAACTTCAAAGGCCGAATTCAGCTGACTTCCTTCCTCTCCTTTCCATGAAATTGAATATGCACCTTCAGGGTAAGTCCCAAGATTAAATGCATCGGCACTTGCCAATTCCTTGATCGGAACTCCAAGACGGGAAACAGAAAGTGTTCCCGAACCCGGCCCAACTCCGGTAATCTCATCAGACGGCCGATATGAAACTTTGTCAAAAATCAAATCCATTGTTACTTCCCACCCTCATTATTCATCAGTAAGTACATGGCGTGCGACCAAAGCAAAGGTGATGCAACCGGACCCCAGCGCTGAACCCACGGTTCAATCATTGTCGAATCTTGAACTCCTCCCGTACTTTGCTCTGGTAGTTCCAAAGTTTCGGTGGCTTGGTTTGTTACCCATTTCTTAGAATCTTGATAACCAATTTCATTATTTGCTAGCCGGTCATACCACCCCAACCAGCTTGTGAGAAGTATCCACTCACCGCCTCCGTAATATGTGTCGCCAAGGTAACGATATATACCACCGGTGTTGCCTCGTAAATCTGTGCGAATCACCTCAACCGTCTTAGTAAATATTGAGTTTTCCAAATCTACGATTTCAAATGGCAGAACTATGCTGAGCAAACTGGCATCAACTCGATCATCACGTAGTCCCTTGCAGAATCTGCCATTTCTTACGAAGTTCGCAAGTAAATAGTCACGTACTTCCTCAGATTTCTTGATGTACTTATCTTCGCCCAAGAGGATCCCGGCACTTCGAAGGCCAGCCGCAACAGAAGCAAGAGTCGCGGCATGTTGTCCATCCCCGAGTTCCTCCCAGCAATCAAAGCAATCAGTTTTCCAAGCCGATGATAAATATCTTGCGACGAGGTCTATCACTTCGGCATTGAAGTTTGAAGTTTCAAATTTTTGATGATGCCTTCTTAATTCATCAAGCCAAACCCCATACCCATCAAGCTGGTAATTGGGCCAAGGGGAATCTTCCACTTCGCCAAATTTCTCGAGGGAACCATCTAACGTGTATCTAGTGGGTAACATATTATCCATCTCGGGCACTTCGCCATTGTCCAATTGAAGAATCAAGGATTCGGCAATTATCCTCTGTTTTGAAAGTGCCCCTTCAACCCAACGATGAAATCCACTGGCCGACTCGGAATGACCTACTGAATCCATTGCCTTTGCACAGTAAGCGCCATCTCTAAGCCAGGAGTAACGATAAGATTCGAAATTTGGTGAAGCTACATAAGCGCCGCTCGGCGATTGGCCGGCGAGGATAACCTCGATGCTCTTTACTCCAAGCCCTTCTTCACGAGAGCTCGAGTGAGACATATTAGGGGAAGACATTTTTGATTATCCTTTCAAAGCGTCTGCCGTGAGTCCGCGAACAAATTGTCGTTGGAAAATGGCGAATACAAGGATTACGGGGACGATTGTGATGGTTGAAGCAGCGAAAACTAACCCCCAATTTGTGAGGTGCTGCCCTTGGAAAATTGAAATTGCAATAGGAAGTGTCCGCTTATTTGGATCGTTAATTATTGTGAGTGCCCATACATACTCATCCCAACACGCAAGGAAGGTGAAAATACTGACTGTGGCTAGAGCAGGTCTCGATAAAGGCAGGATTAATCTGAAGAAGCGACGGAAAGCCCCTGCGCCATCCATGATCATGGCTTCCTCAAGTTCCCAAGGTATTTCTTCAAAAAATCCTCGTAGTAAGAAGGTGTTAAAGGCAAGGTTCGTGGCCACATAGAAGACGATAAGTCCTACTAGCGAATCAATCAGGTGCAATTGATTAGCCAATAGGTACTGTGGAATTAGGAGCATCATTCCTGGAACCATCAATCCAATTAGCAATAGCCAGAACATCACATTCTGACCACGAAAATTGAATCGAGCAAAGGCGTACGCCATCATCGCAGCGAGTAGTACTGATAACCCTGTAGAAACTATGGAGACAAACACAGAGTTCGCAAAATAGTGTCCAAAGCTATTGGAAGTCCACGCGGTGGTGTAGTTATTTAAAGTGGGATGCTTAGGAATGAATTGTGGAGGAATTTCGAAGAGATAAAGTTGCGGCTTGAATGAAGTAGCAAATAGATATAAAAATGGAACAATCATTATTGTCGAGCCCACAATGAGTGCCAAGTATCTCAGAGTTCGAAGAGTGCTTTTCTTCCTAATACTTCCCGTTATCATCGAACCACCCGCGAGACGCCCCCTCTAAAGAGTCGCATCTGAACAAATGAAACAGCGAAGACGATCATAGCCAGGGTGAAAGCGAGGGCTGATCCATATCCGAAATCTAGGAAATTGAAAGCTTGATGGTACATATAACTTAAGACCACTTCTGTTTGTTGCTGCGGACCACCTCCAGTCATGATGTATGCGGAGGTAAAAACATTGAGGCTTCCAATTACCAGCATAATCGTGACAAAACTGATCGTTAATCGAATCGCCGGAAGGGTGACACTTATAAAGGTTCGCCAAGGACCGGCACCGTCTATAGCGGCGGCCTCCGTTAATGACTCTGGAACACCCATGAGAGCTGCTAAAAAGATGAGCATTGACCAGCCAACTCCCTTCCAAATTCCAAGGATTCCGATGGTAATCATGGAGGGCCAACGGGTATCAAGCCATCCAATATTGTGAGAACTAAGATGCAACGAATTCAGAAGCCAGTTCACGAAACCGGAATCAGTACTAAAAAGAAATTTGAAAAGTAATGACACGACAACCCAACTAGTGACAACGGGAATATAGAAGAGAGCCCTAAACAGACCTCGACCTGGAATTTTCTTTACGAGAAGAAGAGCCACTAAAAGCCCAAAAAAGATTTGAAGTGGCACCGTGAAAAGCGTATAGAAACTAGAATTTTCTAACGCTCGCCAGAAAACTGGATCGTGAAATTCATGGACGTATTGGTGAAATCCAACAAAAGTAGTCTTACTACCAGGGAATACTCCCCAGTTATAAAAACTGATTTGTAGAGCACGAATTATCGGATAAACAATCATCAGTAAAAATAGAAGGAATCCTGGAGCTAAGAATAGGTAAGGAATCAGCCCAGCCTTTGACGATCGTGTTGGTCGAGGAAGAACGTTGGTCAGCACCTCTGTGCTGACCAACGTTGATCGACTACTTTTACTTGAGAAGAGGCTCAATTTGTGCAGCTGCCTCATCCATTGCTTGTTGTGCGGACTCTTTGCCTTGCATGGCGAGAGCTACCTGAGCTGATATAACCGCATCAATCTTTGGATAGTTTGGAACAGGTGTACGAGCCTTCGCTGTTGCTAATTGCTTCAGGAAGGTGGCGTAGTAGGGGTGAATAGCAGTGACTTGGCTCGTCAAACCGTTAAGTACGGAGAGTTGTCCAGCTTTTGTCATTGCGATTTGTGCGCTTTTTGAAAGCATGAAGCGCATGAATTGCATAGCTGCTACCTTACTTTTACTACCTGAAATCAAGTTGATGTCTTCCCCTCCAACGACGCTACTGCTACCAGCAGCACCTGCCGGGACGAGTGCTTCAACAGGCTTGAAGTTAGGATAACCACCAGCCCAGATTGGATTCATCCAAGGTCCATCCAAGGTCATTGCATAACTACCTTTGGCCACACCATCGTAGGTGCTTAGCCCTCCAGAAGCGCCAAGCATGGTATCTGGAATTGCTCCGGCCTTGTATAAGTTGGTAAGGAATTGGACCGCAGCGACAGATTTAGGTCCATTTATATAACCCTTTGCAGTTGTATTTGCTGCATTGGTTACTGCCCCGCCATTTGACCAGAACCACGGCAAGACGTTCCATCCACCAGTACCACCATCTCCATAGAGATAGATGCCTTGAGCTTTAAGAAGTGGGGCGTCAGCCAACATGTCAGCAAATGTCTTTGGTAGGGAAGTTATTCCCGCTTTTGTAAAAGCGTCCGTGTTAGCGAACATAACGCGGGTGTTGGTATCAAGGGGAAGACCATAGTAATGACCTGCGTAGAAGTTAGTTGACAAAGTGCCGGGGTAGACGGTTTTCGCGGTCCTAGCGAAACCAGCCATTACCCCATCCAGCTGCGCGAACACATGACCCTGGGCGAAAGTTGGTACCCATGTAATATCTGAACGAACCAAATCCGGAAGGGTGTTTGTCATGGCGCTAGTTAGTAGCTTCTGATAAAGATCATCATGGCTGAAAGCTACATGCTTGACAACAATATTTGGATTTGCCTTTTCAAAAGCTGGAATCAGCATTTTTTCAAGTGTGGGAGTTTCAGATGTTGAATATGATGTCCAAAATGTGACAGTAACTTTCTTTGCGGTTGCAGCTTCAGCGCTTGGAAGTACGCCGGAGATCGAAACTAGAGACCCAATAGCAAGAAGGGCAACTGAACGTTTTGCCCATGCTGGTCCTTTTTTGTATAGCATTTTTACTCCTGTCGGTTAGTTGAGGGTTTCATTTAAAGCTATCTTCGAACGAGACTTGACCCACCTCCAACCATTGCGTCATGTGAGAACATTCTTGATCAAGAAACTTTGATTTCGGACTTCGCGGCAATGCGTAGTCGATTTTTCACTTCTATAACGCTTGCATTTGTTTGTTGGTTCTTGCTCAAGGAGGCTTGAAGAACTATTGCAGTAGCTCCTAGCGCCCACTTAGCGTCATCCCATGGATCTACTTCTATTTCAAACCCAGTCATTGTCGAAACAACATGGGCATCCAAAACCTTTTTAAAAGAGGCTTCCCAGAGATCCCAACCTTCCACGCCTTCTCCACTGATAAAAATTAGTTCCGGGCCAAACACGTTGATGACGTTTGCCAAGGCAACTCCTAGGAGCTCGGCTGGTGCCTTGAACAGATCATGTGCCATTTTCTTGTTGCTTCGAGCAAGCTCCCACAACTTTGGCATGGTGGTATCTTCAGAAATATAGCCAGCCACGACCGCTGCTTTATGGATTGCCGGACTGGAAGCTATGGTTTCAAGGCATCCAAATTTTCCACATTCACATTCATCCCCACCGTTGATGGCGTTAACATGGCCAAATTCACCCGCCCCATTTGAACCAGCATAAAGTTCTCCATTAATAACAATTCCCATGCCAATGCCGCGGCCAAGAGTGATGGTGATGAAGTTGCTAACGTCACGACCGTGACCGTAGAGACTCTCTGTGATAGCCAGGGTATTTACATCATTCTCAATGAGAACGGGGGTGTTGAGCGCTTCAGAAATACGTTGTCCGACATTAATGTCCTTCCAGCCCAACATGGCCGAATTGGCTATCCCCGAGTGTGTAGGTGAGACCACACCCGGAATCCCGATCCCAATCCCCAGAAGTTGTCCCTTGATTTTTTTAGTATTTTTCTTGAGCAGAGCAATTAACTCATTGATTGCATCTTCCCCACGCGAACTAAAAGGCTCCTCAAAACTCCATAGAATTTCAGATTGGAGATTCGCGCAGACACCCACCGCATGATTGTCGGCTAGCTTGACCCCAAGTACCTGTCCCGCATTGGCAACGAGCCCCAACAATGTGGCGGGCCGACCACCGGTGGAAGGAGATTGCTTGATTTCAGCGATAAGCCCTCGCTCAAGAAGATATCGAGTTGCCAGAGTGAGAGTTGGCCCGCTGAGTCCCAGATCCCGAGCCAATTGAGCTCGAGAGAGAGGTCCATTAGTTGCTATGGCTCTCAAGACTTCATTTGTGCTATCTCGCATCTTTCCCTCTCACTATAACGAACAGACTTACTTTCTTTACTTACTTTAGTAAGTATTTCAAGGAGAGGTTATTCTGGAATGGCGTAAAAGGGCAAGGATTCTGAGCAATTTTTTTATAACGATTTAGTTATGAATACGAATTTGGCAGTGATCCTTCAAGCCAATCGCGATGTTGGCAAAACCGAGCCGCTTCAATTCGAATTTGCCAAAATTACCCAAATTCGGCCGTAGCGGCCAAATTTTGGATTGTCATCGGGAAGTGCTCTTGAAACTCTGAACGACACGTGAATTGAGTTAATCACAAATGACTTGAAACTAAAACAAGAAAGCCCGGCACATTTAAGTGCGGGGCTTTCTTGAATTACTTTGAATTTATCTGACTTCGATGTCATCCAAACGGATAGCTTCACCAGAGCCTTGTGCCTCAAATGGAGTGAAGTCATATTCATCATAAGCAGCATAGACCGCAGCCTTTGCCTCCTCTGTTGGCTCAACACGCACGTTGCGATAACGGGCAAGTCCTG